>Ga0209373_10001320_pt1 | contig 30181 bp, 29 predicted proteins | sample Higcelweek5metaG_FD_187173 | JGI IMG/M metagenome (GOLD analysis project Ga0209373, IMG submission 187173) | Freshwater pond sediment microbial communities from the University of Edinburgh, under environmental carbon perturbations - High... | ecosystem: Environmental > Aquatic > Freshwater >... | reverse complement strand
AGGGTCAGCGTCAGGATGACGCCCATGAGGCCGGGCACGATGTTGTACTGGGTGATGGCCTCCGGGTTGTACTCCGCGTGCACGCGCAGTGTCACCGGCAGGTCCGTGGCGGCAAGGTCGCTTGCGCCGCCCGGCAGGTCGCGCGCTATGGCCTGGGAGACGATTTCCCGCAGGGCGGCGACGGCGTTGCTGGTGGCCGCAGGGTCCGTGGCGTCGGCCTCCAGCAGCAGCACGGGCGTTTCGCCGCGCAGCAGCTTGCGCGAAAAATCCTCCGGAATGGTCAGCACGAACTGCGTCCGGCCTTCCTTGAGGGCGGAGGCTGCCTCGGCGCGGTTTTCCAACTGCTCCGTCACGTTGAAGTAGGTGCTGGTCTGCATGCCGGCCACGATGCCCCGCGAATAGGGCGAGTTGTCGCCGGAGAGCACGGCCGTGGGCAGGTGGCGCGGGTCGGAGTTGATGGCATAGCCGAAGAGGATGAGCTGCATGAGCGGGATGCCGATCATCATGGCGAAGGTCACCCGGTCGCGGCGCATTTGGGTGAACTCCTTGTACACCACGGCCGCGAAGCGGGAGATGTTGAATCCGGCGTCAAAGGTCATTGCTTCTGCGCCCTGCGCATGAGGTGGATGAAGACTTCCTCAAGACTCGTTTCGATGCGCTTGCACTCGTGGGGGGCGCTCCCGCCGCACGGAGCCAGCGCGGCCAGCAGGGCCGTTTCGTCGTGCCCGCTGACGTGCAGCGTGTTGCCGAAGGCCACCACCTGTTCCACGCCCGGCTTGCGCCGCAGCGTTTCGGAAAGGGCGTGCAGGTCCGGGCCGGTGACGCTCCAGGTGACGAGGCCGGAGCCCGCCACCAGGCCTTCCACCGTGTCCTGCGCCAGCAAGTCGCCATAGGCGATGTACGCCAGCCTGTGGCAACGCTCGGCCTCGTCCATGTAGTGGGTGCTGATAAGCGCGGTGACGCCCTCCGAGGCGAGCTTGTGCACCGCGTCCCAGAAGTCGCGCCGCGCGCCGGGATCCACGCCCGCCGTGGGCTCGTCGAGCAGCAGCAGCCGGGGGCCGTGCAAGGTGCAGGCGCTTAAGGCCAGGCGCTGCTTCCACCCGCCGGAGAGGCTGCCCGCCAGATGGTTCTCGAACCGGTCCAGGCCCATGCGCGTCAGGCATTCCCGAACTACGGCGACGCGGCCGGGCAGTCCGTAGAGCCGGGCCATGAAGTCCAGGTTCTCGCGCACGGTCAGATCCTCATACAGGCTGAAGCGCTGGGACATGTAGCCCACCAGCGGCTTGATGCGCTCGGCCTGGGTGAAAATGTCGTAGCCGAGGCAGGTGCCTTCCCCGGAATCGGCGGCGAGAAGCCCGCAAAGCATGCGGATGAATGTCGTTTTGCCCGAGCCGTTGGGGCCGAGAAAGCCGAAGATTTCGCCCTTGCGCACGCGCATGGAAAGGGCGTTGACCACGATCTTGCCGCTGAAGCTCTTGGTGAGGTTCTTGACGTCGATGACGTATTCGGCTGGGGCTGTGGGCGCGCCAGCCTGTGGAGCGGCGGGGGCTGTGGCGGATGGTTCGGCTGCGGGCGCGTTGTCCATGCCGGACCTACTTGCCCTGGCTGTTGCCAGGACCTCTGCCCGCGCCGGGCGCGATGCTCACGTCCACAGGCTGGCCGGGGTGCAGGGCCAGGGCCTTGTCCGGCTCCGGCCGGGCCTCCACCAGGAACACCAGCTTGGCGCGGCTCTGGCTGGAGAAGAGTATGGGCGGGGTGTACTCCGCCTGGGGCGAAATGTAGCTGATGCGCACAGGCACCGCGTCCGCCACCTTGTCCATGCGCACCCGCGCCTGCTGGCCGACGGACAGGCTGCCCACCTTCTCCTCGGGCACGTAGAAGCGCACCTTGATGTTCTGGGCGGGCAGCAGCACGGCCACAGGCTTGCCCGCAGGCACCCATTCGCCCTGGCTGAAGAGCGTATCGAACACCAGGGACTTTTGCGGCGCGTTCTGGGTCTTTTGGTTGAGCGTCCAGGCGGCCTGCTCCACGCGAGCTTTGGCGGCCTCCACCTCGGCCTTGGCGGCGTTGATTTCGTCTGACCGGGAGCCCAGCTTGGCCGTGGAGAGCGTGGCGGACATCTCGCGCACCTGCTGCACCTTGTACTCATAGTCCGAGCGGGCCCTGTCCATCTCTTCGGTGGAGATGGTGCGCTCGGCGTAAAGCTTCTGGCGGCGCTTGTACTCGATTTCGGCCAGGCGCATGCTTGTGTCGGCCTGGCCCAGGCGCGCGCCAATGGTGGCGAGCTCGGTGGGGCGCTGCCCCTTCATGGCGTTGGCGAGCTTGTCCGCAGCCTGCTTCAACGTATGGGTGGCGACGGCCAGGGCGGCGCGTTCATAGTCCTGCTCCAGGATGAACAGGGTCGCGTTCTCGTCCACCTGCTGGCCGCGGTGCACGCGCAGCTCGGAGAGGGCTCCGGCCACGGGCGAGGCCACATGCACGTAGTCCGCCTCGACATAGCCCTGGTAGACTTCTTCCGCAGCGTGGCCGAGGAGCCTGTAGCCCAAGGCGCCAAGCCCCGCCAGAAGCAGGACGAGGAGCGCCAGCCGGGCCTTGACCGGAACGCGTTGGAGGAGAGTGGTGCTTGGCTGCATGCGGTACACCTACGGTAGAAAAAGAACGCTGTCAAACAAATGATTGAATCAGGCGATTGAAACCTGGCGGCGGACCTGCGAAACGCTTGGGCTAGGCTCGCAGCATGTCCACCAATTCGCGCACATGCACGGGCAATTCGCTGAAGCGCCGCACGCAAAGCAAAATGTCGCGTGTGGCCCAAGAGTCGGTCAGGGCCACGGTCCGCAGGTCCATGGTCTGCTGGCAGCGCAGGGCCGCGCTGTCCGGCATGACGGCTATGCCCACGCTGCTCTCCACCATGCCGCCCACGGCCAGAAAACCGCGCAGCCGCACGCGGTAGCTCATCTCCTTGCCCAGGCGCGCGGCGTGGCCCTCCAGATAGCGCTGCAGCGGGCTGCCCTCGGCCAAACCAACGAATTCGTGTTCCAGGGCCTCGCTGAAGGACACGCTCTTGCGCCCGGCCAGGGGGTGCGCGGGCGGCACCGTGAGCACGAAGGTGAGGGTGCGGAAGGGGAAGGTCTCAAGCTCGCCCACGTCCGAGCCCTTGGCCATGACGCCCACATCGGCCTTGCCGTCCACCACGTCCTGAACGATCTCGGAGGAGAGGCGCTCGTGCACGTCTATGCTCACATTGGGGTGGTTGGTCAGGTACGAGGACAGGATCTCCGGCAGAAATTCAGTCAGGCTCGCGGTGTTACACAAGAGGCGGATGTGCCCCTTGAGACCTTTGGCGTATTCGCCCATGTCGCCCAGCATGCGGTCCCACTGCGCCAGCACTATGCGCGCGTGGTGCACCAGGGCCCGGCCAGCCTGGGTGGGCACGACGCCTCGGCGCCCGCGTGAAAGCAGTTCGACTTCAAGCAGATTTTCCATGCCGCGAATGCGCGCGCTGGCCGAGGCCAGAGCCAGGTGCGAAAGCTCCGCCCCACTGGTGATGCTGCCGCTTTCCACAACGTGGAGAAATAGGCGTAAATCTGTAAGATCAAAAGACATGAGTGGCTCCCATCTCTCGTGCTGACCAAGCGGAACACTTAATAGCCTTCGCCAGAGCCGAAGGCATACTCAATATCTTCCACATTTACAACAACCGCGGCCCGCCGCAATGTGCGTCTTGTGAGCAGCGCGGCAGCGGCCCCCCAACTCCGCATCCGCATTCACGAAAATGCCACCGTCGCACATGAGGAAAAGAAAATGGACCGTGTCAGCCTTGCCTTTATCAGACTTTTCTTTTTTTTGATGCTCTTTGTCAGTTCGGCCTGCAACAAAATGGACAACACGCTGCTCAAAAACGACCTCGGCGATGTCCAGCCTGCAGTGACCCAATCCGTGGCCGACACCGCCCGGCTGCATGAGCTGGAAGGCCGCGTGGCCCAGCTTGAGGCCGAGCTCAAGACCGTGAGCCGCGACGCCCAGACCGCATCGGACATTCCCGGCGGCGCGAACTGGGATTAATCCCGTCCCTCTCAAGCTGCCCCCGGACGCGCGCGAACTGCGCCGCACGCGTCCGGGGGCAGTTCATTTCAAGCCTCCCTGCCTGCCGATGACCGCTTGACCCAGCTTTCCTTCCTTTGCTGCTTCATCCTCCGGCAGGTTTTTCTTTGTTAAAATAGATTGACTATCAAAATACACTCAAATAAAGATACATCCGGCTCAAGCAAAAACATGCGCCGCAACAGCCACCGCGCTGGCGGCAAGCTGCACGCTTCGGGAGGCCCAGCACAATGATCGGACGTTTCTCGCACCTTGGCGAATACCGCGAACTGTTCCAGCGGCGCGAAGTCATCCAATGCCTCACTGCCGGGCTTTTGGCCGCAAGCTCCTATGTCTGGGAGGCGGCCGGCCTGGCGCCTGGCTGGGCTGCGCTCGCCTTGGCGCTGGTCTCCGTGCTGCTTACAGGCGTGCCCATCATCTGGGGCGCGGCCAAGGGGCTTTTCGAGCGCAGGGTGAACGTGGACGAATTGGTGGCGCTGGCCATCGCCGCCTCGCTCGCCCAGGGCGAGGTGCTCACCGCCGCCGTTGTGGGCTTCATCATGGCCCTCGGCTCCCAGGTGGAAGAGGCCATCAGCGATTCCGCGCGCCGGTCCATCCAGGCCCTTGCGGGCATGACCCCGCAGGAGGCCAACCTGCTGACGCCCGAGGGTCCGCGCACGGTTCATGTGGACCAGGTGCGCCCGGGCGACCGTCTGCTCGTGCGCCCGGGCGAGCGCATCCCCGTGGACGGCGTGATTGTTTCCGGCGCCACGGCCATCGATGAATCGAGCATCACCGGCGAGTCCATCCCCCGCGAGCGCGGCATGGGCGAAACCGTGCTCGCCAGCAGCCTGAGCTACAACGGCGTCATCGAGATAGAGGCCCTGCGCGTGGGCGCGGACACCACCCTGGGCCGCGTCATGCGCCTGGTGGAGGAGGCCGAGGCCCATAAGCCGAAGTCGGCCCGCTTCGTGGACCGCTATGCCCAGTGGTTCACCCCTGTGGTGCTGGCGTGCGCCGGGTTGGCCTGGGGGCTCAGCGGGGAGGTTTCCCGCGCCGTGGCCGTGCTGGTGGCGGGCTGCCCCTGCGCGCTGCTGCTTGCCGCGCCCACGGCCACCGTGGCCTCTGTGGCACGCGCCGCGCGCGCTGGCGTGCTGGTGAAGGGCGGGGCGCAGCTTGAGGCCGTGGCCCAGGCCGATGCCGCGTTGTTCGACAAGACAGGCACGCTGACGCTTGGCGAGCCCCGCGTGGTGGAGGTGGCCCCGGCCCAGGGCGTGAGCGCGGACACTGTGCTGGCCGCCGCGGCAGGCGTGGAGCGCCATTGCCTGCACCCCCTGGCGCGGGCCGTAATGCGCGCCGCGGAGGCAAGCGGCCTGGCCCTGGCCGAGGCCAAGGGCGTGGTGGCGGAGGTCGGCCTTGGCGTGCGCGGCGTGCTCGCCTGCGAGGACACGTCGGAGGGCCGCCGCATCGAAGTGGGCGGACCCGCGCTGCTGGCCGGGCGCGAGCTGCCGCCGGAGCTGCGCGAGCGGCTGGCCGCCATGCGCGAGCGCGGGGCCACGGCTTTGATTGTGCTGGAGGACGAGCGCCCTCTGGGGCTGCTGGCCGTGGCGGATACGCCGAGGCCCTTGGCGCGGGCCACCTTGCAGGCCTTGCGTGGGATCGGCTTCAAGCGCTTGGGCATTCTTTCCGGCGACGAGGCCTCGGCGGTGCGCAATGTTTCGGAGTCCCTGGGCCTGGCCGAGGTCTGGTCCGGGCTCAAGCCGCAGGACAAGCTGCAGGTCATCGCCGACTGGCAGGGGCAGGGCAGCCGGGTGCTCTATGTGGGCGACGGCGTGAACGACGCTCCCGCGCTGGCCCGGGCGGACATCGGCGTGGCCATGGCCGCGGCCGGCACGGACGTCGCCCTGGAAACGGCGGGCATGGCCCTCACGCGGGACGACATCACGCGCCTGCCCTTTCTGGTGGGCCTTGCGCGGCGCATGCTCACGGTCATCAAGGCGAACATCGGCCTGGGCCTGCTTTCCAACGCCGTGGCGGTGTATGGCGGCATGACCGGGCTTTTGTCGCCCATCGCCGCCTCCCTGTTCCACAACGCCGGGAGCATTCTCGTGGTTCTGGCCTCGGCCAGCCTTCTCTTGTACAAGGACCGCACAGGCGGGGCCTTCGGCCCTGAAGCGGGAGGGAGCGAGTGATGGAAAGCGGACGCTGCAATTGCGCGGAGCACCAGGAGACGGAAGAGTTCACCCGGCTCTTCATCGAATTCTATGAGCGCTTCTCGTCCTGGGAGCAGGGGGTTGTGCGCGAGACGGGCATTACCCTGCAGCAGATGCACACCCTTGAGATCCTTGGCTCAAGCGGCGATCTGCGCATGAAGGAGCTGGCCGAGAAGATGGGCGTGACCACAGGCTCGCTCACCGTGCTGGTGGACCGGCTGGTGCGCGGCGAATTGGTGGAGCGCAAGCCGAACGCCCTGGACCGGCGGTCCATCCAGGTTGGGCTGACCCCGGCAGGGAGGAAGCTTTTTGAGGAGCACCACAAGCTGCACGGGCAGCTTTCCCAGGACATGGCCGGAGCGCTCGCGCCAGAGGAATTGCCGCTCTTTGTGGACATGCTGCGGCGCATCATACGGCATTTTTAGCGGGCGTTTCTCGCGGACTTATCGAAGAACTGGCCTTTCCGGCAGGCCTTTCCCGCCTGCATTTCTTGCCTGCAGAGCAGAGAGCCTTGGGCCAAAACCGCTAGCGCTTCGGCTTGGCGCGAAGTTGGCGCCGGGCGCGACCAGGAACGCGGCGCGCAAGCCGCCAGGAGCTAGAACCTCTCGAACCCGCTGTCGTCGTCGTCCGCTTCCAGCTTCAGGTTGATGCCGGTGATTTTCGGCGCTGTTGCCGTCGCCTGGGCGCTTGCCTTGGGCACGTCAGGGCGCTCGGGCGCGGCTGCCGAAAGGGCCTTGGGCCTTTTCCGGGGGGGCCGCGCGGTCCGGCCATCTGTACCCAGACGGAAGAAGGTCATGATGTGCTGCAGCCGGTGGGCCTGGCTGGAAAGCTCCTCGCTGGTTGAGGCCATTTCCTCCGAGGCCGAGGCGTTCTGCTGAATCACCTGGTCGAACTGCTGGATGGCGCGGTTGATCTGCTCGGCCCCGGAGTTCTGCTCGGCCGTGGCGGCGGCGATTTCCTGCACCAGTTCGGCTGTGCGCTCAATGTCGGGCACGAGCTTTGCGAGCATGTTGCCCGCCTTTTCGCTCACCGCGACAGTGGCGTTTGAAAGCTGGCTGATTTCCCCCGCTGATCTGCCGCTGCGCTCGGCCAGCTTGCGCACCTCGGCGGCGACGACGGCGAAGCCCTTGCCGTGCTCGCCCGCCCTGGCCGCCTCAATGGCCGCGTTCAAGGCCAGCAGGTTGGTCTGGCGGGCAATCTCCTCAATGATGGAAATCTTCTCCGCGATGTTCTTCATAGCCGCGACTGCCTGGCTCACGGCCACGCCGCCTTCCTGGGCGTCCTTGGCAGCCTGCAGGGCGATGAGTCCGGTCTGCTGGGCGTTCCCCGCGTTCTGCCGGATGTTCGCGGCCATCTCCTCGACGCTCGATGACACTTCTTCAATGACCGCAGCCTGCTCGGTCGCACCCTGCGAAAGGGAGACGCTCGATTCGGAGAGCTCCTCGCTGCCGGAGCCCACGGCCTCGGACGAGACGTTCACCTGCTGCACCACGGAGCGCAGATGCGCGGCCATTTCCGAAAGCGCCTTGACCAAATCGCCAAGCTCATCCTTCTGGTCAACATCAATGTGCGCGCCCAGGTTTCCCTCGGAGAGCTCCTTGGCAAAGGCGACGCTCTTGCGCAACGGTCCGGTTATGCCCTTGGCCAGGGCGAACACAAGCGCATAGGCCAGCAAAATCGCCAGGCTGGTGAGGGCCAGGGACAGCAGGCGGGTGTGGCTGGCGCTGGCCATGCGCGCGGCGAGCAGAGCGTCAAGCTCCGGCGCGGCCGCATCCCACAGGGCCGAGCTGGCCGCCAGGGCCGCCTCGCCCTGGGCGCGGAATTCCTCCAGCCCCAGCACCGGGGTCTCGGACTGGGACAATGCCGTGAGGGTCTTGATGAAGGGCGCGAGGGCCTTGTCGTATGCCGCGACGGCCGGGGTGAGATTTTTCGAAAGGGTCGGGCTTGCGCCGTAGAAGTTCACGTCCTCATTGAGGGAGCTTTGCGTGCTGGCGAGAATGCGGCTGTGATCGGACTCCTCAAGGTGTGCGGCGAAGACCGCGAAAGCCCGCTGGTCCGCCGGGGTCAGCGTCTGCCCGCGCAGAGTGGTTTCGCCTGCGGCAAGAATGTCCGCCAGGCGCGCTTGCGTTTGGGGCACCGCCAGCAGCGTGATGTCCATCAGGTAGTAGCTGTCCAGGTCCGGGTCGAGGATAAGGTTCGAGGTGTCGCCCGCATGGGCGATCATGTCGCGGATGGCCTGGGTGAGCGCGGCGTATTCCTTGGGCATGTCCGCCCCAGGACCGCCTTGGCGCAGGGTCTGCCACTGCGCTTTGACCTTGGCCAGCTCCAGGTGCTGGCGCTTGCGCGCGGCCAAGCCCTCGGGCGTGAATTGCAGCCCCTGGCCCAAAGTGCGCCAATTCTTCTCCACCTCGGCAAAAGCCGCGTCCGCCTGGCGGGCCGTGTCCTCCCAAGCGGGACCAACGCCTTCGCTGGCCCGGAAGCGCAGTCCAAGGCGCTGGGCCTTGGGCACGGCCACGAGCAGCTTTTCCAAAGGGCGCTGGAAGGCGTCGCCGTCAATTTCCAACTGGGAAGAGGCTATGGTGGTGTTGATGCCGGCGACGGTGAAATACAGAAGCACGGCAACAGGCATGATGAAGGCGCAACTGATGAGCAGCAGGCGCGTGCGGATCTTGGTATCACGAACCCTGCTGAGCATGGTGGTGACTCCTTATGTATCGCGAAATTTGATACAAGAATCACATAACTTTGCAGATAAGTCTACACGTAAACCGCATTGGTAATTTAATAAAATCAATAATTATGGGTGATTATGATATTTTTGGGCAGCGATAATGATTATGCTTGACTTGAATTACTGATGCCTACGCATCCTCCTCCCGCGCCAGAGCTCGCCGGAAAGATAGCCGACGATGATGGCGTTGACGGCGAACACGGCAACCCTGGCCCAGGTGACGCGCTCGAATAATTCATAAATTTCGATGGGAATATAGATGCCGCCAGCCAGGGCCCCAAACCACTCGGCCCAGGTTTTACGCAGCCAGAGCCCGGCGGCTTCGGTGAAGCGCACCAGGGAATAGCCGAGAGCCGCGGAGGCCAGCAGCCACAGGCGCGAGTCAGTGAGCTTTGCGGCGGCCTCGATGAAAATGCGCGGAGTGTGGCTGGCCGGGTTCAGGTGGAACAGGCGCACAAGCTCTTCCGCCGCTTGGCCGACATCCTGGTGCAGCAGGGACAGCAGGCCGAAACCGGCAGCAAGAACCAGCACACCCTTGGTTGTTTCCAACAGCGCCACCATTTTTAGGCCGGTCTTGGTTTGTGCTGGGGCGTCAGTCATGGCTGTGTTCCGTAATGGTTGGCGGGTTGGTGGGTTGGTGCGGGCAAGGCAGGGGCTCCGCCCCTGGACCCCGCTGTGGGAAATGATTTCCCCCAGACCCCCTCAAGTTTTGGAGAGAGCGGGGGCGTTCTTCGAAGTCACCCTTAATGATCGGGCCGGAGCCGCATGAAAAAGGAGGCTGGAGCTGTCGGTTGGCTGGGAGATGTCAAGGGCGTCAGGCCTTTTGGCCGCCGGAGGCGTTCTTCAGCATATCCTCCACCAAGAGCGGCATGCCCCGGCAGGGATCGGCCTTGAGCGAGAGCGCCTGCTTGGGGCATTTGCTCACGCAGGCCCCGCAGCCCATGCAGCGCGCACCTTTGACCTGCAGCTTGCGATCACGCGCCTTGAGCGCCCCGAACTGGCAGAACTGGGCGCAGTTGCCGCAGCCCACGCATTTTTCCGCGTCCACCTGCACGACGTAGCCGGAGGAGGCCAGCATGTCCACGCCGTGGCGCTGGGCGGCCATGGCCCCGCAGCAGCAGGAGCAGCAGTTGCAGATGGCGTAGAAGCGGCCCAGGACGACGTCTTTGAAGAAGGCGTGGTGCACGTGTCCACGAGCGTTTTCGGCCTTTAGAATGGCCACGGCCTCGTCCGCGTCGATGCGCCGGGCGCGCTTTTCGTGATGCTCCAGCACCATGCTGGCGAACGGCTCGCCCATGACCATGCACACGTCCATGGGCGTGCAGGGATTCTTGCGCGCCGCGCGGCAGGGGCAGTCGAAAACCACGATGTGCTCCGGGTTCTTGAGCACGATGTCGCGCGCAAGCTGATAAGGCACAACGGTTTCCGGCGTGGTGAGGGTGACCTCGCGGCCGATCTTGACGAGCTTGATGGCCTCGTCCGTGGGCATGACCTTGCCGTGGTAGGTGTCCGCGAAGCGGAGGCCTGTTGCGGCGCGGCCCGCCTTTTGGGCCTTGCGTCGCTTTTCGATGCGGGAGGGAGCGAGCTTGTCGAGCCAGCGGGCCCCCCTGGCCAGAAACTTGACCAGGGGGTGCTCGCCGGTGATGAGGCGGATGTAAAGGTAGGGCCAGCGCAGATAGAAATAGCCGTGCAGCTTCTTTCCGGTGCTGAAGCCCAGGCCGTCGGCCTCGTCGAAGAAGCGGCGGGCGGAGGGCTTGAGCAGCAGTCGGAAGGGGTTCACGGCTGCTTCCCCGCTATTTTTCGTTCTCTGCCTTGATGGACGAGCCGCGCATGGTGTGGCGCTTCTGGGCGGAGAGCACGGCCTTGCGCAGGCGGATGGACAGCGGGGTGATCTCCACCAGTTCGTCCTCGCGGATGAAGTGGATGGCGCGCTCAAGCGTCATGGGCTTCACCGGGGTCAGGGTGCAGGCCTCGTCCTTGCCGGAGGCGCGCATGTTGGAGAGCTTCTTCTCCTTCGACGGGTTCACGTCGATGTCGTTCTCGCGGCTGTGCTCGCCAGCGATGAGTCCTTCGTAGATGGGGTCGCCGGGGACCACGAAGAGCTGGCCGCGCGGCTCAAGGTTGAACAGGCCGTAGGTCACGCCCACGCCGGAGCGGTCGGCCACGATGGAGCCGGTGAAGCGGGTGGGGAAGTCGCCCCGGTATTCGCCGTAGCCCTCAAGATAGGAATTCATGATGCCGGTGCCCTTGGTGTCCGTCAAAAACTCGTCGCGGTAGCCGATGAGCCCGCGGGAAGGCACGCTGAACTCGATGCGCACGCGGCCCTTGCCGTTGTTCACCAGATTCACCATGCGGCCTTTGCGGATGGACAGCTTCTCGGTGACGATGCCCATGAAGGTCTCGTCGCAGTCCACGTACACGCGCTCGATGGGCTCGGTGAGCTGGCCCTTCTCGTCGCGCTTGTAGATGACTTCCGGGCGGCCCACGGTGAGCTCGAAGCCCTCGCGGCGCATGGTCTCGATGATGATGGCCATCTGGAATTCGCCGCGGCCCTTGACGATGAAGCTGTCGCGGTCCTCGGCGTCCTCGACGCGGATGGCCACGTTCTGCAGGGATTCCTTCATCAGGCGTTCGCGGATTTTGTTGCTCTGCACGAACTTGCCCTCGCGGCCGGCCAAAGGCGAGGTGTTGATGCCGAAGCGCATGCTGACAGTGGGCTCGTCCACGGTGATGCGGGGCAAGGCCTGCGGATTGTCGCGGGTGCAGATCGTGTCGCCGATGTGCACGTCGTCGATGCCCGCCAGAACCGCGATGTCGCCGGGGGTGGCCTCGTCGACGGAAGCCAGCTGCACGCCGTCGTACACCTGCAGCTTGGTGACCTTGAGGGCCTTGGGCGTTCCGTCCTCGCCGATGCACGCCAGGGCGTCGGAGGATTTGACCACGCCGTTGACCACTTTGCCGATGGCCAGGCGGCCGAGGTAATCGGAGTAGCCCAGGTCGCAGACGATCATCTGGAAGGGCGCGTCGGCGTCGTAGGTGGGGGCGGGGATCTTTTCGATGATGGCGTCGAAGACCGGGTGCAGGTTTTCGCCGCGGGTCTCAAGGGTGGTCTGGGCGATGCCGTCGCGGCCGATGGCGTAGAGGACGGGGAACTCGAGCTGGTGCTCGTCCGCGCCCAGGTCGATGAACAGGTCGTAAACCTCGTTCAGCACTTCCTCGGGGCGGGCGTCGCCGCGGTCGATCTTGTTCACGATGACGATGATGGGCAATCCGCCGTCCAGGGCCTTCTTCAGCACGAAGCGGGTCTGGGGCAGGGGGCCTTCGCTCGCGTCCACAAGAAGGATGGCGCCGCCGGCCATGGCCAGGCTGCGCTCCACTTCGCCGCCGAAGTCGGCGTGGCCCGGGGTGTCGATGATGTTGATTTTGACGCCCTTCCAGCGCACGGAGCAGTTTTTGGCGGCGATGGTGATGCCGCGCTCGCGCTCAAGGTCCATGTTGTCCATGACGCGGTCATCGACCTGCTGGTTTTCGCGGAACACGCCGCTCTGACGGAAGAGGCCGTCAACCAGAGTGGTCTTGCCGTGGTCAACGTGGGCTATGATGGCGATATTGCGCAGATTTTCATTGCGGGCGGTCTTCATGCGGGAAAATTCCTTTAGGCTGCGTTACGAGGTGGGGAAAAAGTACAAGACGAGAGTAACCGGACGATGGCGCTTGGGCAACAGCATGGTGACGGCCTCAATCGAGGCGCGGTGACCGGAAGCTGAGCTGTTGTGGAATGTAAAAACCCCGTCCCGCAGGGGCGGGACGGGGCGTTTGAAGCCGGATATTATTTTGCCGGCGTTCCGAAGCGGCTAGTAGTCGCGACGGGGGCGGGGCTGACGCTCCTGGGCTTCGTTGATGCGAAGCGCGCGGCCGCCGATCTCCTTGCCGTTGAGGGCGTCGATGGCCTGCTTGGCGGAGGCGTCGTCCATCTCCACGAAGCCGAAGCCACGGAAGCGGCCGGTCTCGCGGTCGTTGATGAACTTCACAGACATGACCTCGCCGTACTGAGCAAACAGATTACGCAGGTCGTCCTCGGAGGCGCTGAAGGGAATGTTGCCGACATAGATGGACTTGGCCATAAAAATCTAAGCTCCTGAAATGATTCTAAAAGTTTGCGTCGTTGTCAGTCAGCGCACAAGCATCCTTCCTTAACGACAAGTGAACGCCAGCTTTGAGCCGCATCCTTCGGGATGTCAAGAAAAAAATGTGGTTCAATGTTTGCATAATAGCGTTTTGCAATCAGTTTCTGTCAAAATTGCCTTCTTTGAGAGGGCATTTATGCGTACCCGCCATGCCGCACATGGTGTCGTCCGGCCCGAAGGCCGGGCCTTGGCGGGAGCCCTGGGAGGGGACACGCGAAACCACGTTCGCTTGGAGGCTTATTATGATGAAGAGCATACGACCTATTGTCCTGGCCGCGCTTTGCGCCCTTGCGGGCTGCGCGTACATGCCGCTTGGAGAATCCCAGCGTATCCAGTCCTCGGAGGCGCCAGCGGGGCAGGCCCAGCAGTACGCAAGCAAGCAGGACCGCGCGCGGACAGTGTACAAGACCCAGCCTGGGCAGGTGGACCCCAAAATCCAGCCGTACTCGGTCATGGGCAAGACCTATTGGCCGGTGCAGTCGGCAATGGGCTTCCGCCAGGAAGGCCTGGCCTCATGGTATGGCATCGACTTCCACGGCAAGAAGACCGCCACCGGCGAAACCTATGACATGTTCAGCATCTCCGCCGCGCACAAGACCTTGCCGCTGGGCACCAAGGTGCGCGTGACAAACCTGGACAACGGCCGCGAACTCGAGCTTGTGGTGAATGATCGCGGTCCCTTTGTGGACGGCCGCGTCATCGATCTTTCTTACGCCTCGGCCAGGCTCCTGGGCATGGCCGACAACGGCGTGGCCCATGTGCGCGTGGAAGGCGTGGCGGACAACCCGGTCATCGCCAGCGGAGCCTACAAGGGAGTTGCCGTGGCCTCGGCCGAAAGCCCGCCGCGAAAGTCCAAGGGCTATGCTGAGAGAAATTTGGACGACGGTCCCGCCAAGGCCTCCAAGCCCGCGCGCGCCAAGGCCCCGGCTGTTGCGAGCAAGGCGCAGGACACCCCTGCGCAGCAGCAAATGGCTGAGCAGCGCACCGGCATGAGCCAGGACGGCCAGCACTACAGCGTGCAGGTTGGTGCTTTCGCTCAGGATATTAACGCCCGCAAGGTCAAGGATCATCTGGTCCAGTCCGGCTTCCGCGGGGCGCGCGTTGTCCGCTCCGTGCGCGGCGACCGTGAACTTTCCGTGGTGCAGGCGGGCAGCTTCAACGCCCGCGAAGAGGCCGAAGAGGTGCTGCGTTCCCTGAAGGACGAGTTCCCGTCGAGCTTCATCAACACCGGGGCCTAGGCTCCGTCTGCGGCAATGCGAACGTGGGGATGCGTCAGCCTTTGGGCGGGCGCATCTTTTTTGACGCCTGGCGCGAGACGCCTGGGCTTGCCGCTCCGGGCCTTGCCTGAAGAACACGTATGGGCTACAGAAAAACCAAGGTTTGGCCCGTCAGTTTTTTGCCGGGCCGCAGCAGCAGACGGAGGTGCAGGCATGTCGCAAAAGAATTTTGAGGTGAACGGCGTGCCCCTGGGCAGCATCCGAAACCGCAACGAAGAGCGGGTGGCCAAGCTCATGCCCGCGGTGCTGGCCGAATACCTGGACTACCACCCGACCTACTTGGATGTGCAGGACATTTATGCCCTGACCTTGAACAACCTGCCTCCGCGCTACAAGCAGAGCGGCTCCATCGTCATTCGCGAAAGCGTGAGCGACGCGGAGATTCAGCGCGAACTCCGGCTGGCCGTGGCCCGCGTGGAAAAGGCGCCCACAGGCAAGGGCGAAGACTAACCCCCGGCCTTCACCTCGTCCCAAAGGCGGTTCTTGTCCTCCAGGCCCATGTCCAGAAGATCGAGTCCGCGCTCGCGGGCCAGCTCCTCCATGCGCTCGTAGCGCGCCAGGAACTTCAGGTTGGCCATGTCCAGGGCTGCGTTGGCCTTTATGCCGCGCCTGCGCCCCAGTTCCACCAGGGTGAACAGCGCGTCGCCGAACTCCTCTTCCATGCGCGCGGCATCGCCGCTTTCACAGGCTTCCTCATACTCCTTCCACTCGGCGTTGAACTGGGCGCGGGCGTCTTCGTCTTTTTCCCAGGTGAAGCCCAGGCGCGCGGCCTTGGCGTGGATGCGGTACGCCTTCAGCAGCGGCGGCAGGCCCACAGGCAGCGAGTCGTACGCGCCGTTCACCTTGCCGTTGCCCGCCTTTTCCCCGCGCTTGATGCGCTCCCAGTTGCGCAGCAGCTCTTCCTGGTTCGCAACCACCGTGTCGCCAAAAACATGGGGGTGGCGGCGGATCATCTTGGCCGCGTTCTGGGTTACCACATCGGCCAGGTCGAACTGCCCGGCGCGGCTGGCCAGCGTGGCCTGGAAGAGCAGCAGAAAGAGCACGTCGCCCAGTTCCTCGCAGGTTTCGGCCGGGTCGTCGGCGCGGATGGCCGAGACCAGCTCGAAGGACTCCTCAATGATGTAGTCGCACAGGCTTTTTGGGGTCTGCTTCTGGTCCCAGGGGCAGCCGCCGGGGCCAAGCAGGGAATCAATGACTTCCTGAATTTTGGCGATCGAAAGGGTGTCCGCGTTCACGGTCCTGTCTCCTTGTGCGCCGTGGGTCTGTCGGCCGGCGTCAGATGGTATGCTTTTCTTTGGATTTCTTGTGCGGCTGCTGTTGCAGCGGCTTGTGCGAGGGCGGAGGAAGCGGGGCCGGTTTCGGCAGAGCGAAGCCGCCCTCCTGCAGCGTCTCGCGGATGGGCTCTGGCGTGAAGTTGGCCAAAAGCACCAGCGCGGGGTCGGTCTTCTGGGCGAACACGGACTGCTTGACCACCATGGTGCCGGGCAGCACGGCCTTGAGCAGCAGCAGCAGCACAAGGGAGAGCAGCAAGCCTTCCACCGCGCCGAAACCTGCTCCGGCGATCTTGTCCACCACGGTGAGCATGGCCACCTTGAGCACGTTCTGCATGAAGCGCACAAGAAACCACAGCGCCACCAGCGTGCCGATGAAGGTGATCAGGTAGCTTAGGGCCTGCACCGTGCCCTGGTTGGCGATGTAGACCCTGAGGTGCGGCACGAAAATGCCGTGCAGATGCGAGGCCACGAAAAGCCCGATGAAGACCGAGCACAGGGAGACGGCCTCTTTGATGAGTCCCCGGTGATAGCCGCGGAAGGCCACAAGACCTATGATCGCGATGATGATGATGTCCAGGGAATTCATGGTCCCTCGCCGTTCGTTGGCTGAATGGGTGTGGCCTGCGCCGTTTTCGGCCCCTTTCTGGGCGAGAGAAGTAGCAGACACGGAGGGGAAAGGGAAGTGCTCCTGTTTGTCTGACGGCGCGTGCGGTTGTGCTGTCTCGGCTTTTCGGTTAGGGCTCGCGGATACCACATTTTTTCAGGGGGCGATTGGCCGATGCGCTTGATCGAAACTGGCCTTCCGGGGCTGGCGCTCTTAGAGCCCAAAGTGTTCCGCGACGAACGCGGATTTTTTTTGGAGACGTACAACGAGGCCGCCTTCGCCGCTCTGGGCATTCATGCCCGCTTTGTGCAGGATAATCACGCCTATTCCTCGCAGAAAAATGTGCTGCGCGGAATGCATTTCCAGCGTCCGCCTTTTGCCCAGTCCAAACTGGTGTGGGTGGTGCGCGGCAGCGTCCTGGACGTGGTCATCGACCTGCGGCGCGGTTCGCCGACCTACGGGAAGCATTATGGCGTTGAGCTCTCGGCCGAGAACATGCTGCGGCTGTTTGTGCCCAAGGGCTTTGCGCACGGCTACATCACCCTTACCGCAGACACTGAATTTCTTTACAAGGTGGACGCTCCCTATGCCCCCCTGGCGGACGCGGGCCTGCCGTGGAACGATCCCGACATCGGCATCGCCTGGCCGTGCGAGGCTCCAGTGCTATCGCCAAAGGACCATCTCCATCCCCGCTTCAAGGACTTCGCTTCGCCTTTTGTGTACGAGCCGCCGCTTGCGGATGCCGGTAATTCAGCAACCAATCCCAAACCCTAACGGGGAATGCCATGCCGATGACCCTCAACGCTTCGAATGCGGCTCCCGCCCGCCATGCGGTGATCCTTGCGGGTGGTTCCGGCACGCGGCTGTGGCCGCTGTCCCGCTCGTTGTTTCCCAAGCAGTTGCTGGCGCTCAACGGCGACATGACCCTGCTGCAGCAGACGGCAAGCCGTGTGCTTGAAATGTTCGCGCCCGAGAATATTTGGGTGGTGACCAACGAGGAGCATGTGTTCGAGGTGCGCAGTCAGTTGCGGAACCTGAACCCGGTGCTGGACGGGCATGTTCTGGCCGAGCCCCTTGCCCGCAACACCTTGCCCGCCATCCTGCTTGCCCTGGGGAGCATCGTGACCCCGCAGGGCGACGAGGAAAGCGATGTCGCCGCGAGCGATGTCGTCGCCGTGTTTCCTTCCGACCATCTGGTGGAGGACTTGGAGGGCTGGCGCGCATCTTTGAACCAGGGGATGAACCTGGCCGCTGCGGGGAGTTTCGTCACCTTCGGCGTTGCCCCGCGCAAGCCGGAAACCGGCTATGGCTACATCGCCCGCAGCGAGCGCCTGGAAGAGGGGGCCTACGCCGTGGAGTGCTTCATTGAGAAGCCGAAGCTCGAGAAGGCGCTTGAATTCCTCAAAAGCGGGCGGCACTACTGGAACAGCGGCATGTTCGTGTTCCGCGCCGGGAATTTTCTTGAGGCCGTGCGGACCCATGCGCCCGAGCATTGGCTCTGGTGGCGCGGCCGCGCGGAGAAACCCCTGCTTGCGGGCTATGGCGCGCTCCAAAATCTTTCCGTTGATTACGGCATTGTGGAAAAAATCACGAACATCGCCGTGGTGGAGGCCCGCTTCGACTGGGACGACCTGGGGAACTGGGAGGCCATCTACAACCTTGGCAAGAAGGACGAGAACGGCAACGTCATCCAGGGCGACGTGCTGGCCATAGACTGCCGCGATTGCCTGCTCATTTCCAAGGGGGGCAAGCTCGCCGTGGTGGGGCTTTCCGGCATGATCATGATCCAGACCCGCGACGCGACCCTGGCCTGTCCGCTCACCGCTGTGCAGCGGGTCAAGGAGGTCGTGGCGCTTTTGAAGGCCCAGGGCAGCCATCTGGTGGAAAGCCACCTTACCGTGAAACGCCCCTGGGGCAGCTATTCGGTTCTGGAGGAAGGGCCGTACTACAAAATCAAGCGCATCGAGGTGTTGCCCGGGGCGCGCTTGAGCCTGCAGATGCACCACCATAGGAGCGAGCATTGGGTCGTCGTCTCCGGCGCGGCCCTGGTGGAGATTGGAGGAGAGGAGCGGCTGCTCGTGGAGAACCAGGCCGTGGACATCGGCAAGGCCACCACGCACAGGCTGGCCAACCCCGGCAAGGTGCCGCTTGAAATCATAGAAATCCAAAGCGGGCCATACCTTGAAGAGGATGATATCGTACGCTTTGACGATGAATACGGGCGGGTGAAACACGAGAACTCGTGAATTATTTCCTAAGCTCTTGACACACAAGAGCATGGTCCTTTATGAAAACGCAGTTTTTCGTGGCGAAATTTGACCAGTAACTACTAGGAGCGATGGGGCGAGGTTATGGAGGAAAAGAAACAGTGCAAGGGGTGTGGGGGGGCGTTGCCCTTCGTGATCGGCTTTGTGGCCGCAGTGATCGCAGGCTGGGTTCTCTTCCCTGACTTGATTTACAGCCAGAAGACGCAGCCCGTCCGCTTCAGCCACAAAATCCACCAGGAACAGGGCATGGAGTGTTCGAGCTGCCATACATTCAGGGACGACGGCTCCTACGCTGGCATCCCGACCAACGAGAAGTGCATGGAGTGCCATGCCGACGTTGTGGGCAGCGATCCGGCGGAACAGGTCTATGTTGAGCAGTACGCGAAGACGGGCAAGGAAGTTCCCTGGCTCATCTACCAGTACCAGCCCGACAACGTAATTTTTAGCCACAAGGCGCACGAGTCCTTGGAGTGCACTTCCTGCCACCCCGATATGGGCAAGAACGATACTCCGCCGGTTTACTACCAGAACAGGCTGTCCGGGTACAGCAAGCAGACCATGAAAATGTGGAAGTGTGAACGCTGCCACGCCGAGAACGGCGTCAGCAATGCCTGCCACGTCTGCCACAAGTAAAAGAGGGGTGCGTAAGATGGGTTTGGATCGCAGAGGATTCGTCAAATTCGTCGTGGGAGGCGTTGCAGGCACCCTGTTTACGCCTGTCATCTGGCAGGGCCTGGACGATGCGTCCATCTGGTCCCAGAACTGGGGCTGGATTCCGCGTGTGCCCAAGGGCGAGGTTAAGGCCGCGCCCGCGTTGAGCAAACTTTGCCCCGCGGGTTGCGCGGTGAAGGTCAAGACCGTCGGCGGGCAGCCCTTTGCCGTCGTCGGCAACACCGAGAACTCCATGAGCAAGGGCGGCGTATGCCCCGTTTGCGCGGGCGGCGCCCAGCTCATGTACACTCCGGCCCGTGTCAAATCGCCCATGAAGAAAGTGGGCGAAGGCAAGTACGAGGCCATCAAATGGGAAGACGCCGAGGCCATGCTCGTCGAGAAGCTGACCCCCCTCAAGGGGCAGGACGGCAAGATCGCCGCCATCAGCGGCGACGAGACCGGCACGGCCAACGAAGTGCTGAGCGCCATGCTTACGGGCCTGGGCAGCACCGGCTACTACGTCATGCCCGGTGAGATGTTCACCGCGGGCAAGGGCGTGAAGCTCATGGGCGGCAGCGGCCAGCCCGGCTTCGATATCGAGGGTGCCGACCTGGTGCTCATGATCGGCGCGGACGCGCTGGACTCCTGGGGCGCCACCGTGGCCAACCAGAAGGCCTTCGCCGCCACCCGCCCCACCGGCGCTGCGGCCACGGCCCAGTATGTTTACGCCGGTCCGGTGCTGAACAGCACCGCAAGCGTGTGCGACAAGTTCCTTGCCGTGCCGCCCACTGCCACCGCCGCCTTCTCGCTGGCTCTGGCCAATCAGCTCATCGCCGCTGGCGCGGTGTGCTCCGCCTCCGACTTCGGCGACTACAAGGCGCTCGCCGCCAAGTACACGCCGGAAGTGTTCGAGAAGGCCACCGGCCTCAAGGCCGAGGTTCTGAAAGACCTCGCGGCCAAGATCAAGGCCGCCAAGGCTCCCCTCGTCATCGCCGGGGCCTCCTTCGGCCAGGGCGCTGGCGCGCTGGACTTCGTCGCGGGCGCCTCGCTCAACGTGCTTCTGGGCCGCGTGGGCCAGAAGGGCGGCATGACGCTTCTGCCCGCCGCTCCCAAGGCCATCGCCTCCGCCACCGACCGCGAGAACGCCAAGGACGCCGCGAGCTTCCTGGCTTCCGTGGCCACCGGCAAGGCCACCCCGGGCGCGCTGCTGATCTACGAAGCCAACCCGGCCTACGCCCTGCCTCAGGCGGGCGACATGGCCAAGGCCATGGGCAACATCGGCTTCAAGGTGAGCTTCAGCACGTACATGGACGAGACCGCGGCCCTGGCCGACCTCATCCTGCCCGCTCCGCATCCTTACGAGCGTTTTGACGACGCCATGAACCCTTACGGCGTCGCCAAGCCGACCTACCTGGCCGGCAAGCCCGTGATGGCCAAGCCCGTCATGGACTGCAAAGATCCCGTGGACGTGCTGCTCGCCGCCGCCGGCAAGCTCGGCTTGTCTCTCGGCTTCGACACCTACGCCGACGTCATCAAGGCCAAGGCCAAAGCCGTTGGCGCGGACTTCGACGCGCTGGCCGCTGGCGGCATCTGGAACGGCGAGCCCAAGGGCGGCAGCCTGAACCTGGGTGCGGCCGCCTTGGCCAAGGCCCCGGTCGCCAAGGCCGACGACAAGACCGTGGCCTTCGCCCCGGTGAGCAAGCTGGCTTATGGCACCGCCAATCTGGCCACGCCGCCCGCCAACCTGCTGGTCGTTCGCGATACCGAACTGCTGGGCAAGGATCTCCTGGTCCAGATGAATGCCGCCACCGCCAAGAAGCTTGGCGTGGCAGGCGGCAACAAGGTCAAGCTCTCCGCCGGATCCGGCGAGGTGAAGGCCCTTGTCCATGTGAACGAGGGAGTGGCCGCCGATACGGTCGCCATGCTCCTGGGCTTCGGCCATAGCGCTTGGGACGAGTTCACCAAGGGCAAGGGCGATAACGTCTACAAGATCCTCACGGTGAGCGACGAAGCAGGCACGGGCCTGAAGGTGTGGGCTGGTTCCACCGTCACCGTCGCCAAAATCTAGGGGGAACCACCATGTCTGGACACGCTGTAAAAGAATTCAAAATCACGTGGGGAATGGTCATCGACCTGGACAAGTGCACGGGCTGCGGCGCGTGCATGACCGCTTGCCAGGTTGAGAACAACATCGCCCCCATGGTCGACGCTTCGAACAAGCTGCGCACCCTGAGCTGGATGCTGGTGTTCGAAATGTCCAACAAGAAAGCGGCTCCTGAGGCCGAAATCGCCTACCTGCCCCGTCCCTGCATGCAGTGCGGCAATCCCGCCTGCGTGCCCGTGTGCCCGGTTGTGGCCACGGAGAAGAACGAGGAAGGCGGCATCGTCAGCCAGATCTACCCCCGGTGCATCGGCTGCCGGTACTGCATGGCCGCTTGCCCGTACCATGCCCGCTACTTCAACTGGGAAGATCCCATCTTCCCGAAGGGCATGGAGAAGGCGCTGTCTCCCAACACCTCCGCCCGTCCTCGCGGCGTGGTTGAGAAGTGCAACTTCTGCCACACCCGCTTCATGAAGGCCAAGGACAAGGTTCGCCAGGAAGGCGGCAATCCCGAGGCCCTGCCGGACGGCGCTTACATGCCCGCCTGCGCGGAAGTTTGCCCCACGGGCGCCATCACCTTCGGCGATTTGAAGAACCCGGAGCACAAGGTGCACGAGCTGGCCAAGAGCGAAAACGCTTTCCGCCTGCTGGAGAAGCTGGGACTGGCTCCCCAGGTGTACTACGTGAGCAAGCGCGAATGGGTGCGCAAACTGGGCGACAACTACGCCGCCACCGGCAAGGCCGGGGCTGAAAAGAAGCATTCCTAGGGGGCGCAACAATGGATAGAGCACTCTTTCCCGATGGCGTGGAGCGCTGCTCCTTCGGCAAATTCGCGTTGTGGATGGGTTTCATAACGGCCTTCTTCCTGTTCGGCCTGTATGCCATGCTGCTCATTTTCTATAAGGGCATCGTGGTCACCGGACTGGACAACTACTTCGGATTCGGCTTGTGGATCACCTTCGACCTGGCGGTCATCGCCTTGGGCGCTGGCGCGTTCTTCACCGGATTCCTGAAGTACATCCTCAAGATCAAACAGCTTGAAAACATCATCAACCTGACGGTCATCGTCGGGTTCATCTGCTACTCGGGCGCCATGCTGGTGCTCACCATGGACATCGGCCAGCCTATCCGCGCCTGGTTCGGATACTGGCACCCGAACGTCCACTCCATGCTGACGGAAGTCATCTTCTGCATCACCTGCTACTGCCTGGTGCTCGTCATTGAGTACGTGCCCCTGATTCTTGAGCAGAAGCAGCTGAACAAGATTCCCTTCCTGCATCACCTTGCCCACAACATGCACGTGAACATGGCGCTCTTCGCCGGCATCGGCGCGTTCCTGTCCACGTTCCACCAGGGCTCCCTGGGCGGCATGTACGGCGTGCTCATCGGCCGTCCGTACGCCTTCCGCGAAGGCTTCTTCATCTGGCCCTGGACCTTCTTCCTGTTCGTGCTTTCCGCCGTGGGCTGCGGCCCCATCTTCACGGTTCTGGTCTGCACCTTCATGGAGAAGCTCACCGGCCGCAAGCTGGTGGACTACAAGACCAAGGCCCTCATGGGCAAAATCGCCGGCACCATGCTCACCGTCTACATCTTCTTCAAGATTCTGGACACCTGGGCCTGGGCCAACAATTACCTGCCCAGCGTCGGCATGACCTTCGACCAGATGTTCTACGGCGTCATCTACGGCAAGTGGCTGATGTTCTCCGAGATCATCCTCTGTGGTCTGGTTCCGGCCATCATGCTCATCACCCCGAGCATCCGCAACAACCCGACCATGCTGTACACCGCAGGTATCCTGGATTGCATCGGCATCACCCTGAATCGCTACCTGTTCACGGTTCAGGCCATCGCCATCCCGGTGCTGCCCTTCGACAACTGGCAGACCTATGCGCCCAACTGGGCGGAGTGGGCCACCAGCGGCATGATCGTGGCTTACGGCTTCCTGGTTATGAGCCTCTCGTACCGCTACCTGCCCGTGTTCCCCCAGGAACGCGCCATGAACAAGTAGCCCATAGGCTGCAATCGCTTCCTCAAGAGCCCGGCCGCAAGGTCGGGCTCTTTTTTTGTGTGCCGCGCGGCACGGGGAAAGGGCTTCCACACTACGCTTCTGACTACGGAAATATGAGCGTCGCCCTAAAATCACTGTAACTTAGCACGATCGCGCAGCGTATGCATATGTAAGGGCAACAGCCGACACTGCCGACGCACAAATTTGATTCAATCTACTGTTAGTCTCCGCACAGACTGGATTATTAATCCTGACTAATCCTCTACACATGGAGGGACAGTGTATGTCCAGAAATATTTCTTCCAAGAAAATTCGCGGTGAGTTGCAACTTGATGATGCTGCTCTCTTTGCGCCTCGATCCCCTTTTGCGGCCACAAGTGCTCCTTCGGAAAACCGCAGCTGTGCCACCTGCGGGAAAATTATCCCCAACAACGGGCTTTGCGATTTGTGCCAGATAATTTTCAAGTTCGGCATGGCCTATGTCGCGGAGCAGGTTGGGAGCAAGTCGCTTGAGGCTGTGGACCAGCGCGGTCCGTCACTGGACGGACGTGACAGATAAGCAATCATCCTGAGGAAATTGCTTTCGGTTCGCTGTTGCTGTGGCGGGGATCAGGCCCCCCCCTTAAGCAAAAGAACCCTGCCGCTGAATCCGCGCTGACGAGATCGACTTTGCGCAGCTCCACCTTGAACGGCGTAGGCTGCTCAGCCGTTCAGCTGACAAGTGGTGCTTGTCCGTTCCCGCCCTCTAAAGTGGTGCGGCCTGCCTGCGTGAGAAGTTTTCCCTGACTCCCTCCTCCTCTTCCTGTGCTTTCTCCTCTTCTTCCTCGCCATTGCCCTTTCGCAGAACGATGACGCGCAGCCCCTGACGAAGATCCACCATGGACTCGAACTCCCCAGTATGGTCGATTCTCCAGACATGACGCCAAAGGCGGGCGGCGCGCGGTTCAGCTTTTCGCGTGGCGCGCCAGCCAGACAGACCCAGCGCCGATGCTTGTGGATGTGCGCAACAAGCCCCTTAGCGCCATGCTCGTCCACGAACGCGATGAACCAGTGCGGACAGGGGAAAATACGCGAGTCCGGTCGAGGGAGTTTGCGTGGGGCATGAGGCCGCCTACGAAGCCATAACGGCTGGACTCAGAGCGCGGAACATGAGCGGCGGGGAGCGCGTAGCGGCAGCTCCGGCTTGACCAGCACGCGCGCAAAGGGAATAGTGCTGCGACGGAACACGCGCCGCGCCATCTTCCGGAGCCTCATGCTGACCTTGCCCCTGTCCAGCTGGCCGCAATCATTGGGCATGCATTGCTGCGAAGGCAGGCGCGGCATTCGCCAAAGCGAGCACCGGCTTTTCCAAAGCGGCGCAGGCAGGCTGACGTGGCCCTCCTGCGCCGCACGGTCGATTCGGCCGGGATGGCCATCGTGCACAAACTTTTGAGAAGAGGAAGCGCATCATGAGCACCCCCCCCCGCGACAGCCTGATGGACATCCGCCGCGGCGAGGACATAGAGGCCGAAAGCCTGCGCATCATCGATGCCGAGACGCTGGAGCCCAGGCCCTATGTTGGAGCCGAATGGGCAGTCGTGCGGCGCATGATCCACACCACTGCGGACTTTGAGATGCTGAAGCTTGTGCGCTTTCACCCGCGCGCCGTGGAGACGGGGCTGCAGGCCCTGGCCAAGGGAGCGGTGCTCGTCACCGATACTGAAATGGCCCGGGCGGGCATTCCGGACCGGCGCATGAACGCGCTTGGCTGCCAGGTGCGCTGCCTTATGCGCGACCCGGAAGTGCAGGCGCTCGCGCTGGAGCAGGGCTGCACGCGCGCCCGCGCCGCTGTCGACTTCGCCGTTTCGCGCATTAAGCCTGAGATTTACGTCATCGGCAACGCGCCCACCGCGCTGCTGCGTCTGCTGGAGCATATCGAGGCCGGGCGGGCCAAGCCCGCGCTCATCGTTGGCATGCCCGTGGGCTTCGTCAACGCGGCGGAATCCAAGGCGCTGCTGCTTGCGCAGGATGCCGTGCCGTTTATCGCCGTAGAAGGCCGCAAAGGCGGTTCAGCCCTGGCCGCGAGCGCGGTGAACGCCCTGGCTGACATTGCCTTGGCGCAAAAGGCAGCCCAGAACGGCTGAGGTCCGCATGAGCGAGCAAGCGGCCAGCCCGTCGATCAACCTGGCGGTCAACCAATCGGACAACAAGGCGGTCAACGTCACCATAGTGACGTACAACCGGTTGGCGTGCACGCGCCGCTGCATTGATTCCGTGCGTCGGCTCGCCGGTTTTCCGCACAAGATCGTGGTGGTGGACAACGCGAGCGTGGACGGCACGCGCGAGTACCTGCAAGGCCTGCTGGCCGGGGGCTCCATTCACCGCTTGGCGCTTCTGGACGAGAACATGGGCGTCGCGCCCGCCTTCAATCTGGGCTGGGAGCTTTGCCCGGCGGATTACTACATGAAGGTGGACAACGACGTGGAGTTCCACCGTCCTGGCTGGCTTGCGGAGCTGGCCGGATATGCCGACGCGTACCCGGAAATCGCCATGCTGGGCTTTGGCTGCAATTCCTCTGGGTTGCGTTATGCGCCGGTGACGGACGCCGTGCTGCACTACCAGGGCCATGTGGGCGGCTGCGCGCTTATCCGGCGTGATGTTCTGGACAAGCTCGGGTGGTGGAACGAGGACTACGGTCTCTATGGCGAGGAGGACAGCGACTACGGCCTGCGGGCGCGTCTGGCCGGATACGTGAACCTCACCCTCTGCGACCGCGAGCGTCCCCACATCAGCTACACAGAGCGGCTGGACCCGGATTTTAGCCAATATTCCAGCTGGAAAAAGGAGGAGCGCTCGGATAATCTGGCGTTCCGCTTTCTATTCAATGACACCTTGTTCAAGTGCGGGCTCAGGCCGCTCCATGTGGGGCGCAAGCATGTGGCTTTGGTGGACGGGGAGCGCGTGCGCTTTTGCCAAAACGACGACTATTTGCGTGAGCAGGCGGAGTTGGAGCGGAAGTATCTGCCGCACCTCGAGGAACTGCGCAATTCAGAGGAACTGCGCAACATCAATGTGGTGTTTGGTTTCAACTTCTGGTTCTAGGCTTCGGCCGCTTAAGCGGGAGGGATCGCATGGATCTGCGGCTGACTGTGGTGGCTCTTGGGGTGGACGACCTGATCCGGGCCAGCGCTTTTTATGAGCAAGGCCTTGGGCTCAAGCCCTCGGGCGCGAGCGATGGGCAGGTGCGCTTTTACAACTGCGGGCCGGCTGTGCTGGAGCTGTACCCCCGCCTCGGGCTTGCCGAAGACGCATGCGTGCCGCCGGAGAGGCTTGGCCCCGCAGGGCGCTTTGACGGGGTGACCCTGGCCTGCAATTGCGCCAGCCACGAGGAAGTGGACGCGCTGTTGGCCCGGGCCGTGGCCGCTGGAGCGCGTCTGGCCAAGCCCGCGCAGATGGTGTTTTGGGGCGGGTATTCCGGATACTTCGAGGACCCGGACGGACACCTCTGGGAAGTGGCGCACGCGCCATGCTTTGAACTTGACGGCAAGGGGGCGCTTGTGCTGCCCGGGGAGAGCAAATGAATTTTCTGCGGTTGTCGTGCGCCTGCGCGTTGTGCGTTGCGCTGTTGTGCGGGTGCGCGGGCAAGCCCCTGCCGCTGGGAGGCGAGGATCTGACCCGTCCGTCCTTGCAGCTGCTTTTGGTGGTGGCCGAGGATTGGCAGTACACCGAGGCCCAGATGCAGCGCTTTGAGCGCGCGCGGCCGGATGAGGACTGGAAGCCGGTGGGACCGGGTTTCGCCGTCAACCTTGGACGCAAGGGGCTGGGGTGGGGCCGCGGACTTCACGGACTGGCCCTTGGCTCCGGCCCGGTGAAGCGCGAAGGCGACGGCAAGGCTCCGGCCGGGCTCTTTGCCCTCGGGACGGGCTTTGCGGCTAATCCCTCGGAAGTCGGCGCCGCAAAGGTGCCCCTGGTGCGTGTGGACGAGAATCTGGTCTGCGTGGACGACCAGCGTTCACAGTCCTATAACCAGCTTGTGGAGAGCGCAGCGGTGGCGGCGCGGGACTGGGACAGCGCGGAAACCATGCTCCGCCCGGACGGCCAGTACCGGCTGGGCATGTTCGTGAATCACAATGTCGACCCCAAGGTGCCTGGCGGCGGCTCCTGCATTTTCCTGCATATTTGGCTGGGCCAGGGCGTGGCCTCTTCCGGCTGCACGAACATGGACCAGGCGGACATGCTGCTTTTGTTGCGCTGGCTTGATGCGGACAAGCACCCGGTGTTGGCGCAGCTGCCGCGCAGGGATTACGAGCGCTTCCGCACGGCCTGGCGGCTCGAGAACGCGCACCCCTAATGGAAAGGGCGGTCCCCGTGAGGAGACCGCCCTTTTTTGTCCGCTGTCGGTCTGGAAGGATTAGTTGGCGTGGGCGTCGTCGGCGGGAGCGGCCATTTGGCCGTTCATCTGACCGTTCATGGGGCCAGCCATGGGAGCGCCGCCCGCCATTCCGCCCGCCATTCCGCCCATCATGCCGCCGCACATGCCCTTGCCGCCCATCATTCCACCCATCATGCCGCCCATGCCCATCATGCCATGGCCCATAACGGGCACGCGCAGGCCGGTCTCTTTGAACATCTGCGCGCGGAACTTGCTGTTTGCGGCAAGCATCTTGGCGTTCAGGTCGGCGATGTCGCGGATGACGCCCTTGGCTTTGCCGGAATCGCCATCGCCCGCAGCATTGATGGCTTCAAGCTCGGCATATTTGGCGTACAGGCTCTGGTGCAGGGGGAACAGAGCATTGGCGTTTTCAGCCATGAGCTTGCGGGCGGCCTCCTGCTTCTCCGGCGAAAGCTGAGCCAGGGGACCCATCATGGGGCCCATGGCGCCGTGCAGGCCGTGCGCGCCATTGTGCGCGCCATAAGGCATGGGCGCGGGAACCGCGTTTTTAGGCGTTTCTGCGGCCAGGGCCAGGGAGGAGGAAAGGACGATGGCCGCGCAGGTGGCCGCCAGGATCTTGGGGAAACGCTTCATGTGATGCACTCTCTTTGATGTTTGCGCCTGCACCCGATTGGGCGTTTGGCTGGTTGTGTTTATTTGGGGGAGCCTTTGCCGAACATGGTCCCCGGCGTCGTGGGGGAGTAGAACGCCGCCGGGGACCAGAGCCGTTCGGCCCTACAAAGAGCGGTTGGTCATGGACGCGTAGCCGGTGCCGCGCATGTGCTGCCCCGTCGCGCTGTTCATCTGATATCCAGACATGCCCTGTCCCATTTGGCCCTGGCTCATCATGCCCCGGCCCATGCGGCCGTTGCCCCTCATGCCAAGGCCCATTTGGCCGGAGACCGCGCCGGGGCAGTTCACCTGAGTGGCGGCCGCCGTGGCGGTGGTCTTTGCAGACGTGGTTTCAGCGGCGAGGGCCAGCGATGCGGTCAAGGCGACAGCGGCGCAGGTGGCCGCGAGAATCTTGGGGAAACGCTTCATGATATGCCTCCTGGGGTTGCCAACGGTGTTCCGTTTGGTGATGCCCTCATAAAGCATACGTTGTGCCATCGCATAAAGTTACATTATTATGCCTGGTTGGCACTTTTTGTTGTCTTCTCTGCTGTGCAATTATTTGCACGTATACGACTGTTTTGATCTGAATTGTGTGCGCATGTGCAGTTGGTGGTGCAAGCCTTTTCCGGTTTTGCAGAGCGGCTTTTTCGATGCGCTTTCCTTGGCGCGAAATGGGCCTCATTTTTATGTCGTTTTGTCACGGCAGGATGCGTGCGCTTCATTGATTGAAACAAAATTTTCTCTTGTGGATTTTTTCCGAATTGCTATTTTTAGGTCGGAAGAGCCTCTAATTTTGAGGGTAATGGTAATGATGCGCATTCAGCCTTGCAGGGAGTGCAGGGAGCCTGATTGCTGGCCGCCCAGAACTGCGGGCTAGGAGAATGACAGGGGGCACGTGTGGCGACGGTCAAGGATAAAAAACTCGTCCTCGTGGCGTAAGCTTCGGGGGCTGCGGAGGGCGGCGCGGCCAAGCCAGCGCGCCGCCGGGTGTGTTGAAGCGCAGCCGTGTCACGATGGCCGCAGGGCGCTCCACAGAGAACGCCCAGCGGTGAGAGCCGAGCGGCACGGTTCAGCGTGACGCGCTGATAGCTAGAGCAAAGGGAGGCACCATGAATCTGCAAGGAAAGAGGATATTCACGGGCCGGATGCAGCTGCTCAACGATTGGGAGATTCGTCCGTTCGCCATTCAGAGCCCGGACGGCGCGTTTTTGCCTGGGCTCTCCGCAAGACGGCATCGGGCGGGAGAAGCCGGCAGGGAATACTGCTTTGACGACCGCTGCATGAACAAAGAAGAGGCCTTTGAGCTGGCCATGGCGCAAGGGCGCGGCCTGGTTCTCGAAAGCTGAGCGCCATATCGCAGCGCATCAAAAAGCCCCCGCCCGGCGCGCCGGACAGGGGCTTCGTTTTTTTCTGGCAATGGCGCTTAGTAGCTCACGCGCTTCACGCCGGGAATGGCGAGAAGCTTCTGGCGCACTTCCTCGTTGGGCTCCTGATGCACCACGTACACGGTCTGCACGCAGTCGGACAAGAAGCGGGAGTTGTTCTCGCGGATGTTCACGCCAAGCTCGCCCAGGGCGGTGCCGAACTTGCCGAACATGCCCGGCTTGTCCTCGTGGGTGATGAAAAGGGCATAGATGCGCTTGCCCTCCTGCTCCACGGTCTCGCCCACGTTGACGGAGTTGCCGAAGTCGCCGCGCCGCAGATACCTGGTGACCACTTCCGCTATTTCGAGCCCGGTCTTGCGCACGGCGTTCTTGGT
>Ga0209373_10001319_pt1 | contig 30204 bp, 20 predicted proteins | sample Higcelweek5metaG_FD_187173 | JGI IMG/M metagenome (GOLD analysis project Ga0209373, IMG submission 187173) | Freshwater pond sediment microbial communities from the University of Edinburgh, under environmental carbon perturbations - High... | ecosystem: Environmental > Aquatic > Freshwater >... | reverse complement strand
TAAATGGATCTAGATTTGTTAAGAGAGAAAGATTCCCAAGTGATGATGCTGTTCTCAAAGCAAGAATGATAGATAGAGCAGTAAGACCTCGATTCCCTAAAGACTACAGAAATGATTTGAACTTGATAGTGACAGTAATGTCATACGATGGTTCATGTGATCCTGTTCTTTTAGCAATCAATGCTGCATCTGTAGCATTAATGTATTCCTCAGCTCCTTTCTCAGGCCCTATTGCAGGTGTCAGAATGGGAATGGTTGAAGGAAAAGCTGCAAACATAACCAAGTCAATGGACTTAACAACCCCAGAAGAAAAGATGAACTATGTCGTAGCAGGTGATGGCGAAACATTCACAATGATTGATGCAGGATGCTATGAATCTACAAATGAAGAGATAATTTCAGCAATGAAAGAATCTTTGAATTTGATGCAACCATGGATTGCTGCACAAAATGACTTCCTTAAGAAATTGGAAATGAAGGACAAAGCATATACATCATATGCAACTCCAGAAGAAGCAATTGATGGTGTAAAAGAATTCTTAACAGAAGCAAGAATCAAAGAAAATCTTCAAAAGGGAAATGAAAAGATTCATGAAGCTACAAAAGAAGAAATATTTACACAATTTGATGGCAAATTCTCCAAAGCTGTTTTAGCCGAAAGCTATGACTACTTGCAGAAGAAAATTGCAAGAAAGATTGTACTTGAAGAAGGTAAAAGAGTAGATGGTAGGGCTATGGATGAAATCCGAGAGCTTTACACAGAAGTTGATCTCTTACCAAGAGTTCACGGATCTGCACTTTTCACAAGAGGAGTTACTCAGGTTTTAACAATTACTACCTTAGGTAGCATGCGAGATGCACGATTAGTAGATGATATGGAAGGTGAAAGAGAACAGAGATATATGCATTTTTACAATGATCTTCCATTTGCATATGGAGTATGCGATAGAATCAAGTTCTCCCCAAGTAGAAGAGCAATTGGTCACGGAATGTTAGCTGAGAAGGCTCTTGTTCCTGTGTTACCTACAGAAAAAGAATTCCCATATACAATGTTGGTAATGGGTGAAGTACAAGGTGAAAATGGATCAAGCTCAATGGCTTCGGTATGTGGATCTAGTATGTCATTAATGGCAGCAGGTGTTCCTCTAAGAAAACCAGTTGCAGGTATTGCATGTGGATTAGTCGTCGCTGATGACGGTAGCTTCAAAGTATTAACTGATATGCAGGGTGTTGAAGATTTCTATGGTGACATGGACTTCAAGATTGCTGGTACAGCTGATGGTGTAACTGCAGTACAGATGGACACTAAGACTCAAGGACTCTCTATGGAAATTGTTGAACAAACATTCAAACAGTCTACAGAAGCAAGAGCAAAGATTCTTGAAGCAATGAGTAAATCAATTGCCCAACCAAGAACAACTATGTCTGAATTTGCACCAAGAGTAGCTCAAGAGAAAGTAGCTACAGACAAGATTGGTGAGATAATCGGGCCAGGAGGAAAGAATATTAGAGAACTTTCAGAAAGGACTGGTGCAGAGATTGAAATCGAAGAAGATGGAACAGTTAATATCTATTCCACATCTCAAGAATCTCTTGATGAAGCTGTTAAGGCAATCAGAAGATATGATTTCAAACCAAATATTGGTGAGATTTACGAGGGTAAAGCTGCATCTATAATGCCATATGGAGCATTTGTAGATTTGGCACCAGGTATCTCAGGTCTAGTACATGTATCTGAACTATCTGATGACTTTGTTAAAGATGTCCGTGACTTCATTAATGAAGGTGACATTGTTAAGGTTAAAGTCGTAGGTATAGATAACATGGGTAAGATCAAGTTGAGTATGAAAGGTTTGGACAAGAACGAAGAAAAGAAAGCTGAAAAGATAGAAGAAGAACTTTAGTTCTTCTTTATCTTAGCGATGTAAAAACCCATCATCTTGCTGTTAGGAATGACTCTCAAAGTCTTCTTAACAGCGGGACTGAAGGTATTACCACTCCATTTTGTGATTCCCTTAGATGTAAATCCTTTTTCTCCTGCTAGATCGATATCAATATCTTCTACAGTAGCATTTGGGAAATGTTGTAAGAGGAAAGTTATAACTCCCTCGTTCTCTTCAGGTTCCAATGTGCAAGTAGAGTAGACGAGTGTGCCACCAGTTTTCAATGTTCTAAATGCAGATATGATTAAATCTTTTTGTAAAAAAGAATTCCTCTTTATCTTATCCAATCCCCAGAATCTCAAAGGCTTCTGACTATTCATATAGATCATACCTTCGCCACTACATGGAGCATCTAAAAGTACTCGGTCGAAATATTCAGGATACTTCTTTCCAAATTCACTAGAATCACTGTATGTAGCTTTTGCATTCTTCGCACCAAACTGGTACAAAACATTTTTTAAAGAAGAAACTCTGCTCATATCAACATCATTTGCCAATATCTTTCCCTTGTTGTTCATCAATGCTGCAATATGGGTAGTCTTACTACCAGGAGCAGCACACATATCTAAAATATATTCTCCTTCTTGAGGATCTAAGACGAGAGAATCCAAAATGCTAGATAGATTCTGAATGTAGAACTTGCCATCCTGATATTCAAGTGATTGAGAAACTTCTGATTTGTCGTAGTTTAATACATAGTAACAATTCTTAGCCCATGGAATCTCTTGTAATTTGTACTCTTTTTCTTCCAGTGCTCTTTTGGTAGCTTCAACATTACCTTTGAGAGGATTTAATCTGATTGTGGTAACAGCTCGAGAAGAAAATATCCCCATGATCATAGGTTTAGGAACCATCAAGATACTTGCCATTCGAGATATGAACAGATTTTCTTTAGTATAGAAAGTCTTCTTTTGATTTACTGGCTCTTTTCTAGGTTTTTTGTAGTTTGTTCTTTTTGACTTTAACATTATATTTCTCCCTTCATATATTTAACTATACTTCCAATAACTAACCCAGTAGTTTCGGTTCTTAAAATATTGCCTCTTAATTTAACAAATGTAAAATTCAATTCCTTAAATACTTCAATATCTGAGGAGCTCCATCCCTTTTCAGGACCAATGGCTATGTATACAGGTTTGTTTTTTACATCTACCTCATTTAACAACTTCGCATCAACATTTTCAGTTGCTAAACATATTTTTACTGCATCCTCTTCAAAATTGTAATCCAAAAGCTCTTTTATTCTAATTGGTTTCTCAATCATAGTAGGGAAGGTATTTCTAGATTGATCTGTAGCATCTCTAATAATCTTGTTCCACATACCATAATCTTTGATTGCTTTACTCTTACCTCTTAATGAATATCGGGTTTCTGTTGGTATGATTTTTTCAATTCCAATCTCTACACTTTTTTCAACAAAGTAGTTAAATTTTGTATCATTACTTAATGATTGTATGATGGAAATGCTTGGCACATATGAGTTTTCTCTAACACCTCTGTCTTCTAAAATCTGGATCTCTACAGAATTTTTCTCCATATCTGTAATCTGAGCAATGTATGTATTTTGGTATGTTTCAACCTCAATTACATCCTCGACTTGGAGTTTTCCTTGAGAGAGTATTAACTCGCTGTCCGAATCGGATAGATGAGTTATGTCCCCTACGCTTAATTTGTGCCTTACAAAATATTTTTGCATGTGCTGATTATACCATTATATTTGACATATCTCCCATTATTTTGTTTTATAGAATAGGTAGGTGCCAATATCTTTACCAATCTGTTTTTATGAACTCAAAAACCAAGAAAATTCTGCAAAAAGTTTGCAAGATAACACTCTTGGTTTCTAGCATCATCTTAATTGGATATTTAGGATTTCTTGTATACCTTTCAATAGCGTTTAAACCTCAAAATGTTGTAGTAACGAATATAACGGATGGATCTGCTACAGTGACTTGGACAACGACATCTCCCATGAAAGGTATTGTGTATGTGAAGAAAGATAAAGCATTGCTTCCTGGCCCTCTAGGAATCATAGGATCTGGTATTGCATATGATGATAGGGATGTAAGTGATGCTCAAAAGGCTTGCGTTGATGCATTTAACAAGAAGGCTTCTGAAACTAAAGATTCTACATTTAGTGTAAGTGGTAGTAACTTTGATTGTGAGAATGTTAAGGTCGCTAAGGCAGGTTCTTACTACACCCACAGTGTGACTATGACTAACCTTGATGAGAAATCTACATACAATTTTGTAGTAGGTGATGGTATATGGAGTTTTGAAGAGAATGTTTCAACAGTTAAAACATTTAGTGTATTAGAATCTATAACAGAACCCAAACCAATCTTTGGAAAGGTTGTTGGAGAGGATGATTCTGTATCAAAAGATGGATTGGTATATATAACCTTTAATGATGGTAGCGAGAGTAAGGATAGTATTGTTTACAGCAGTACGACCAATGATGATGGTGGCTGGTATGTGGATGCATCTAGTGTTAGAGATGTTAATGGAAATATATTACCTTTGGAGCTTTCGAATGATTCTTTTAAAGCAAAGGGTGTATACAAAAATTATGGTAGTAGCGAAGAGGAAATGTGGGTTTGGGGATATTTCAATGATGCATATCCTGATATTGTGGTTAAAGATATGTCGAAGGAAAAAGCCTTAATTTTGAGTGCTTTTGCAAAGGAGCTTACGTGTGGTGATGGCAGCTGTAGTGGAGGGGAAACGTCATCAAGTTGTCCTAAAGATTGTAGGCCTACAACCTCTTCATATTGTGGTGATGGAAAATGTAATGGTAGTGAGACACCTTTGGGCTGTTCAGTAGATTGTAAAGTGAATATTCCAACTGCGACAATATGCGGTGACAAAAAATGCACAGGTAGCGAGACTTTTGCATCATGCTCAACTGATTGTAAATCTGCAGTATCTACATATTGTGGAGACGGTAAATGCAATGGCTCTGAAAATGCTAACTCATGTAGCAAGGATTGTCCAAGTACATCGGGTAATTCTAACTCCTCAGGAGGGTCATCCTCATCAGGAAGTTCATCCCAAGTTGTTCTTCCAAGTTACATATCTCAGGCCCAGGTAGATGTGATTCTTGCAGGAAGTTTAAGCACTGCAACTGCAGCAGAGAAAGCAAAGGCGGCTGAGATGGCAAAGAAAATAGGGTATGGTAATGCACAGAAAATATTAGACGGAGCATCGGTTGCGGATCCTCTTAATGTGTTGGGTTTGGGAAATAATTCTGGAAATACAAATGCTTTGGGACTCGGAACTGGTAGCGGAATCCCAATTTGCGACTATTCTCACATAGGTTATTGTGCTAAAACAGGTACGAATAGCTCTCAGGAGTGCTTAAGCGATAGATGGGTAAAATGGAATAATTCTATTGATTGTGGTTTGACGACTGGTACTACGGCTGGAGCTGAGATAAAGTGTGATGCCCTTCATTATGATTTTTGTGAGAAGACGGAAGGAAACAACTCGAGAAGGTGTGGAGTTGATGGAAAATGGATTGAATCAAAAAATTCTATAGACTGTGGAATTGTTCGTACATGTGATGGATTTTCTTCGAACTATTGTCAGAAAATAGATAATAACAACTCGCGTTTATGCAACTTCGGAAAATGGGCGAGGTTTTCATCTGGGGACTGTGGCAAAACTCAAACTACATCGTCAGGTACAGTTATCAAAGATCAAGGGATGGGAACAATAAAGTGTGATAAAGCAACTCAACAATGTGTGATAGATATGGGTAATGGACAAACAACAACAATTCCATTGGATACAAATAGATACCAATCATTAGGATTTTCAACAAGTGAACAATTGTATACTGGAAATATTGTTATATTCGCTGAAGAGTTTGATTATGCAACACTTTTTAGATTGGGGGCAACAGGTATAAAGGACCTAATTTCTGGAAACGAATATGTAAAAGATATTGTTGCAACTGAATTGCAAGTATTAAAGTCTACTGCAGGAAGTAGCTCACATGATATCGTTAATTTATGCAATGCAATTGGAGAGCAAACTGCTGAGTGTAAAAATGCTTGTACCGGAATTAATGGGACAATTGGTTCTTCAGGAGAATGCATACATTCCTCTTCATCTATCAGAAATTTGTTTAATGCAAGTAAAGTCTTCGCAGCGGACGAAACAACAGATTCGTATGCTTTGTATATGCCTGAATATGGTATGTATAATTTTCAATTAGGGAATAGCACAGTTTCAACGAATGTTGCGGATGGAAAAACTATATACTTATTTTATGTAGAAGCTAATAAAAAAGAAGGTTTCCAAATACCTGTTGATTTTGAGCATCCTACTTCCGAAGAAGATATTGTTTTGAGTTCAGGTGCCTATAAAATAACATATACGAAAGAATCGACGGCTCAACAATATGAAATTAAAAAGGGAATAAATATTGTTTCATTTAATTTCATTCCAACTTCTACAGAATCAGGTTCGTATACTGCCAAAGATATGATATTCCAAGCTTCTGACAATGGAGTTGAAATACAATATATCTCTACATTCGAGGGTGGAAGATGGAATAGTGGATATTCGTGTTCAAGTGGTACATGCATAGGTAATAATTTCACCATAGTTCCAGGAAAAGGGTATTTGATATATTCAACCCAGAGTGGAACGGTTACGGTACCAGGATACAATCTAACATCATCTGTTCCAGTAGCATTCTCTGCGGGATGGAATTTGGTAGGAGTACACGGATATACAACAGCATATACCGCACGATCATTCATAGATTCTGTAAATAGGGTTGATGGTCTTACCGCAAATAACGTATCATGGTGGCCAACTGCAAAGAGTAAATATGAAGGATTGCAGGTGGATAGTGGGACAGAGTATGGATTGGATTTCCCAATTAATTCCACGAATGGATATTTTGTTAGAATATCTAAATTCACGACTACAGATACAAAGTGTAAATCTTTGATTTGGAATGAAGGCGGAAGCTTAAATGGTACTTGCGGGAATACTAAATAAATAGAGTGGATTATTTGACATATCTCCCATTATTTTGTTTGATATATGTATATATATTAATATTCGTATCAATCTGCTCCAATGGGTATTAAAACACAAAAAGTATTAAGACTAATATCAAAGATAATATTGATATTGGTTGGAGTTGGATTAATAGGGATTGCTGGATATTACGTATACAAATCAATAGCGTTTAAACCTCAAAATGTTGTAGTAACGAATATCACGGATGGATCTGCTACAGTGACCTGGACGACATCTTCCCCTATGAAAGGTATTGTGTATGTGAAGAAGGATAAAGCATTGCTTCCTGGCCCTCTAGGGATCATAGGATCTGGTATTGCATATGATGATAGGGATGTAAGTGATGCTCAGAAGGCTTGCGTTGATGCATTTAACAAGAAAGCTTCTGAAACTAAAGATTCTACATTTAGTGTAAGTGGTAGTAACTTTGATTGTGAGAATGTTAAGGTTACTAAGACAGGTTCTTACTACACCCACAGTGTGACTATGACTAACCTTGATGAGAAATCCACATACAATTTTGTAGTAGGAGATGGTATATGGAGTTTTGAAGAAAGTGTTTCAGCAGTTAAAACATTTAGTGTGTTGGAGACGGTTGGAGAACCTATGCCTGTATTTGGGAAGATAACGGGTGATGATGGGACTTATTCTAGTGATGCTATTGTATATATAACCTTTAATGATGGTAGTGAGAGTAAGGATAGTATTGTTTACAGTAGTGCTGTTAATGATGATGGTGGTTGGTATGTGGATGCATCTAGTGTTAGAGATGTTAATGGAAATATATTACCTTTGGAGCTTTCGAATGATACTTTTAGAATACAAGGTACATATTCTAATTATGGAAAGAGTGATGAACAAACTCATATATTTGGAGTATTTGAAGCTGGAACTTTTGACATTACTGTAAAGAAAATGATAACAGCACAAACGTCTCTGTTTAATAAGTTAGTGAGGGAAACCTATGCGGGACTTGCAAGTTGTAACAATTGTCCGTCTTGGATGACTCCAGAAATAGTGTCTGAAATTAAAGCAGGAGTTAGCGATGAAAGAGCAAAGGAGTTGGGATATGGAAACGTTTTAAAAGTTTTATCAGGTGGAGATGGAGTACTAAGTGTTGATGAAAAAAAAGTGTTACCTACTTCTATCGATAATGAATATGAATTAAACTACGTTGCTAATGTGCAGGATGTAATCGTCACTGGTAGTAGTGGTGGGGGTGGTAGCGACGATACTTTTGTAGATTCAGGAAGTGGTACCGCAGATGATACTAACCGAGATAATGTAGTTGATGTCCCAGGATCTCCATGCAATTATTCCTCAAGTTTTGATGTATGCCATGATTATGGATCAAAGGAGCTAGCTTGTACCCCAAGTGGACACTGGCTTATTGCCTCCGGAGGACAGTGTAATACCGAGTCAACCAATACTTCCGATACGTCAAAAGAAGATAATAGCCAGGGATATAAAATATCTCTAAATACAGATGGTGGATATGATCTTATTTCTCCAGACGGGACCACAAACAAAGTGGGAGAAGGTCAAATAGCTTCAGGGTCCATTGTTGTTGAAAATCTGTCAGCAATTAAGATAAACCTATTTAATTGGCTAGAATCGATGGGTATGGATGCTCGTGAAGTTGTTAAAGGAAATACTAGTTTACAAGCCTTCTTAGAAGGGAACTACGCAATACTGAAACAAACTAAAGATAATACAAAGATAGATTTAACATGTAACTCCTTAGGAAAACAGGTGTACATAGATGGTTTTGGAGATCATTCTTGCCCAATTGATAGCGAATCTACTCCTACAAATAATTTGAACCCATTTAATCCTTCTCCTGTGATGGCAGAAGAAATTAATTCTAGCTCGTATGCGCTCTTTTTGCCGGAATATGGAATGTATAGCTTTGAAATTGGGAATTATACAGTGTCTACACAGGTCGCTGATGGAAAAACTGTATATCTGTTTTATATAGAATCCAATGGAAAAGATGGATTCCAAATTCCAGCAGATTTAAATAATCCAACCTCAGAAGAAGATATTGTTCTAAATTCAAGTGCTTCAAAAATAACTTACAACCAGAAATCTACTGCGCAAGAATACGAAATTAAAAAAGGAATAAATATTGTCTCTTTTGATTTCGTTCCTCTTTCTAGTGATTTGAAAGCATACTCAGCTCAAAATCTCATAGATCAAGCCCTGAGGGGTAATGTAGAAATCAAATATATTTCTACTTTTGAAGGAGGACGATGGAGCAGTGGCTATTCATGTTCAGGCAAAATATGCACAGGAGAGAATTTCTCCATGGTCCCTGGAAAAGGGTATCTCATATTTACAAATCAAGCAGGAAAAGTGACAATACCAGGCTACAATCTAACATCATCTGTTCCAGTTGCATTCTCTGCAGGATGGAATTTAGTAGGAGTACACGGATATACTACCGCATACACAGCGAGATCGTTTATAGACTCTATAAACACAATAGAAGGATTAACCGCAAACAATGTATCATGGTGGCCTACATCTAAGAGCAAATATGAGGGAGTAGAGGTGGACAATGGAACACAATATGGATTAGATTTCTCAATAAGTCCAAATAATGGATATTTCGTAAGAATATCTAAATTTGCACCAACAGATACTAAGTGTAAATCCTTGATCTGGAATGCAGGTGGAAGCCTAAATGGAACTTGTGGAAATACAAAATAACTAAATTAAATATATTTAAATAACATGGATACAATACCACCAGTCTTTTGGATGATAATTGTCAGTGTTTTGACCATAATGGTATGTCTCATACTCTACTATGTAGCTATGCTCATAAAAGAGACCAGAACAACTGTAGCAGACGCAAGAGATACAATGAAACAGGCAACTAAGATGCTCCAACAGTTAGAACTCATAGTCAATGATGTTCAAAGCAGTGTATCTACAATCAGGGGAACAGTAGAAGAGGTAAACCAATCAATATTAGCTCCAATTAGAAAAATTGCAGGAGGAATATTAACAGCCTCTGCATTCTTAGGAAGCCTAAAGAAAAAAGATTCAAGAACTGAAGAATAACGTTGTATTTCTCCGTATTACTAGCTATTATAGTTATTAATGAAGATTGCTCGTGTACCATCAAAAAAACGTAATATATTAACGTTAATAATACTTCTTGTAGGATTACCTCTTGTTGTATACGCATCGTATCAAGTCGTACAGATGGTAACAAAAGCAAGTGCAGATACTGAGCCGAAAAATGTATTAATCAGCAATCTAACAACCTCATCCGCAACTATCACATGGACAACTGATTCCCAAACGAGAGGAACTGTAGCTACAGTAAAAAATAGTACAGAAGGGGCACCTGTAATAGACACTAGAGGAAATACCAAAAGATATACCCATTTTGTAGAATTAACCGGTTTAGAACCCAATACAACATATAGTTTTGTTGTAACATCAGATACAACTAAATATACCGCAACAACAGGTGGAAACAAATTTACATTTAAAACTGCAACAATAACTGCAGAAACACCAACCCCTAATCCTATCCATGGATCAGTAGATGATGTATCTGGAGATGATGTCATCGTATTTGCGGTATTAAAAGACAAGTCGGTATACCCTGTATCTGCAACTATGCCAAGTGGAGGCAACTGGATTATGGATCTCTCTGCTTTTAGAAAAGTTTCTGACAATTCATTAGTAATATCAAATAGCGATACCAATATTGTTCTTGTAGCAATATCTGCAACTGGAAGTGGAGATATGTTCTCAGGATCTTACTCGGAACTTTTTGATAGTAATGGAAAATTAAAGAGTACTCAGGCTTTCAATATTGGAGAAAATGCAGAATTGTATTCATATTTCCCCAATACCGCTATGTTACTTGCAGAAAATACTGTAGTTGAAGAGGAAGATGACAAGGATCCTGTTGTTGTACCAGAAGAACCAGAAGAAGAAACTCCTACTGAGGAAGAACCTACAACCGGAGGACGTACCTTTAGATTAGTTAAAGATCTCTCATGGGATGATATGGTTACTGCAGGAGGATCGACATGGCCATATGGAGCAAGCACTGTACAAGTAACGAACCTTACTGATACAGGATTTACAGTTATATGGGCATCACAGAATAGTGAGCAAGGATATCTCAACTATGGCACGAGCTCGAGTGATCTCTCAAGCCAAGGAAATGATGAAAGAGACGGAGTGACGAATAGAGGGACATATTATATACATAGTGTATCTTTGACTAGATTACAACCAGAAACCAAGTACTACTTTGAGGTTGTATCAGGGACTAATAAATTTGATAACAGTGGGAAGAAATATTCAGTATCGACATTTGCGACATTGAGTACACCTCCTTCATATGTATCGATAACGGGTACTGTGAGTAATATACCTGAGAGTGAAGAAGGAATTATATTTGGATATATAAAGGATATGGATGGAACCGGTACGACGGGGCAAGCTGGAATTATATCCGCAATCTTAGACGAAAATGGAAAGTGGATACTATCTATAGCTGACAGTAGATCTTCTGATGGTAGCGTGTATTTTGAATATACTTCTGCAGATAGTATGTACTTTGATATTCTAAGTACAATTTCTTCATTCACGCCTGTGGCAGTATCAATGAATGGTATTACTAGTAAGGATATTGGGATATCAATAAATACAAGTGAAGAAACAACTACAGTACCCAAATTATCTAACTATGGAATCATTTAATAGTTGGTTAGAAACCTTTATAATATCTGATATAATCAGGGACTTGCATGTATACAGAACATAACCAAACAAAGAAAAATAAAAAGGCGTTACTATTACTTTTAGTACTTGGAGTGTTTGGGTTCGTTGCTTTTAAATATACAAAGGTAAAGGATATTGTGGCTAATGAAGATAATACTAAGGCTGCAGTATGCGGAACAGAAGTTGTTGATAATAGCCCAAAATCAAACGATATATTCTTTAGTATTACTGGAAATGGAGTTGTATCTGAAATTGTTCCAGAAAAAATTGATGCCAACAGTGTGTTGGGTACCTCGACAAGTTGCGCTCTTGGAAATAACAAATATACGGGAAGTACATCGTGTTCATTGAATGTAAATAAAACTAGTACGAGCGTTAATGGAAAAGGTTTTATTAGTGCAAGTACTGAGATAGTTATGAGTTACATAGCGGCACCAGAATATCTATTGTCTGGGGGTCGTTCTCCTGAAAACTCGAATAGAAAATTAGATTTGAAATCATACTATTACAAACCTGGTGGAGAATTTTTTGATGATACACAAATAGGAGTTACAGCACCTCCTGGGAGCCTAGGTGATCAGATAAAAGCAGAAATTCTAGATGGGACAATTAAAAAGAAAGCATATAGTACACGCTACACCATTGCTAGCTCGGGGAAGGTAGGTGGTGGAGATGTCACAATTAATAAATATGCTGAAAACGACTGTGGAGCTACATGCCACAATGTATCTAATAGTAATCCTGATAAATCCAATAAAGCATCTTCGTATCTTGAAAGTATATATTTTAAGTACCCTAACCAACCTTCAGAAGAAAAAGATGTTAATAATAACTCAAATATATACGTAGAAGGAACCTGCGGAAATACAGAAATTGTTCAAGTAGAGGTTACAAATGATTCTGTAAAAAAATGTTTTAATGTTTGGCAGAGAATCACTGGATTTATAGGTGATTTATTCCCATCTTCTGATTGGTCAAAATGTAGTGAAGAAGATGCTGATTGTATAAATACTGAAACCATAGCTGTGAAGATGAGTCCTATGTTTAAAGATACAAATTCATTTGCTAAGACAAGAAATAAAATTGCTATGGATCCACAATCTGCTACAACTTACCAATCGGCATATGTAGTAACAAATTGTGAAGCTATTGTCGCAGGGAAAACAGTTCCTGTAAAATGTGTTTGGGATGCTGAATATCTATTTCATGAGAGAAAAGCAGCAGAATTTGATGATGTAGGTGGATCTGATACTCCAACATTGCAACAATATATAAAATATTTGCAAGATGAGTCATCAAAGAGAACGGATCCATTGATTACAATGTAATAATTTAAATTAATTAAATATCTAATATGAGTTACGTAGCTAAAACATACGAGTTCCTTGGAAAACTGGAAAGTTTGTTCAATAGAAAAATGTTTAAAACCGCATTTATTATTATTTCGGGGGCGATTCTTTTCTTTGGAGCAATGAATATATATGCCCAAGAAGAAAACTATACTATTACTCCTGACTGGCAAGGAAATAAGACATTTAGTAATGTGGCAAGTCAAGCAGGTAGCGAAACTGAAGATAACATGACCAGTCAATTGACGATTGAGTCTACTAATACTTTGTGGACTATCTTTATGTATGCGGCGCCACAATTGACAGGTGGAAAAGATGAACTTGCTTCAAATCCTAACATCCCTAATGACTTGAAACTTGGCTTACTTGGAACATCTGATATGTTAATAGCTAGTGCGTTCAAAAACCAACCAAGTGTTGATGTTGTAGCACACTTACAAGATGAGTGGGTCCCTGGTCATAGTGAATCAAATACAAGTTTATATGCAGCTACTACAGCTACGGTTAGTGGATATCAATCTTTGATGGATTCTGGGATTGCACCGTTATGGAGTCAAATGCGAAATATTGCATATGTATTTTTTGTTGTGATAATGATAGTAATAGGCTTCATGATTATGTTCAGAAGTAAAATCGGTGGACAGACTTTAGTTGGCATTGGAAATACTATTCCAAGTGTTATTGTAAGCCTCATATTAGTGACATTTAGTTTCGCTATTGCTGGTGTAATTATGGATATTGGTGGTGTATTGGTTTCTTTGATATATTCACTTTTTGGTTCTAATGCACATTCTATTCAAAACATTGGTGGGTTAATGAGTGTTTTATTCAATGGAATGGGTACTCAAGCGGTTAGTGCTGTTAAAGATGAGTGGGCTAATATGATTGGAACATTCACGACTCCTACCGTTGGTGGTGTCTTAAAGATTATGAATCTCTTAGGTTGGACAGTAGGGACATCTGGAGTTGCTCCAGCGTTAGCAAGCGTTATGGCTTTATTAATGCTTGTTATAGCTATAGGAATAGTATTTGTTGGAGCTGTTAAATTAATCATTACTTTGTATAAAGCATATTTCCAACTACTCTTAAGTGTTATTCTTGGTCCTGTACAAATAATGATTGGAACATTGCCAGGTCAAAGTGCTACCAGAACAAACTGGTTACTCAGTATTGCAAGAAATGTCCTTGTTTTCCCAATTGTATATTTCATAATGAATATACCAATATATTTATCCGAAGTTAGTGGAAATATGCTTTTAAATTTCCCTGCCAATTTAACCGGAAATAATCTTGGGGATACAGGAACAACAATAAGCTTAACTAGCGGTGTTGTGGGATTACTGTTTATGTTTGTATTTAGGGTGTTTGTAATCTATTACGCTGCACAGGCTCCAAAGTTTGCAGAGGTTATAATCCCACCTGTAATGACCAATTCTTCTAAGGCTACTGCTGATGCTATGGCTGGGGCTAAGATGAATCTATCAAAGATTCCACTATTAGGAAGCTTATTTAAATAATAATTTAAATGCCAAAAGGTAAGAAGAAGAAAAAAGAAGAAGAGCTTCTGGGACAGATATTCAACTTCATATTTAAAGAAGCCAAGAAACCGCCTGAAAAAAGAAAACCATTAAAAATGGGTGGAGCTGTTGGGTCTACAGAGTTGAGCAACGCTCTTGCTGCCGTTTTAGAAAAGCCAGGTCTCTACATTACAGACCAGGCATTAGAAGCTTTAAATGAAGCCCTCACAATTGAAGTAGGAAGGATGAAAATGAATGAAATGGGATCTGCAAAGGTTGGATTTACAACAACGAATATAGCAGAGTTCCTAAGTGATCCTAATAAAGCTTTAGATAAGGCCACAACTACAGCAAAAGCAATGAGGAAAAGCTCTCAGATGGCATATCTTGGAAGATGGCTTACTGGCCTTGGTGCGGTAGCTTGGGCTCAGAAATATAATCTTGATTTAGATACACAAAAAGCAATAAGAGGTTTCTATGAAGCAGAGAAAGTCGGAAAAGAAGCAGTTGCGTCAAGAGCTTTGGGTACTGCCGCAAAATCGTTTAATCCTACAGGAAAGGATAGGCAAGGGACAAAATATACACCAGAATTCAAGCATTCAGTAATGGACTTTGGATCTGAAAAAAATCACATTATGGATAGATCAAGTGATTTGATAGGTAAAGAGCTGTTTGGAAGAGTTGGGTGGGAGAATCTTACTCAGGCAAATAAACAAGAATTTAAAAAAAGATTAGTAAAAGTAGTTGATGAAGGAGATGAAAAAAAGTATACCAGCTTTAAGACTTATCTAACAACGACTTTTGGTGGAAATACATTGGTGAATCGTTTTAATGCGTTGGGGATTAGTGATGGAATTTCCGATTCAAATCTATATCTTAAACTTGAGCAAAGAAATGTTGATGGAAGAATAGCTGATATGCAATCATATTTACAAGCAAATCAGCAGACACTTTCTCCCAATCAAATAGCTAACCTGCAAAACGGTATTACAAGATTAGATCAGGCGAAAGTAATTATTTCAGGACAACATTTAGATGCTTGGAATCTTGTAGACGCTAGAAACAATCTTAGTACTATGTTAACGAGCTCTCAATCTCAACTGGAGGTTGCACAAAGAGCTGGAGATAGGCACAAGGTATCCCTGTTAAAGAATAATATTAGAGATTTGAAAAAAGGAAAAAGACAATTGGATGGCTTTGCATTCTGGGGAAATGTTGGGCGAGTAGAGGGTGTAATAAATTCTTGGAATAACATATGGAGTACTAACGCAGTTGTAGCAGTTTTGGATGGTAGCTTTTATGATGCTAATAGGAACATGATATATAACCCTGCTGAAGAGGAAAAGGTTGTATTGGGAATGCATAAGATGACATATAAAGATGAAAATGGGAATACCCGTACAGTGGATTCTGTTGAAAAGGTTACTGTTTTTAAAGCTGCGGTATCAAAGAACCCATTGCATAATACATATAACAATATGATGACAAATTTATATTACCTTACACCTAGGTCTCTTATGAGAACTATGTTTGTAAACGGTGAAGGTTTTATATATTTGGCATATTTAAAACGACAGAATTTAATAAAAGATGTGAATGTTTTGGCTGATAATCTTTTTACTAATAGTGCTGCAAAAGCTGCATTCATAAAATCTTTTGGGGATGTGGATATTTTAAAATTAGCAATAGATTCGAGTTATTACGATAGCTTAGTAGCTTTAGGGTTAAATCCAGGGAAACTTAAAGATCTTGTTGGCTTAAGTAAAATATCACGCCTTTTCTCTGCAGGTCAAAGAGCAAGAGAAAGAGCAAAAGAATGGTTGGATGAACATATCTTCAAAAGAATACGACAAAAAATATATAATTCATTGATTAGTAAACTAAAGGATGAAGGAGCTAAAGCACTTCTTGGACAGTGGTTGGCTAAGGGAGGACTAGAAGTATTAGCAAAATCAATAGTTATTGGAATATTAGATGCACTAGGTATCGCAGCTTCAGGTGGGGCGGGCTCATTCTTAGTGCCAATATTAAGTGCTCTAATTGTAGATGTTTTATATGGTATTGCGAAAGTCCTTCTACTATTCATTCTTCTTATTACAGCTGGAATGGTTGGGCTGGCAGTCCTGGGTGGGAGCAAAGCCGTATCGCAGTTTAACAATATGACTTATGCATATTCCAACGTTGTTCCCGGAGATGTTGTTACTAACCCAAATTTCAAAGGAACTTCACCTATTGATGTCCCTAATGATCCAGTTGGCGATATGAAGAACTTTGTTGGTGGAGCTTTACCAAATGGAGAAAAGTGTCTTTTAGGTTCTGCGGGTAGTTATCATTGTTCTCAAGGACCTTTGGATCCAAATGGTTCTCATAGCAAAGTAGTAGCAATTGATGTTACAGGAGTTGAATATTTTTATGCTCCAACATTTTGTGGAGATAATAATTGCGCTGTTACATTTTCAGCTCCTGTGACATGTAGATATGAAAACGATGCAGGCCAAATAGTTACAGGTTCAGCAGGTGGTATGGTAGTATTTACCTCATCATATGGTGGAAACACATATAAGTTTAAATTAATACACGTAGCAACTACCTATGGGGTTGGTTCGAAGTTATCTTCAGGTCAAAGAGTGGCAAGAATCATGACACAAGAAGAAACAACGGATGCATGTTCTTCTGGGAAACATCTCCATTTGCAAACGGAAATGAATGGAGCTGTAGTAAACCCTTCGGATGTTTTGAATACTAGTACCTCTAGTGGTGGATTTGGATGCCATGTAAATACTTGTGCAAAAGTTATAGACTAAAAGATGGAAAAGAAACAAAAAATTATATTGTTTACGGTAATAGGATTATTGATAATTGGTTTGGGAATAACCATTTATTTTGTAATCAAATCTGAATCCTCTCCTTATCCTAAAGACCCTATTGTTCAAAATTCTCTCAGCTCTACAGATCAATCTGTTGCTCTAAAAGATACAAATATCGAAAAATCGGATGGTTACTTATATACCATTTCGCAAACGGTAATGTTAGAAGAGGTTAAAAGATTTGTAAGTACTACCAATTCTCAGCTTGTACAAACAATAGATGAAACAGGATCTTTCTATGAATGGCAAAAAGATTCAGATTACGTAATTTATGAATTAGATCAAAATACAGTTATATTCTCAATTGCTAAAGGGATAGCTTGGAATGAAGCGAGTATCAACGGTTATTCGTTTACTCAATTTACAAACAATTACTTCGGAAAAAATTGGCAGTATGCTACACCTGAAAGTGAAAAACAGGCTACGGGAGAAACGATATATTATTCGAAGAGAGAGCTGAGCGGAAAAAATATCGAAATGGTGCAAAATCATGAAGAAACAGATTACCTCGCAATTAAAGGTGGAAAAATTATTTATGGTAAGATACTGTTAACAGAGTTCAATAGGGTTAATACTAAACTCCCATTGATAAATTCTTCAGATTTGAATGAATACATCAATCTTGCTGGATATCCAAAAGATATCTATCCCGATTATAGCCCAATACAAAAAACAATTTTGTCAGATATTGATTATAAAAGTGACGAATTTGAAAACATAACTGAGACTTTGAAAAATTGCCAAAGTTCTGATTACAGCATTATCTATCTATATAAATCTTTTAATCAGCTAAATCTAACTCCAGTATACAAGCTTGATCTGCTATGTGAAGTTAAGTATCAAAATACTATGTATTCCATTCCTGCAATAGGGTATGTTAATGCAATTGATCCAAAATACGTATCTACGGCAGAGTAAACTGTGCTACAATAGGTCTATGAAATCATTCTTCAAACTCATATTCACAATTTCCCTTTTGCTGGTTCCAGCAAGTGTTTTTGCATATACTATCAACACAGTAACAGACCAGAAATTTGATGAAACCATTGCAGATCAGACACAAACAAAATATGTAACACCAACAACAATATATATATCCCAAATAACTACAACCTCCCCAGAACTACAAAAAAATCCATCACTTTGGGTCAAAACATTGTATTACTATTCCATAACTAGATTACATTTTGCAGACCTCCCATATAACTACCTAGTAGATACCAATGGAGCAATATATGAAGGACGAAGTGGAGGAATAGGTGCTAACCCTGAGCTCAGAGATGCTCAAGGAAGCATCCTAATTGGATACCTCTCCAATGATTCTGTACTAACCAACAGAGCATCTACATCACTTAGAAGTCTTGTAGATTCAACCGCTTCAACCTGGGGAATCGCAAATCTTTCGGTAGTTAAACTAACTATTTCTCAACAAGAAGGTCAATTAAGTAAATTAGTACCAGAAGAGCTAACTGGAGAATTTAAACAATCAGTCTTAGATACATTCTCTGGATGGACAGGATATACCACCGAAAAGTTAGAATACAAAGCGAAGACAGAGGAAGTAACTTACAACAAAGAAGTAACAATAGGATCAAAATTACATGTAACTGTAAAGGTAAAAAATCTAAATGATTTCACTTGGCTAACAGACAAAAACCCAGTATATATATCTGCCAAAGATGTAAAACAAAGTAGATTTGCCATAAATGGAGTGTGGGATAGCTTTACTAAACCAACCCATATATCAGATAAGGCGATTCTTCCAGGAGAAACAGCTACATTTGAATTTGATCTCTCGGCTCAAATTGCACCAGGCGAAACATCTGAAAAGTTTGTAGTACAAAAATTTGATGCCCAACCATTTGCGGAAACCGAGTTTGAAGTCAAATTCAATATTGTAAAAGGCGATAAAACATTGGTTCAGGTAGCATCTTCAGAATATGGATTTGCAAATATTAGAGAATGCCAATGGTATAGCTGTAAGATAATAGATACAGTAGATAACGGAGTGGTATACATACTCCTTGCCGAAGAGAATGGCTGGATGAAGATTCAGTACACTGAAAATACAGTAGGATGGGTATTCTCTAGATACATGAAAAAGATTTAATCCTAAAATCATATTATGAAACTCGAAAAAATTCTTGGAGGTCTTAATCCAGAACAAAAAAAAGCGGTTCAATGTACAGAAGGCCCACTCCTTGTTTTTGCAGGGGCTGGGTCTGGAAAAACACGTGTAATCACAAGTAGAATTGCATACCTCATAAGTGAGAAAAATGTTAAACCAGAGAATATTCTTGCAGTAACATTTACAAAAAAAGCTGCAGGTGAAATGTTGGAAAGAATAAAAAGCATTTTAAAGGATATCAATGCAGATATTGAAGACCTACCATCAGTGGGAACTTTCCACTCAATAGGGGCACTATTTTTAAGACATAACGCCAAAGCAGTAGGACTAACCAACAATTTCTCTATCTATGACTCAGATGATAGTGAAAATCTCATAAAAGAATTAATGCTAGAAAGACAGATAGATATAAAGCAGATTAAACCACAAGCGGTATCATATTTCATAAGTGCTGCTAAAAATGAAATGGTATCTCCAGAGACATTTGGTTCCCACTACGGAGGATATATTGAAGATATTGTCGCAGATATATATCCTGCATATCAAAAACAACTCAAAATACAAAATTCCGTAGACTTCGGAGACCTTCTGTATCTAACAGTAAAAATGTTAGAAGAGAATGAAGAAGTTCGAAAATACTATCAAGAAAAATACCAATATCTTTTAATAGATGAGTATCAAGATACCAATCAAGCACAGTATAAGTTTGCAAGATTACTTTCTGAAAAACATCAAAATATCTGCGTAGTTGGAGATGACGATCAGGGAATCTATGCATGGAGAGGTGCAGATATAAAAAATATTCAATCCTTTGAAGATGACTTTTCAAAAGTTACCGTAATTAAACTAGAACAAAACTATCGTTCTACCAAGAATGTAATCTCAGCTGCAGTCGCAGTTATCCAACAAAACAATAAAAGAGTTGGGAAGAAGCTTTGGACGGATAACGAAGATGGGGAAAACATATCTGTATACCAAGCTAGAGATCAAGAAGATGAATCAGAATATGTTGTTGGGAAAATAGATCATATGCGTGATATGCATGTCCCGTTATCAAATATCGCAATATTGTACCGAACCAACTATCAATCTCGTGCAATTGAAGAAGCTCTCCTTAAAACAGGAGTTCCCTACAAATTGGTAGGAGGTTTTAGATTCTATGAACGAAAAGAAATCAAAGACGTGATCAGTTACCTTAGATTCTTGTACAACATAAAAGATGAATTAAGTCTTGGAAGAATAATAAATGTCCCAACAAGAAAAATAGGCCCTAAAACAGTTGCATCTTTACATGAATTAGCGAGACAAGCCGATTGTGCAATAGGTGAGCTACTAGTTGGAGCATATGCCTTAGGCCATCCAGAAAGCCAGCAAATCATTGATCTTGGTGGGGGACTATTGAATCGAATCAATGAGGTCTCTTCAGAGTTGGGGAAATTTGCATCCTTGATATCTACATTTGGATATCTGTATGTAGAGGCGAGAAAGAAAAATCTACTGGATATAATAGATATCATCCTTGAAAAGACCAACTATATCCAATGGTTCGATGATGGTACAGATCAAACTCAGATGAAAAAGGAAAATGTAACCGAGTTGAAAAATGTAGCATATCAATATACCAAGAAATATCCGAATAAGAGCTTAGAGATGTTCTTAAATGAAATCAACTTAATTGAACAAGAACAAGACAAAAACCAAGATGGTAGTGGATCATATGTTAACCTTATGACTCTTCACTCCTCAAAAGGTTTAGAATTTGACTACGTATTTGTAATAGGAATGGAGGAAGGATTACTCCCACACTCAAGAGCATTCACAGATGAAAGTGAGTTAGAAGAAGAACGAAGACTTTGCTATGTTGGAATAACTCGAGCAAAGCGTAAGTTAACCTTAACTTTTGCAGAAACAAGATTAACAAGGGAAGGGTTTACATCTCAAATACCATCGAGATTCTTAGGAGAAATACCTCAAGAGATTTGTGAGTATTACAGTTGGAACGCCTAGTCTTACCTCAACCAACTTAATTCTCCATATGTAGCTACATATTTTTTATATACTGCAGGCCACATATATTGAGGTCTTGCACCAGCTCTAAGCTTGTAAAGAGTTTTGGAGATTTGGATCTTCCCATCGAATATGTTGTCATTCGGAAACTGTTCATACCACAGGCATGGATCCCATTGAAAAAGTCCCTTGTAATAGTCTTTGTTGCTTTCAGCATTGCAACCAGATTCCCATCTCATAGTAAATTTAAGCCACTGTTTCTCTTCGTCTGATGCTGAAACACTATTATCAATATATGATTCCCAATACGAACAGTTGTATCCAATCTGTGGAACTTGATTAGGATTATCATCGGGACCTTCTAGAACCACAATTTCTTTAACAGGATTTTTGACTATATTTTGATTAATAATTTCTGATGCAACTAAATCTCCTCCTTGATATGTCTTTCTAAAAGTTTGAGTCATTGCACCTAAGACACCTTTCTGGGTAACAACCTGTTCGCTTAATTTCTGACAGAGAGAACTACCTTGGGTAACCTTTTCGTACGGTAGAGTAACCGTAAGATCCTCGATCACAGTTCTGTATGTTTGAAGTGTAATGTATGCATTATTCGTTAACACGTTCAAAGGAGATGTTGTAAGCACTCGATTCATATTGCTAACTGAATAACCATTCTCAATTAATGCATCCATAGGCGTTGGTGCATTTGTGAGGAAATGTTGAATATCTCCATCGTTATCTACGGTTATGAATTTGGTAGGTATCTCTGCTTGAGCCTCTTGTGCATCAACCTCAAATACCAGCTTTGTCCAATTTGAGTCCAATACAGGAATACTGGCTTGATAATAACGATTATCTAAATTATTAAGTAAAAGAAAAATACTAATTCCTAATACAATTCCAAAGACTTTTGCGAGTTTCATAGGTAGGACTATTTTAACATATAATTGAGGGCAAGTATGATCTATGATATATTCAAATAATGAAAACTGCCTTCAATTTCAAAAAACTACTTCCGTGGATTTTGCTTGCGCTTGTAATAGTAGGACTTGCTACCTGGTATCTTATTACTAATCGCGTAACCACAGCTGAAAATGCTTCTTATGATGCGAAAATGAAGGAAGCGATAACTATGTATAACAGTAAGGAATATTCTACTGCTATGGCATATTACTATGAAGCTGCAGACATGATCCCTTCAAGACCCGAAGCATTTAGAGGTATCCTTACTATATTAATAGAAAAGGGGAGACCTGACGATGCTTTGTCCATTTTAGAAAAATCAGCACAAAAAATTGGTAATCAAGATCAAGCAGATCTCTATGCACTTCTTGGAAATGCATACTACGAAGTCTCCAACTATGATAAAGCTTTAGAAACATTTAAGAAAGGGCAAGGAGTGGGAGTAAATAATCAAGATTTGGAACTAATGATAGGGAAAGTATACTTAAAAAAAGGAGAGATAGATAATGCGGGGAAACAATTTCAGAAAGATCTCTTCACAGATGATAATCTATCAGAGGCCAAACTTTTGCTTTCTTACATTCAGTCTACTTCTGATGTAGATTCTGCAAAAAGCACTTTAGGTAGTGTTTCTTCTACAGAAAAATGGAAAGCCTACTATGATGAGTTTGCCTCAGTATTGGCATCATTGAATACGGATGATAAGTTTAATGCGACAAAGCTTTCAAGAGTATATATCAACAACGGTTATGCAGCACTAGCAGTAGCTATGCTTGAGCCAATGGAGAGTGAGATAACCGAATATTTAGAAGGGATGTACTACCTTGGGAGAGCATATTTTGAAACCAAGAACTATGATAAAGCATTGATTGAATTAGATAAAGCAATAACCTTAGGGGGGCTTGAAGATACAATCCTTTGGACTAAAGCGAGAGTGTATGTAGGGAAAAATGACTTAAACAATGCAATTACCAACTATGGAAAAGCAATCGGCTACCAAGGGAAAGAACCTTCTAAAGAATTGGTAAAAGAATACATGGATATATTACTAGATAATAGTTTTACCTTGAAAGCCGATGAGCTTTTACAAAGTATTTTAAAAGGTTCGAAAACCCCGTATCTGTATATATATGGGTTGAAGATAAATTACGTGTTAAATAATGTCGAAAAAATTAACTATTACATTTCTCTCTTAGATGCTTCTACAATAGAGGATGGTGACAAATTGGAGTATTTATACTACAAAGCTAAAGCTTTGATAGATCAAAATGGAGATCTTACACAGATTAATCTTGTGCTAGATAGCTTGCTAGATATTGATAGATATAATCCAAAATATTACTTTTTGTTAGGAAGGTCACAATTTGAGCAGGGCAATGCAACAGAGGCTTCGGACTCATTAAAGAAGGCTCTTGAGTATGACTTAGACTATGCAATTACAGAAGAAGCAAGCAAGCTGTTGTCTAGTGTTGATTAGTTCTGATATAATCGCAACTGCGAGAGTGTAAACTTTCCTTTTTGTAACTGTTAAATTAATTAATAACTTTATGGACAAATCTACATATAATATCAAAATGCCAATGGAACAAATCCGAAATATCGGAATCATTGCGCACATTGATGCAGGAAAAACTACTACAACAGAAAGACTTTTGTATTTCACTGGACAGGTTCACAAAATTGGAGAAGTACATGATGGTGCAGCAACTACTGACTTCATGGTACAAGAACAGGAAAGAGGAATCACAATCATGTCCGCAGCAGTTACATGTTTCTGGGATTACAGCAATAAAAGACATAGAATCAATATCATTGATACCCCAGGTCACGTAGATTTCACAGCAGAGGTTGAAAGATCACTTCGTGTATTGGATGGTGCCGCTGTTATCTTCGATGGAAGAAAAGGTGTAGAACCACAATCTGAAACAGTTTGGAGACAAGCAAATAAATATGGTGTTCCAAGAATCTGTTTTATGAACAAGATCAACTTAATTGGTGGAGACTTTGAACATAGCTTCCAGACTATTAGAACTAGATTGAGTAACAAAGCAGTTGCAGTTACATTACCACTTGGAAAAGAACAGCAGTTACATGGATATGTAGATTTAATCAAAATGAAGGCATACACATATGATGGTGTAGACAATCCTACTTTGACAGAAGTACCAATTCCAGAAGATATGAAAGATACGGTTGCAAGCCATAGAGAACTTTTACTCGAGGTATTGGCAGAACAAGATGACGTTTTGATGAATAAGTATTTTGAAGGAGAAGAATTAACATCTGATGAATTGTATGCTGCATTAAGAAAAGGGACCCTAGCATTAAAGGTATTCCCTGTATTAGGTGGAGACTCTAGAACTGCAATGGCAAAAACATTGTTAGATTACATTACAATATGTCTTCCATCCCCAGTTGATATCGCTGCTGTCAAGGGAATACACCCAAAGACAGGTGAAGAAATTGAAAGACATGCAAAAGAGGATGAACCATTCTCATCTTTGGTATTCAAGATTGTAAATGACCCACATATCGGAACACTTTCATACTTTAGAGTATATTCAGGAAAGATAGATGCAGGAACCTATGTCTTGAACTCAACAAGAAATATTCGAGAAAGAGTCAGTAGGTTGGTATTGATGCATGCTGATGATAGAGAAGATGTTGAATTCCTTAAAGCAGGAGATATCGGAGCTATAGTAGGACTTAAAGATTCTACAACTGGAGATACTCTTTGTGATGAAGCAAAACCAATAATCTTGGAAAGAATCTCATTTGCAGAACCTGTTGTTTCAGAAGCTATTGAACCAGCAACAAAATCTGATGAAGAAAAATTAACTGATGCATTGGGTAGGCTTGTGAAGGAAGATCCTACATTTAGAGTAAGCACTAACCAAGAAACAGGCCAGACAATTATCTCTGGAATGGGTGAGCTTCATTTAGAAATCATTGTAGACAGATTGAAGCGAGAATTTAATGTAGCTGCAAATGTTGGAAAACCACAGGTAGCTTACAGAGAGACCATTAGAGCCGTCAATGACAGAGCTGAAGGTAGATACGTTAAACAATCTGGTGGTAAAGGACAGTATGGTCACTGTTGGTTAAAGTTAGAACCAAATGAAGTTGGAAAAGGTTTCGAGTTTAAAAACGAGATTAAGGGTGGATCTATTCCTAAAGAATATATTGCTCCAATACAGAAGGGTGTTGAAGAAGCTATGAAGTCTGGTGTTGTAGCTGGATATCCAGTGGTGGATGTTAAGGTTACGGTATTCGACGGATCATATCACGAAGTTGACTCATCTGAATCAGCATTTAAGATCGCAGGCTCTATGGCATTCAAAGACGGATGTAGATCTGCAAATCCTGTGCTTTTGGAACCTGTAATGAAAGTTGCAGTAGAAATGCCTGACCAATATATGGGAGATGTAACTGGATCATTAAGTAGCAAGAGAGGTCAAATTCAAGGATCTGAAAGTTTGGGAAATGGTATCAGTAAAATTGAGGCTATAGTTCCTCTTTCAGAGTTGTTTGGATATACCAGTGAGCTTAGATCTATCACTAGTGGTAGAGGAAGCGCAAATATCGAACCATCTCATTATGCAGATGTTCCTAAGAATGTCGCCGATGAGGTTGCAGGAAAGAAATAGGCGAAATTTGTAATGATTCTGGAAAAGGCTCTGGTAATTCAGAGCCTTTTTACATTAATGTGAATATTTATTTATTTTGAAAAAATCGTATACTTTAAAATATCGCTAAATTACTACAAAACACTTGCAAGTCGGGCGACTTTTTGATAATATCCATTGCAGGTTTGCGAAAGATGACAAACCAGTATATTAGAAATAATATAAATAATTTATTAACAATATATACATGGCAGATTTTAATAGAACAAAGCCACACATGAATATCGGTACCATTGGTCACGTCGACCACGGTAAGACCACTTTGGTAAGAGGTATTCTAAACGCATTCTACCCAGAAGCAGATAGGGCAAGAATGATTGATAAATTAGATAAAGACCCAATTTCAAGAGCAAAATCAATTACTATTGCTGTAGCACACGTCGAATTTGAAACAGAATCAAGACACTACGCATTAGTAGATTGCCCAGGACACAAAGACTACATTAAGAATATGATCACAGGTGCAGCACAGATGGATGGCGCAATCTTGGTTATATCTTCAAATGACGGCGCAATGCCTCAGACTAAAGAGCACTTGTTACTTGCAAAGCAGGTTGGTGTTCCTAAGATCGTTGTTTTCATCAACAAGTTTGGTGAAGCAGATGAAGAAATTCTTGAACTTATCAAAGCTGATGTACAAGATGCATTGAAGAAATATGGATTTGATGAAAATGCTCCAATCATTGTTGGTGATGCATTGAAAGCTCAAAAAGGTGAAGAGGAAGGACTCGTTTCTGCAAGAGAATTGATCAAAGCAGTTGACGACTATATCCCTATGCCAGAGAGAGATGTTGATAAGCCATTCTTGATGCCTGTTGAGGATGTATTCTCAATTGAAGGTAGAGGAACAGTTGTAACTGGAAGAATTGAAAGAGGTGTATTGAAATTAGCACAGGATGTTGAAGTATTAGGAATGGGAAAGAAACCTATCAAAACAGCTGCTACAGGAATCGAAATGTTCAACAAGAGCATGAAAGAAGCTCAAGCAGGCGATAATGTAGGTGTATTGCTAAGAGGATTGAAGAGAGAAGATGTTGAAAGAGGACAGGTTATTGCAGCTTCAGGTTCTGTAGAAACACACACTGAATTTAAGACTGAGGTTTATGTATTGAGCAAAGAAGAAGGTGGACGACACACTCCATTTGTATCTGGATACAAACCACAGTTCTATATCAGAACTGCAGATGTAACAGGAGAAGTAACTCTTCCTGAGGGTGTTGAAATGGTAGCACCAGGCGATCACACAGAATTCACTGTAAAGTTGGTTTCTGCAGTGGTTGTTGAAAAAGGATTAACATTTGCTATCCGTGAGGGTGGTCAAACAGTTGGTCAAGGTATTGTTACCGAGATTATTAAGTAAGTAATGTAATGGGGCGGGGACCTAGTTCCCGCCTCACTATGTAATTAATTTAGCTCTTTTAAATAATGGCTAGTACTGCAAAAATTAGAGTAAAGTTGAAAGGTTATGATTCAGTAGTAGTGGATAAATCCGCTAGAAGCATTATAGAGACTGCAATAAGCACAGGTGCTAAAGTTGCTGGTCCTATCCCTATGCCTACTAGAAAAAGAAAAATTGCTGTTAATAGATCGCCATTTATTTACAAGAGCTCAATTGAACATTTTGAGATAAATACGCATAAGAGAGTAATAGATATCATTGATCCTACTCCAAAGACCATAGATGCATTACAGCATCTACAAATGCCTGCTGGAGTTGGTGTCGAAATACAATAATATATTTGATAAAAAAGATGAAAGCGTTAATTGGAATTAAAAAAGGAATGACAAGAATATTCAACAAAGAGGGGAAAGTTGTCCCTGTAACAGTTGTTGATGTTAAGGACTGTGTGCTTTCATTTGTTGAACCTATGGGTTTTGAATTAGGAATTGGAGAGAAAAAGCATTCAAACAAGGCTTTGACAGGAAAATACAAAGAAACTAAGAAGGTTCCAGCACAGAGAAAGTATTTTAAGGGTGAATTAGACATAACAGATATAAAGATAGGTGATGATGTAAAAGCAGAGATATTTGAAGCAGGCGAGAAGGTTGGAATCACTGGAATATCAAAAGGAAAAGGATTTGCAGGTGTTGTTAAGAGATACAGATTTGCTGGTGGTCCAAAGACACACGGTCAATCCGATAGAGAAAGAAGACCTGGATCAATTGGTGCTGGTACAGATCCTGGAAGAGTATTAAAAGGTAAGCGAATGGGTGGAAGAATGGGACAAGATACAATCACAATCAAAAAGAAAGAGATTGTTGATATTAAGGATACATATGTATTAATATCTGGTCCAGTTCCTGGTTCTAATGGTGATTTAATAGCTATATATAGTGAATAATAATGGAAAAAACAAAAGTAACTACAACAACTAAAGAAGTAAAACCAAAAGCACAAGAAGTAAAGCTAAATCCAATTGTTTGGGAAGCTCCATACAATGGTGATTTAGTAGCTCAAGTTCTCTATGTTTACATGAGTAATGAGAGGAAGGGAACTTCGAATGCAAAGACAAGAGGTGATGTAAGAGGTGGTGGTAGAAAACCATGGAAGCAGAAGGGTACTGGAAGAGCAAGAGTTGGTTCTACAAGATCTCCACTTTGGGTTGGTGGTGGTGTTACATTTGTTCCTAATGACAAAAACTGGAGTAAGAAAATTAATAAACAGATGGCAAGAAAAGCAACATGTATCATGTTGTCTGAAAGATTAAGAAAAGAAGTATTGAACTTTGTAACTATGCCTAAGGAAGAGATTAGAAAAGCATTGGAAGAAAAGATTGGTAAGAAAGCATTGGTCATAACTGCAAATGTTGATATTAAGAAGAGTTTGGGTAATGTTGAGAACGTGACTGTAATTACTCCTGAAAAAGTAAATACAAAGCATTTAGTATCTGCAAGAAATATTCTTGTTGATCAGGATGCTGTTAATATTCTTGAAGAAAGATTAACTGATGGAAAATAAAGAAATACAATTACAACCTGTTGTTTCCGAGAAGAGCTACAACTTAGCTAATGCAAGTGGTAAGTACACATTCTTAGTAACAAGAGGTAATAATAAAATTGAGATTGGTAAGGCAGTAGAGAAGAAATATAAAGTACATGTTGAGAAGGTTAACAGTGTAGTAAGACCAGGTAAATCACACAGAAATCCAAAAACTAACGGAACTCTTAGAAAGTCTGATTTAGTAAAGTTCGTAGTAACCCTTAAAAAAGGTGATAAAATCGATGAATTCTTAAATATATAATTATGTCAGTAAAAAACTTTAAACCTACAACTTCGACATTGAGAAACACCAAATTGGGTGATAGATCAATGCTAGAAAAGAAAAAAGGACCAAGAAGCTTAACAATTGCAAAAAATCAAAACGCAGGTAGAAACAGTCAAGGAAAAGTAACTGTTAGACACCGAGGTGGTGGTTTTAAACGAAGAATCAGAGTTGTAGATTACAAGAGAGAAAAGTTTGGAGTTCCAGCAAAGGTTGAAGGTTTTTACTTTGATCCTAACAGAACTGCATTCTTAGCACTTTTACAGTATGCAGATGGAGAGAAAAGATATATAATTGCACCTCGAGGAGTAAATGTTGGAGATACATTGGTTTCTGGAGAAAAGACAGATGTCTTACCAGGTAATGCAATGCAACTCAAGAATATTCCTTCTGGTACATCAGTACATTGTGTCGAAAGTATTCCAGGAAGAGGCGCAGCATTCTGTAGATCAGCTGGAAATGTAATTACAGTACAAGGTATTGACCCAACTGGTAATTTTGTACAGTTAAAGATGCCATCAGGAGAAATCAGATTGGTATCTGCAACATGTATGGCAACTATTGGACAGGTTGGAAATGAAGATAAGGTAAATGTAAAACTTGGAAAAGCAGGAAGAAGAAGAAACTTAGGATGGAGACCAACAGTTAGAGGTATGGCTATGCACGCAGTAGAGCATCCACACGGT
>Ga0209373_10001318_pt1 | contig 30233 bp, 33 predicted proteins | sample Higcelweek5metaG_FD_187173 | JGI IMG/M metagenome (GOLD analysis project Ga0209373, IMG submission 187173) | Freshwater pond sediment microbial communities from the University of Edinburgh, under environmental carbon perturbations - High... | ecosystem: Environmental > Aquatic > Freshwater >... | reverse complement strand
CTGCGGATGCGCGCCGATGTGCCGGTCGGGGTGTTCCTGTCCGGCGGAATCGATTCCTCGCTGATCGCCGCTCTGATGAGTCAGGCCAGCACCGCCCCGGTTCATTCCTTCACCGTCGGCTTCGATCAGGCCGGACTGGATGAAAGCGCCCATGCCCGCGCCGTCGCCGTCGAACTGGGCACCCATCATACCGAGATCCGCATTGATGAAAACGCGGCCCTGGCCCTGGTGCCGGACCTGCCGCGCTTGTATGACGAGCCCTTCGCCGATCCGGCCGCCTTGCCAACCGCGCTGCTGGCCCGCGAGACCCGCCGGCAGGTGACCGTCGCTCTGTCGGGCGATGGCGCGGATGAATTGTTCGGCGGCTATGGAATTTACCGCTCGCTGCCGGCCGAGTGGCGCCGGCTGCGCCGGATCCCGGTCCCGCTGCGTCACGCCGCTGCCGGGGGCGCCCGGCTGCTGGCCGGACCGGCCGAGGCTCTCGCCGGGCTGGTCGGACGGGTCCGCCGCCGCGCCAGTCATCCCGGCTACCGGTTGGGCCGCACCGCCGAAGCCTTGCAAGCCGGCGATCTGGCCGACCTGCTCGACCTGCATCATTCGCGCTGGCGGGGGATGCCGGCCGCGGTGCCGCTGGCCGGGCGTCTCGCCCGCCGCGATGACGAGCCCTTCACCGGGAGCGATCCGGCGCTGGCCTTAATGCTGGAGGATCTCGCCACCTATCTCGTCGATGATCTCTGCGTCAAGACCGACCGGGCAACGATGGCCGCCTCGCTCGAAGCCCGTCTTCCCTTCCTCACCCCGGCGGTGGCGGCGTTTGCCTGGAGCTTGCCGCCGGAGTGGAAGATCGAGGGCACCATCGGCAAAGCGTTGCTGCGTGAGACCCTCTATCGCCGTCTGCCGCGCGCCCTGGTCGACCGGCCCAAAATGGGATTCGAAGTGCCGGTCGGGCGTTGGCTGCGCGGTGGGTTGCGCTCCTGGGCCGATGATCTGTTGTCGGAGGAGCGTCTCAAGCGTCAGGGCTGGCTTGACACCAAGCTCATCACGCGATGCTGGCAAGAGCATCGCCGTGGGGCCAAATCGTGGCAGACTGAACTGTGGCACGTCCTGATGTTTCAGTGCTGGCTCGACGGACAAAATGGCTAAATCCCCGGCGAGGCTTGCCAGCGGACGCCGTTCGTGGTCCTGCTGTCGCCCGACGGGGGTTTCCCGTCCCCCCGCTTGATCCGCAGGAGCGGAAGTAATGCGTTTTTCCCCCCTGTTGAGCGGCTATATCGCCCGCCAGTTCATCGCGGCCTTGCTGTCGGTGCTGGGGGTGATTCTCGGCCTGATTTTGCTGTTTGACGTGATCGAACTGATCCGCCGCGCCGCCAGCCATCCCGAGCTGGGGATGGGCCGAATCCTGCTGCTGGCTCTGCTCAAACTGCCGCAGATGCTCCACACCATCCTGCCCTTCGCGATGATGATCGGGGCGATGGTCTGTTTCTGGCGGCTGACCCGCAGTCATGAGCTGGTGGTCGCCCGCGCCGCTGGGGTCTCGGTCTGGCAGTTCATCGCCCCGGCGGTGGCGGTGGCGATCGCCTTCGGCACGATCGAGATCACCACCTTCAATCCGCTCGCCGCCGCGATGTATGACCGCTACGACCGCCTCCAGGATGAATGGCTGCGGGGGACGCACAGCGTCTTTGACCTGTCCGAGGTTGGGCTGTGGCTCCGCGAGCCGCATGACGCCGGCGAGATGGTGGTTCACGCCGGCGATGTCCGTCAGGAAGGGCTTCGTCTGCATCTGAGTGATGTCGAATTCTTCCTGTATGATCAGCCCGATCATTTCTCGCGGCGGATCAACGCCGAGAGTGCCGAACTGGTCGATGGGGCGTTCGACATCCAGCGCGCTTGGTTGATGGAGGGGGGGCGGCCCTCGCAATTCCTCGAAACACTGCGGATTCCGACCCGACTGACCCTGCAACGGATTCACGATAATTTTGCCGCTCCGGAAACCCTGTCCTTCTGGCACCTGCCCGATTTCATCCATTTTTTTGAACGGGCCGGCTTTGTTGCCAGCAAGCACCGGCTCTATCTCCATTCGCTGCTCGCCTCGCCCCCGCTGTATGGCAGCATGGTGTTGATGGCGGCCCTGTTCTCCCTCAATCCCAATGTGCGGGCCGGAGGCGCGGGTGGGCGGATCGCCGGGGGAGTCGCCGCCGGCTTCGCCGTCTATTTCTTCTCGCGGGTGATCTATGCTCTCGGCCTGTCCGCGACGTTGCCCCAGGCGCTGGCCGCCTGGAGTCCGGCGATTTTCGCCGGTCTGGTCGGGTTGGCCGGCCTGTTCCATCTTGAAGACGGCTGATGACAACAATCCCTTTCCGGCGCTGGGCCGCCTTCGCCCTCTGGACGATTCCGCTCGTCCTGCTGGTTGCGGTGCTGCTGGAGCCCCGGCTCGAACTCGATCTGACCGCTTGGTTTTTCGATCCGGTGCGCCGGGTTTTCCCCTTTCGCAGCACGTTGTTCGGCGAACTGGTCCGCAAAGGGCTGCCGCTGCTGCTGTTTTTGCTGGCCGGGGCGGTGGCACTGCTCGGCGGGCTGGCGGCGCTGCGGCACCGGCCGCTGTGGGGGGTCGGGCCTCGGGTCGCCCTCTATCTGCTGGCGGCGCTGGCTTTGGGGCCGGGGCTGGTGGTCAATGTCGGCTTCAAGGATCACTGGGGACGGCCCCGGCCTTCGACTCTGGTCGAATTCTCCGGGCCGAATCAGTATGTCCCGCCGTTGGTTCCCTCCGCCCAGTGTGATGACAATTGTTCCTTTCCCTCCGGTCATGCCGCTCTCGGCTTTTGGACGATTGCCTTTGCCTTGTTGGCGCCGTATCGCTGGCGCCCGGCCGCCCTGGCGGCGGCGGTTGCCTTCGGAGGCCTGATCGGATTCGCGCGGATCGCTCAGGGGGCTCATTTTTTGTCCGATGTCGCGGCGTCCGGGGTGATGGTGGGACTGACCTGTATTTTTCTACATCGATGGTTGATAAAATCATCCGTCGGTCACCCGCCGGACGGCATGGGGTGAGCCCGCTTTTTCCTTGGTTTTTTCTGCTTCTCTTCCCGCGCCGTCCCGATGTCACGACAATTTCTCGGGATGGTGTAAGAAATCCGGACTAGGCGAGGAGGCGTTCTTCAGGTAATGATACCAGCTCAGGCTGACCTGGGAGCGAAAGTCCGGGCGGAATGCCCTCGTGCTGACGCGAGGGACGTGTTTAGCTTTTGATGAGAACGACACAATGGCATGGAACCGAGATAATCATGGCAGCCGCTCCAGAGACCGGGGGCGGCGGGACGACTTCGGAGAGGCGGCATATGAGCCGCGCCCGACTCGCGCTGTCGGCCCCAGCTCCTTCGACCGTCAGATGGTCAGTCAGGCCAATGTCACCGCCACGGTGAAATGGTTCAACGCCTCCAAGGGCTTCGGCTTCGTCGCCCCGGCGGATGGCTCCCCCGATGCGTTCCTGCACATTTCCGCGCTGGAACGGGCCGGTCTCAGCCAGGTCGCCGAAGGCGTCACCCTGGTGTGCGATCTGGGCCAGGGCCAGCGCGGCCCGCAGGTGGTGTTCGTCCACGAGGTTGACAATTCGACCGCGACGCCCCGCCCCGCCGGTGGTGGCAGCAGCGGCGGCCCCGGTGGGGGACGTCGTGAAGATCGCGGCCCGACCCAGACCGTCGAAGGCGTGGTCAAGTTCTTCTCGGCTGAGAAGGGCTTCGGCTTTGTCGCTTGCGACGAGGGTGGCAAGGACGTGTTCGTCCATGCCAAGGCCCTGGAGCGGTCGGGGATTCCGACTCTGGAATCCGGTCAGCGCGTGCGGGTTACCACCACTCTCGGCCTGAAAGGGCCGCAGGCGGACACGGTCGCTCTGATCTGATCCTTCCCGGTCGGGGCGGTTTGTCCCCGACCCACGCCGGCGCCTTCGGGTGCCGGCGGCAGGGATGGCCTGGGGCCTTCCCTTCGGCGGCAGGAAATCTTTCTGCCGCGTTTTTGTCGTTCCCATCTGATTGGGCTGCCGCCCAAACCCGCCCGGGGCGAGGCCCCGGACCCCCTTTCTGTTCAAAAATAAGGGGGCAGGGCGGCAGTCCGGCTCAATCTTCCTCGTAATCACCCGCTTCGGCCCGTTGGTGGCACGCCGGGCAGTTCGATTTGACTTTCACCTCCGGTCGGGTCCAGACCCGGGCCGGGAAATCATGGTGGTGGAGGAAGGACGGGTTTTCGGTCAGGCGCAGCGGGGTTCCGGCTGGGTCCACCCAGGCCATCACTTTGCGTCCGACTTTGCCACCCGTCCGGTCGGCGGCGCCGGCTTCCAGCACCGCCCGGATCTGGGCGGCTTGCTCCGGCTTCAAGCTCACCCGGTCGCCGTAATGATCGGACAGGGTGTCCATGATCCTGTTCCACGACCGGGCCGGAAGGAACGCGGGTTGGAAGGCCATATGGCATTCGCCGCAGGCCTCGCGCGTCAGGGTGTCCCGGATCGGCGCGACCTGATCGGCGGCAGCCGGGGTTCCAAACACCAGCCAGGACAGGCCGATCAGCCAGAAACGGTTCCGCATCGTCCCCTCCTTTATTTCGCACTCAGAAACGTCAGATAATCGCCCCGGTCCCGCGCCGAGCAGGCCCGTCCCAGCACCGCCGGGCAATCACGGTCGAACCGTTCCGTCACTTTGTCAGGATCGGTGAAGCGGCGCGGGTTGGCTGACACCGCGGCCGGACGGATTTCCCGGCCGGTTTTGGCATGGCGTCCCGGCTGGGTCGGATCCTCGCCATGGCAGGTGGCGCAGGAGGCCAGTTCGGCATTGGTGCCGCTCCGCATCCGGTAGATCCGTTCGCCCCGTTCCACCGAAAAAGCGGTGAAGGCCGGATCTTCGGCTTTTGCCGTCTGAGCTAGGCCGGCCAGCAGGGCGTCACGGGCGGGATCGCCTGCCAGAGCCGGGACGGCCCCCAGCACAGCCGCCCCCAGGATCAGCACGGCGGGCAAGCGGGCGGTAGCGGAACGGAGCCAGCGTCCCCGTGCCAGCCACAGCACCACTGCCAGATGGGTGCCGATCCCGGCCAGAGCCAGATTGGCCAGCCCTTCGTGGAGGTCCTCGACCGTCGGATGATCATCGGCAATCACCCCGCTCCAGGCGGCAATTCCGACCATCCCCAGCACCAGCAGGGCCACCCCGCTCATCAGCGCCGAACGGCCCGGCCGTTTCAGCACCAGCGGACCCCGCGGCGAGCCGATCACCGCCAGGGCGAGGCGGGTCAGCACGATCGCCAACACCCACCAGCCCGCGAAAACATGCATCCGGTAGGTATCCTCATCCCCGGTCAGGAAGGCGACCAGGAACCCACCGGCCAAAGCCGCATGCCACAGCCGGTAGAGCGGCAGTTCCCACCGTCCGACCGGGGCGGCGGCAGGGGTTGGTTCGGGGCTCATCTGTCCCGCTCCCCGCGCTCATGGTCGCGATGATGGGAGCGGTGGTGTTCGCCACGATCATCGTCGTCGTCGTCATCGCGATAGCCCGAGCCGGCGCGCAGGCCGGTATCCTGGCCGACGGGAAGGTAGCCGGTGGCGGTGGTGGCGGTGGGGCGCGTCTGCTGGGTCGCGGCCGCCGGAATTGCGGCTGCTCCCGGGGATGCGGGGGTGTCGGCGGCGGCATAGACGGTCGCGGCGGTGGCGACCACGGCGGCGGCGACAAGACCGTGCAGCATCATTTTGCCAAGCATGGGAACGTCTCCAATTGAAAAGATCTGAGCCAGATCCTGACAGAGAGGCGCTGAACCGCTGATGACGCGCTGAGTCATCGCCGGTTCATCCCGGATCAGGTACAAAAGAGACCATGAGGAAAAATCTGCTGCTGAGTCTGGGACTGAGTTTGGCGCTGGGATTGGCGGCGGGGCCGGCTTGGGCCGGCGATGATCATGATGATGACGAGCGCGGCTCCTGGTCGCATCCCGGACGCGATCATGATCACGATCATGACCGGGCGCGGCAGGCGGTTCTGGCTGGTGAGATTCTGCCTCTGAGCAAGATCCTCGATTTGGTCGAGCGGGATTTTGGCGGCGAACTGATCGAGGCCGAGTTGGAAACCCATCACGGCCGTCTGGTTTATGAGATCAAACTGGTCAGTCGCGACGGACGGTTACGCCGGTTGATCTATGATGCCCGCGACGGAACGCTGCTGAAAAATAAGGAGCGGTCTTGAGAGTTCTGGTCGTCGAAGATGAGCCGCGTCTAACCCTGCGGCTGGAACAGGCGTTGGAAGCGGCCGGTTTCGTGGTCGATACCGCTTATGACGGCGAGACCGGCTGTTATCTCGGCGAAACTGAACCTTATGATGCGGCGGTGCTGGATCTCGGCCTGCCTCAACTCGATGGCGTGTCGGTGCTGGGCCGCTGGCGAGCCGCCGGGCGCAGCCTGCCGGTCCTGGTGCTGACCGCGCGCAGCCGCTGGACCGAAAAAGCCGCCGCTTTTGCCGCCGGAGCGGATGATTACGTCACCAAGCCGTTCGAGATGGAAGAAGTGGTGGCCCGCCTGCGCGCCCTGATCCGCCGCGCCGCCGGCCATGCCAGCCCGGAACTGGTCTGCGGCCCGCTGCGGGTCGATACGCTGGGCGGAAGGGCCAGCCTCGACGGGATGCCGCTGCCATTGACCGCCCAGGAATTCCGCATCCTGTCTTATCTCGCCCATCATCAGGGGCAGGTGGTCGGCCGGTCCGAACTGATCGATCATGTCTATGACCGCGATGCCGATCCGGATTCCAATGTCCTCGATGTGCTGATTGCCCGCATCCGCCGCAAGCTGGGCTGCGAATTGATCTATACCTTGCGTGGCCAGGGCTGGCGGCTCGATCCGCCCGGGGAAGAGGCGTGAGCGAGACTCCGGCCGCCGCCGCGCCCCTGGCCCGCCCTGGGCGGCGCCCGTTGTCTTTGCGCGGCCGGCTGATTCTCGGGGCCACGCTCTGGCTGGTGCTGGCTCTGGCGGTGGGGGGCTGGGTGCTGAGTGCCGCTTTCCGCGATGCGGTTGAAGCCGGCCTGCATGAACGGCTGCGCGCCCAGTTGCGGGCCTTGACCGCGCAACTGGAAATCACCCCCGACGCGCTGGTTCAGGTCGGGACTCTGCTCGGCGAACCCCGCTTCGACCAGCCTTATTCCGGCTGGTACTGGCAGGTGTCTGACGGCACCACCCCCCAGGCCCGCTCACGCTCGCTGTGGGATTTTGCCTTGCCGGTCTCCCCACCCGGAGGCGAATCTGGGGTCCGGTTCCGGCACGATCGCGGGCCGCGCGGCGAGGAAATCGAAACCGCCGAACGCGATCTGACCTTCTCTGACGGCAAGCGGGTGCTGCATATCGCGGTGGCGGTGTCCCGCCGCGACCTCGACGCGGATATCGCCCGGTTCCATCTGCTGCTGCTGCTGGCCCTGGGCGGACTCGGGCTTGGCCTGATCCTCGCGGTGGCGGTCCAGGTCAGTTATGGCCTGCGCCCGCTCGGCGCCCTGGCCGAGGCGTTGGCCCGGCTGCGCCGGCAGGGCGGGCCGCTCGATCTCGCTGCCCCGGCCGAAATCGCCCCCCTGGTCACCGCCCTGAATGAGGTGTTGGAGCATGATTCCCGGTTGATCGCCCGGGCGCGCGCCCATGTCGGCGCGTTGGCGCATGGGCTGAAGACTCCGCTGGCGGTGATCGAGGCGGAACTGGCCGCGCCCCGTCCCGACCGGAGCGAAATCACCGCCCAGATCGCCCGCCTGACCCGTCTGGTCGAAGTCCATCTCGCCCGCGCCCGGGCGGAAGCGGCCCCCTCCGGCCCGCTGGGCGCCCGGGTGGCGGTAGCCGAGGTCGCGACCGAACTGCGCGCTGCTTTGCTGAAGATTCATGCCGGACGGGAGCTGACGATCGAGATTGCCTGCGATGCGGACGCGCTGGCGCCGCTCGGCCGCGATGATCTGGCCGAGATGCTCGGGAATCTGATGGATAATGCCTGTAAATGGGCCAAAAGCCGGGTGCGGGTCCGCGCCGATGCCGGCGGGCTGGCGGTCGAGGATGACGGGCGCGGCCTGTCAGAAGCGGAATGGTCCCTCGCCACCCAGCGCGGCACCCGCCTCGATCTTTCCACCCCCGGCTCCGGCCTCGGCCTCGCAATTGTCAGCGATCTTGCTGCCTTGCTGGGCCTTGGCCTCGGCTTTGACCGGTCGGTGTGGGGCGGGCTGGCCGTGACTCTGTCCTGGCCGCCGCCCGGTGCGCCTCATCCTTGACGGAGAGCGTCGTTGCGGGGCTGCCGCCCCACACCCCGCTTGGGGGATACCCCCAAACCCCCCTTAAATTCAAAGGGGGTTCGGGGCATCGCCCCGACCGGGTGCGGGCGGGAGCCCGCCAACATTTTTGTCGCTTACTTCGACTGAGCAGCATCCTTGGCCGGCTCGTCCTTGGCGGCGGGCGCGTCCTTGCTGACCTTGGCCTGAACATTGGCCAGGGTCTCCTTGAGCTGATCGATCGCCGGCGGCAAAGCGTCAACCGCCTTCTGGCTCAGCTCAACCGCCTTCAGGGCGCCGGTATTGAGGGCGTCCTTGACTCCGGGGGCGCGCTTTTGCAGCTCGTCCGCCGCCTTCTGACCGAAGGCTTGCAGGTCGCCCGCAGCCTTGACGGCCCGCTCCTTATACTCCGGATGCTCGGCCAGCGCCTGATTCAGCGCGTCGGACGCCTTCTTCTTGAGATCCGAAAACAAACTCATCTTTGGTCCCCTCCTCCAATGCGACCCGGTCGTGCACGACATACGGTCGCTCCGTCCCGGGGCCGGCCGCCACCATACCTCTACCGCCGGGTCGCAGGCAATGGCGCCCGAAACGGTCAGGCCGAGGCGCTGACGATGGTTGAATAGATCTTCTCCAGCAGGGTGAGCGCCCCGCGATAGCCGACATAAGACCGGGACAGCACCACCTCATAGGTGGTGGGGAAACTGACCTCGATCAGCGGCGCCCGCATCTCTTTGGCAATGTCACGTTCCCAGGTGGTGCCGAGCAGGATCGGCGGCTTGCTGCCGAAATCGGTGGCCCGCAGACGCTGGTGAATCCGGTAGCTGTCCTCTTCGAACCAGACCTCCGCCGCCACATCCTCGGCCAGAGTGGCGAATTCGGCCGAGATCGCCGCCCGATCCGCCTCGGGCGGGTTGTCGGTGATGACCAGCAGACCGGGAATCAGCCCCAACTGAGTGACCAGGAATTTCGACAGAGCAAGAGCATAGGCACTGTCGGCGAACACAGCAAATTTGGCCGGCAGACCCCACCAATATTCGGCGTAGAAGGTGGTGAAGTCTTGTAAGTAATGATAATAATCGCGTTCTTCAGCGGCGATGAAGGCTTCGGCCGGGGCGGGATCGAGCCCGGCAAAGGCTACCACCTGGCGGATCAGATCGGCCGAGGCCTTGGCCCCGATCGGCAGCACCGGCACATGCAGGAAGGGCTGGCCGTATTTCTTCTCCAACAGGCGGGCCGTGGCCAGACCGAGCCAGGGTGACAGCACCAGATTGAACTGGGCCTCGGGAATCCGCCGCCATTCCGGCAGACCCTCGGAATGGTGGCCGAACAGAATGTTGACCTCCAGCCCGGCCCCTTCGAGCAGGCGCTTGATCTCGACCAGATCGCCCCGCCAGAACGGATTGTGATAGGGTAGCAGCGACCAGACATTGACCAGCCCAGCGCGGCGCGGCCGAACCGCCTCGCCGACGATCTGCTCGATGATCGCTTGAGACACCAATTCATGGCCGGTAAAATTATTGCCCCGGAACCCGCCAGTCTCGGCATAGGCCACCGGGGTCTCGGCGGTGGCGAAATCGCGCACCACCGCGCCGATATCATCGCCGACCAAATCGGAGATACAGCCGGTGACCACCACGAACAGATCGGCATCGAGCACGGTCTGGGTGGCGGCAATCAGCTCATGCAGCCGCTCGGCGCCGCCGAACACCACTTCGCGCTCGGAGGCATTGGTGCTGGGCACCACTGCACCGCCGCCATAACCGGCGCCCTGCCACGCATTATACATCGCCAGATTGACGAACTGCTTGTCGGCACAGCCCGGACCGCAATGGGTGATCGGAATCACCCGGGGGATCGCCGAGGCGGAATGCATCGCCGCAATCGAGCAGGGATAACGAACCTGTTCGATCGAATTGGTCTTCTCCGGCAGCGGATCCTGCGCGGGCCGGGGGGCAGTATCGAGGCTCATTTACGCGGTCTTTCCGGTCTGGTCCGCCGTCCGCGCCAGGGCAAACGGGTCGGTCTGGTCCAGCCAGCTCTGCTTGTAGGCCAGCTTGGCGTGAGCGGCGAGATCCTGGTGAAATTTGCGATGGGCGAGGATGTTCAGGATCGCTTCGCCGATATTGAGAATCCCCTGATAGCCGACGGCGTGATGTTCGTCGCCGAGGGGGATCGCCGGAATGCCAAGATGCGAGGCCAGCGGCGCCAGACCATTGTGGCGGATCAGGATGAAATCGGGATTGACCCGCCGCAGCAGGGCGTGGAACTGGAACTGCTGCCGGTTGGCGACGCTGAAATGAGGCACGTCGCCATAGGTTTCGATCAGATGGGTAAGACTGTCCTGGCGCGGATCGCCGCCGTCATAGACCGGGTCATGATGGAACACCAGCGAGCCATTGACCTCGATTCCCAATTCGCGCAACACGCAGATCAGGCCATGGGCATAAGCCGAGCCGGTCGAGACATAGCCTTTGCGACCGGCGAGACGGCGGCGCAGCTCTTCGAGCTTGGGGGCGATCCGGGCATGTTCGGCGGCGATAAAGGCCTCCGCCTGGGCCGCGCGCCCGGTGACCCGCCCAATCTCCCGCAGCCAGGCGTCGGTTCCGGCCAGACCATAGGGCATCGGCGCTTGGATCTGCGGCACGCCGAAGTCCTGTTCGAGCCCGGTGGCGAGGTAGGAGGAGAGGGTGTGGCAGAAACCGGCGGTGGCGGCGGCTTCGGACATCTGGGCCAGATCCTCGACGCTGGCGAGATCAACCACATAATTGACCCGCAAACCGAGATTGGCCAGCATCGGCCCGAACACATCCGAGCCCCACAGATTGATCAGATTGATCAGATCCTCTTGCTTCTTTTCCGGATTTTTGCGGACGATCTGGCGCAGGATCCCGTGCTGGGCGGCATCGAATCCGGTGCTCCAGTGCTTGGATTTGAAGCCCTCGCAATGCAGCGGGATCACCGGAATCCCCAGTTCAGCCTCGAAGGCACTGGCCACGCCGTCGATGTCGTCGCCGATGATCCCGGTGGCGCAGGAGGAGCCGATGAAAATCGCCTGGGGATGATGCCGGTCCCAGGCATCGCGCACCGATTGTTCGAGCTTGGCCACCCCGCCGAACACCATGTCCCGCTCGGTCAGGTTGGTACAGATCAGATGGATGTTGCGAACCGTCTTGTGGCGGGCGGCAAGGCCGTTGCGGAAGCGCAGATTATAAGACACCTGCCCGGCGCCACAGCCGATCGGGGCATGCTGGATCAGTACGGCATCGAGGATATGCCCGGCCTGATTTTCGACCATCATCTCCGAACAGACCGAGCCCTGGGTGAACGGCCCCTCCAGTTCGCAGATCCGGCGCGATTTGCTGCCACAGCCGCCGCCCGCCTTGGCGCCACAGCGGGAAAAGCCGGAGACTTCGGCCAGTTCGGACGCGGCGCCATCCCAGGCGACGATGGTGCCGAGACGCTGTTCCCGGCTTTCGACCACCGGGGTACGCAGATTGAGCGGCATCGGGATCTCCTGACTCAGGCGGCGGGGGAGGATTCGAGCCAGCGTTTGCCCGGCCGGACCGGTTGATCCAGCACGTTGCTGGCGATCAGCCGCTGCAAGGCGGATTCGATGAAATCGGGGATCACGAAGGCCTGAATGCCGCGCTCGGCGAGACGGGCGACGGCCCCGCCACCAATTTGGGCGCACAGCACGGCGCGGCAGTCCGATACCAGATCGACGCTGCGGCCGATCCGGTCTTCGTCATGGCCGTCTTCTTCGCCGCCGCCGCAGGCTGGCTGATTCGAGCGCACTTCGACGAAGCGCCCCTGCCCCTGGTCGATCTCGCAGATGACGAATTGGGTGGTGCGGCCGAAATGCTGATGAACGGTTTTGCCGTCGGCACTCGAAATTGCGACTTTGACTGGCATGACATCCCTCGTCCTGACGCCCAGAGGGGGCACTCTGGCCTGCCTGAGCGGGACATGTCAATATCTCTTCTAGATTGATAGATTTATCTGAGGCATGGTTTCCGGGGTCGCGCTGCCCCGGTTTCTTCCGCAAAGTTGGGGGAAGGGGAGGGCGATTCGCTCCCCCGGGGCTGTTTCAGGAGAGAGCTATGATCTGTCGTTTCCTGCCCGTTTTTGCGGTGTTGGCGCTGCTGTCGGCGCCGGTCCAGGCCGCTGGAGAGATTGAGATTGTTGCCCCCGTGCTGCGGCTGCCGGTGTTGGCCGGCGGCAATGGCGCGGTGTTTCTGACTATCCTCAATCATGGCCCGGCGGATCGGCTGATTGGCGCCAGCCTGCCGGGGACCCGCGCCACCGAACTGCATACTCATCAGCATGATGGCGGGGTGATGCGGATGCGGCCGGTCCAAGCGATTGCCATTCCCGCCCAGGGACAGGCCGAACTGCGGCCCGGCGGCGATCATATCATGGCGATCGGACTGTCTCCGGCTCCGGCGGTGGGGGAAAGTGTGCCTTTGGTGCTGACCTTCGAACATGCGGGGCCGCTTGAAATTGCCGTTCCCGCCCGTCCGGCGACCGAGTGACCGTTCCGGGGCTGCCGCCCCGGTCCCCGCTTGGAGGAGACCCCCAAACCCCCCTTAAATTCAAAGGGGGTCCGGGGCATCGCCCCGGGCGGGTGCGGGCGGCAGCCCGCCAAAACCACCCGACAGGGTAGGCAGGCTCCCGAAAAACGACTATTCTGCCTTTCCCCAGCTTTCTTTTGGCGCCGATGACCCGCCCCCCCGCGTTCCCCCCTGATCCCGCCGGCAGCTTCGAATATCGCCTGCAACGAACCCCCGTCGGGGTGGTGGTGCTGGATGCAGCCCGCCGAATCCTTGCCGCCAACCCCCTCGCGCACCGCCTGCTCGGTCGGGATGTGGCTTTGCCGTTCGGCCAGGACATTCTCGATCTGCATCCGCCTCGGGCGCGCGATAAAGTCGCGTGGCTGATCGATTGCGCCCGCGATTCCGCCGAAGGCACCGCCGCTTTGGTCGTCACCACCCCAATCGGCAGTCTGGTCGCCAAAGTCACCCGGATGCAGACCGGTCCCGCTCCCGACCAGATCGGTTATTGCATGATGTTTCATGCCCAGGGCGAACTGGCGATGGGACCGCCAGGACTCGACCCAACCCGGCCGCGCCTGCTCAAGCTCCCGGTGATGCGCGGCCAGGGGGGCATTACCACGCTGATCGATGTTGATCAGGTGGTCTCGCTCACCGCTCAGGGCCATTACGCCGAAGCCCGCACCCTGGGCTTTACCGCTTTCTGCCCGCGCTCGCTGGCCGATCTCGAACGCCGGCTCGATCCCGCTTTCTTCCTGCGGGTGCATCGCCGTCATCTGGTCAATCTGCGCCACATCCTCGCCACCGAACGCGAGGATGGCCGGCTCTATCTTCGCCTCGCCGATCAGGCGGCAACCCGCCTGCCGGTCAGCCGCGACAAAACCGACCTGCTGCGCCGGCTCCTGGCCGTCTAACCCCGGTTCAGGGATAAAAATTCAGCACCTCGCGCAACCCCGGCCATGTGGCCTTGGTCATCCGCTGCGGAAACCCCTGGGCCACCCGGTCGCGGGCGATGTCATAGCGCAGCACCAGCCCATCATGGAGAAAGATCATCGCTGATCCGTCCGGCCAGTTGGTCATCCCACTGATCCGCTGGGCATAAGGACCAAGACCGGGCCAGTTCTGATCATCCACCCGGCGCGGATAATTGGGTTCAACCCGCCGGGCGGTCAGGTCATAGCGCAAATAACGGCCGTCATTGAGGAAGATCTGGACCCGCCGGCCCGGCCAAGCCATCGCCCCGATAATCGCCCCGCTATAAGGCGCCAGACCGGGCCAACTCCGCTCATCGATCGGACGGGGATAGCCCGGGTCAGCCCGGTCGGCAACAATGTCATAGACCAGATATTGACGGCCGAGAAAAAAGACCACCTTACTGCCGTCGAGCGGAAAAGAAGCCGCAATCTGCTCCGCATAGCGCCCCAGACCCGGCCAACTCCGGTCGTCGATCAGGCGGGGATAGCCGGAATCCGCATGCCAACTCTGTGTATCCCAGCGGACATAGGTGCCATTATTGAGGAAAAGCTGGACCTTGCCGCCCGGCCAGGGCAAGCCGGTACTGACCACGACAAAAGCTTCGGCCCAGGCGGTTGAAGCACTCAGCATCAAGCCCAGAGCAACGGCAAGCCCCAAAGTTCGCGAGGAGAGGAAGGACATGGCGACGACCTTTCCGGTTGCGAGATGTCCTCTGAAAGCTTACGCCCGGGTTGAGAGAGAGGCAAGCGCGCCCGGTATTGAGCCTCGCCCCTACAATTGTCGTTCTGCTGAATGCCTCGGAGTAATAGGTCGCAGATCTGGTTAAAAGTGGAAAATTCCAGGAGGTTTAAGGCTATGGCCAGACCGAGAGTTTACAAAAGCGATGTGAAGGCGGCCCTCCACGAGACGGCGCTGGACCTGCATGAGGCCGGCCTCATCGATAAGCAAACGCTGTGTCGGTTTGGCGAATCCTGCCTGACGCCGGTTCAGGCGTACACCGCCGAAGAGATCCGTGCCTTGCGTGAGCGCGAATAGGTCAGCCAGACTGTGTTCGCTTTATCTCTCAATGTCAGCAAGGATTCGGTCAGCCAATAAGGAGCGGGGCGACAAATGCCCCGCCGGCCCGGCGTGCAAGCTGCTGTCCCTCGTTGCCGAGAAAGGATTGTCGGCCATCGTCTGAGCCGAAGCACTCTCCCGGTCACGATTGGCCGGTAGTAGCTGCGTTGCAGCTTTCCAGGACGATCCCTGGGTTGGTTGTGATTCCAAATGGCGGACCTTGTATAGAAAATGCCGCTATTTTTTATTGCCACGAAAGTGGAATTAGCGCCTCATCGGACTCCCACCAGTTGTGGATAAGGTGGTCGCGGAAACGGTGGTCATCCGCAAACGTGGCATGATCGGTCACAATGACCTGGAACTCAGCCTCCATCAATGCAGTGACATCAAAAAGCCAATGATAAATCCGGCGTACTTCTTCAAGATCTTCCTCACCTTCCCTCGTATCCCCGGCAGGGAAATACACCTGCGACGGCTGATCAACGATCAAGAAGCGGGGGGTCGGCCGGTTATTTGTGACGAACCACCTATGCAATGCTAAGTGGCCGAGCAGGTGATACCAAACCCAGTTTTTTCCACTTCCAAAGCGAGAAAAAGGTATAGTGCCGCTGTCGCTCTCGCTTACAAGCCGAGGGCCGCGGATGTCAAAAGTCAACATGCCATCAGAATATGCTAATGAAAGTGAGCGTGCCCACTCCGTAATAATTTGTCCAACCCCACCTAAGAAAGTTGCTATTCTTCCCTTGACACTTTCGAAATTGGTTTCGCTTTCTATAATGTCTATTGCGTTTTTGAGCGCCTTAGCCTCAACCTCAAGAGCCAAACGGTCTTCGCTCGTCCCGACCCGATTGACTCTCAAGAACATATGAATCATTCCGCCAACTCTGGCCGCGTCGTTTCTCTGATCAAGAAGAGCTCTGACCGCAGCATCAGTTTCGCGAAGCTGTGCAAGCTGACGCCTTGTCGCCATGATTTTCCTATCTTTGTCGGCGAGTGCCGCCCTCTTCTTTGCCACCGCCTCTCTCAGCTGCCCCTGGTCTCTTGAAACAAAAGCGAGCTCCATCTCAAGGGCATTAAGGGAATTGACGAGTTCTTTGGCCGTGGGAGGCGGGTTATCCATTGCGGACTGGCAAATAGGGCAGCGCTCTACACTGCCATCGTTCGGCAATAAATGAATGGAAGGTAGACGTCTCTTCTGTTCATTAACTCCAATCTCTACCAATGATTGATCATCGTGAAACGATTTTAGAGCTTCTATTTCGCGTGAAATGTCCAATCGTTCTTCTTGTAAGTCAAATATTTTCTTTCTAAGTTTTTCCAAAACATCGATACCAGGATTTATAATCATTTTATTTGCCACAACTTCAGCGCGCTGCAACTGTTCAAGCACTGCCCCGCTCTCGGATTCGGAAAGCAATCCCGTCCGCCGAGCTTCCGCGATAAGAAGATCTGCGTCCTCGTCGCCGATATCGCCTTGGCTGGTAGTCATACGATCAAGTCGTTGTTCAACTTCGCGGAGGTGCTTCCTCTTGGTCTTGAGTTCCTCCTGGCGCGCGATGATGTCTTCGGATATCGCCCCAAGATAATAGGGAAGGGTGTCGCGAATTTGCTGGGCGATTCCGGTTTCTCCTTGCCGATGAAAAAACAAATCAGGGTTTGCAACTTCATTCTGCTTTTGAAAACTATACAACAGGCCGGAGCGGAAAGAGATCTGGCGCTTTTCGACTTTTCCATCTTTTCTTGGGATAAAGATCGCCCCCATCCCAAGCTTCCCACTGATCTTGGTGACTAAGTCATCCTTAGTATAAGACGGCGAAAAATTCCTCATCTCCGGGGTTTGCGGCCCAATCTCGCAAAACTGAATATGCCAGAGGGCTCCGCTTTGCCGTCCCCCTTCAGTTCCTTGGCGCGCCAGGAACATGCGTTCACCATCGAAATCAAGTTCCAGCGCATACCAGGACACCGCGTCCTGGATGATCCCGGCCGGCACGCCGAGGCGCTGGGAGCCAAGGCAGTAGTCTATGATGGCAAGGATCGCAGATTTACCGCGCTCGCTCGGGCCGGAAATAATGTTGACACGGCCCAGCTTGAACGGCAGTTCGCGGGTTTCACCCTTGCGGCTATACAGGACAATTCGACAAATTTGCATGTTATGGCCTTATTCCAATAGCCTCAAAGACCGATTGGGTGGTCCCGCTCCGGGCCAGCCAGCGGCCAATGAATAGTGACCGCTCTAGAGAGGGCGAAAGGGCTGCGGTGACGTCCTCAACTCGATTGAGGTTGCCGCCGGGTACTACTTCCCCGGCCTGCAAGGACAGCAACCCACTCGAAATCATGATGAGCAGGCTCTCCCGCACCACCGGCACCAGTTCCTTGACCGCAAGGGCGAGATCAGCCCGTACCGTTTGATCAGACCGTATCCATTCGCTGAAACGGGCTTTCACTGTCCGGGGTAGAGAGTTCCGTACACTTGGATGGAGCACCATTGCCGGCGCAACAAAGCACAAAGGGAATGACATTCCCCGGGAGGATACTCGGTGAAAGCCGGAGCAGCACTCGCGCAGGAGTACGCCGACGAATGCTGGATTGAAGAGGTTGGCAAAATCTGGTTGCCGCTCCGACCACGGTTCCAGGTTGCTCATTTTCTAGACCCCTTGTGAAAAATATTGTCCCAATAGGGGTGCCATCCAATATCGGGGGTATTCGCCATGATATGAAACGTCCCACGCGCCAAGAAAGCACCGTCAAATCCCTTGAAAGTAGGAGCCGATGCGTTGATTGTAGCTTCATAGACACTGCGTCCTAATTTTTGAAGGCACTTTTCCGGTTCGGATTTTGACTCGCAGTCGTCCCTTTCAACTTCTGCATTTCCAAAATTGGTCGCCCATATCCCTTTAAGGTCGCTCTCGAAGTCGCGTAACTCACCCTTGTTGACGCGCATTTTTTCAAGCCATTTCTTTCGGTATCCATCGGCTTTATAATAATCAACCTTTGCCGATCCAGTTAGCTGGCCGTTCCTTGGATAACCGATTCTGGTAATCTGGTTAACAAAAAGTCTATCATTAAGATTTTCAAGTTCACTATTTGATGGATTATTGATAATACAATCATGATTCAGGCTTGCAACAGCAAAAATCTTGGCAGATTCTGCGATCTTTTGGTCGAGTGCGTCCGCAGTTATCATTCCTCCATTTTCTTTTCCGATGTGCTGAATACATAGTTCGTACCACCAGCCAATTATTATTTCGACAAATGTCCCATGGTTCTCTCTGGTGACGCCGCTGAATTTGAGACGCCGATCGATCAATTTTCGGAGGTTCTGCACTGGCGGAACGGATGTCACGACCGTGATGTTGCGAACCAGATCGCTCTTTTCGGCCTGCGACAGTGCGGCAAACGCAGATGCGCCCTTAGGAAGAGGCCCTGCCTTGTCCAATTCTGTGTCCGCCAGGATTTCGGCTGCAAGCACATCGATTCGGGTAAGAGCCTCGTCTACCTTCCGCACCACCTCGCTCTTCGCTGGCGCTAGATAATTGGCAAGCAATGACCCGTCTCCTGGCCGGGAGGTGGTGAGGAGGAAGAACGTCGTCTGGGCCGGATTGACGAGCCGACGACTGACCAGTGTTGACCAAATTCGCAACGTCTTCCAGAAATCAGGGCATCGGTCAGTAAAGTTTTTCAGCGAACCATTATTAGTAGGAGAGTGTAGTTTTAGCTGAAGTAGCGCCTCTGGATCATTAATGTCGCCTTCAACAATGTCATCAAGAGTTTCTACGGATATCTGCTGAACAGAGAGATCTCTATCCAGCAGGTGGTACAGCGCATATTCTATTTGATAAATATAGCCGAGCATGGAGTCGGCAGCTGAAAACTCGGAATATGATGGCCCCGCCATTCAATTGCCCCCCTTGCTTGAAGCTATTCGAATTAGGATATAAAAGGGAGTTTTTGGCAATGCAGATATAACCAGAAAGCGTTTAAATTTAAAATTTATCTTGCTTTCATTGAGATATCCCTTCCCAATTATCAGTTTCTACGGCTCACAGTAGAAAGCAGAAGCCGTTGCATAGGGAGTAGGTGGTAGTATCGTGGTCATTGGGCTGGTCGTCACCGCCAGCAGTGGGAAAGGCCACTTCACTCGAACATTCACGGAAATCAGACCGTCTGTTCACGAGCCAAAGTAGAAATCAAACTGCTCTCCTATCCCCCGGCCACGGGCGCCCACAGCACCTGATCGAGTCGTTCCGCTCCGGTCAGCAGCATCACCAACCGATCGAAACCGAGGGCGATTCCGGCCGAGTCTGGCAAACCGAACTCGAGGGCGGCGAGGAAGTCCTCGTCATGGGGCGGGGCGGCGCCATAGAGAGATTGGGCCAGAGCCTGATCGGCGGCAAAGCGGCGGCGCTGCTCGACCGGGTCGGTCAGTTCGCCAAAGGCATTGGCCAGTTCGACTCCCAGAGCATAGATTTCGAACCGCTGGGCCACTCGTCCGTCTTCTGGGTCAGGCCGGGCCAACGCCGCCATCGCCAGCGGCCAGGAATGCAGGATCACCGGCCGGTCGAAACCGAGATGGGGCTCGATCCGGTCGAACATCACCCGGAAGACGATATCGTCCCACTGATCGGACGGGCTGACGGAAACACCGATCCGGGTGGCCTCGGCGGCGATTCGGTCGCGGTCAGGGGTGAGCGGATCGGGCGCGGTGGCGAGCAGATCGATCCCGGCATAGGTGGTGAAGGCCTCGGCGACCGAGAGGCGCCGCCAGGACAGAAACGGATCACAGCTTCGCCCGTTCCGGGTCAGGGCTTCGACTCCGACCGCCTCGGCGCAGGTGCGAACCAACCCCTCGCAATCGAGCATCAGCGCCTCAAGTCCAGCCCCGGCCCGATACCATTCCAGCATGGTGAATTCCGGGGCGTGAGTCTTCGAGCGTTCGGCATTGCGGAACACCCGGGCCATTTGCCAGATCCGCTCCATGCCGCCTGCCAGCAATTTTTTCATGGCGAATTCGGGGCTGGTATGGAGACAGAGTGGCAGATCCGGCCCGCCATAGGGGTCGGTCAGGCGGGTTTCGAACCATTTCAGGTGCGGTTCCATTCCCGGCGAGATCTGGAGGCAGGGAGTCTCGACCTCAACGAAATCGCGTAAAGCGAAGAACCCGCGTGTTGCCGCGATCGCCTGTCCGCGCGCGACCAGATGAGGGCGCCGCGCGGCAAGCTGATTAGGGTGCCACCAGGGTTGGTCCTGCCGGGTCTTGCCTGTGTCCATCTTTTCCCCTATGCCGATGCCATGTCCCAGCTTCTCCCCCCCTTTCGCCGCCCGGCCGAGCTGGTCGCGGCCGGTCTGCTTGCCCCTGACGCTTTGGCCGGAGCCGAGGCCGCAGCAGCGCGCTTTCCTTTGCTGCTGCCGCGTGGGCTGGCGGCGTTGATCGATCCTGCCGATTCCGCCGACCCGATTGCCCGTCAGTTTCTTCCCCGCGCCGAGGAAACCGAAGTCTGCCCGGAAGACCGGGCCGATCCGATCGGTGATGCAGCCTACAGTCCCGTGCCGGGAATCGTCCACCGCTACCCCGATCGAGTGTTGCTGACTCCGACGTTGGCCTGTGCCGCGCATTGTCGCTTCTGCTTCCGCCGGGTCCGGGTTGGGGCCGGGCCAAACCGTCTCAGCCCGGACGAGCTTGATCGAGCGCTGGCTTATGTGGCCGCTCATCCCGAGTTGCGGGAGGTGGTCTTGACCGGCGGCGATCCGTTGATGCTCGGGGCTCCGGCGTTGGCGGCTCTGCTGGGGCGTCTGGCGGCGATGCCGCAGCTCGATCTGATCCGGATTCACACCCGTTTGCCGGTGGTGGCCCCGGAGCGGATCGATTCGGCCCTGATTGCCGCCTTGACCCTGCCGGTTGGGGCGGATCTCGCTCTTTGGGGAGCGATCCATATCAATCATCCCCGTGAGCTGACCCCGGCGACCCGGGCGGCGCTCGACCGTCTGACCGCGGCTGGGGTGCCGTTGCTGGCTCAGACCGTGCTGTTGCGTGGGTTGAATGATTCCGTGGAGATTTTGGAGAGTCTGTTCCGGGCGTTGGTGCGTCAGCGGGTGCGGCCTTATTACCTGCATCATCCTGACCTTGCGCCCGGCACGGCTCACTTTCGCCTGTCGCTGGCCGAGGGGCGGGCTTTGATGCGGGGGTTACGCGGTCGGATCAGCGGCTTTGCCTTGCCGACCTATGTGCTCGACATTCCTGATGGGTACGGCAAGGTTCCGATCGGGCCGGATTATTGGGATGAGACCACCCGCGAAGTGACCGATCCCCATGGCAAGCGTCATTCCCGGCCGCAGGGGTAGGTTGGCGGGGCTGCCGCCCCGCTCCCCGCTTGGGGCGAGCCCCAAACCCCCCTTTATTTTTAAAAATCAAAGGGGTCCGGGGCTTTGCCCCGGCCGGGTGCGGGCGGGAGCCCGCAAAACCTTTCCGCCGCAACGGCCGCCACACCCCGCGCAAGCCGCCGGACGAGCGCGACGGCGGAGCCAGCCCCAGATCCGCCAACCGAGCCAGCCAACCGCCAGGGCGACCAGCAGAATGGACAGGATTGCCTGCATCATCGCCTACCCTCCAAGCATCGCCGAGGCGACACGAAAGGTGATGAAGGAGGCAAGGTAAGCAAGGCTGATCAAGCCACAGAACATCGCCACCGGCCACCAGACCGAATTGAGTTCACGCCGGACCACTCCAAGCGTGGCGATACATTGCGGCGCAAACACATACCAGACCAGGAAGGACAGAGCGGTGGGCAATGTCCACGACTGGGCCAGCAAGCCCGCCAGCGAATCCCCGGCTTTGTCGCTCAGAGCATAGATCGTCCCGAGGACGCCAACCGCCACTTCGCGCGCTGCCATCCCGGGAACCAGCGCCACCGCGATCTGCCAAGTGAAGCCGATCGGGGCCAGCAGCGGTTCAAGAGCGTGGCCGATCATGCCGGCAATCGAATAATGGATCGCCGGCAGGGACGCGCCTTCGGGAGCGGCCGGGAAGCTGGCCAGAGCCCAGATCACCACCATCAGAGCAAAAATGGTGGTGCCCGCCCGCACCAGAAAGGCCCGGCCGCGCTCATAGAGGCCGAGCAGGACATTGCGCGGGCGGGGCCAGCGATAAGCCGGCAATTCCATCAGCAACGGCTCGCGGGCGCCGGTCAGCACCGTGTGTTTCAGCAGGAAGGCAATCAGCAGGCCAGAGAGAATCCCGGCGGCGTAGAGGGCGAACAGCACCAGCCCGGGCAGACCAATCCAGCCGCCCAGCACGGCCCGATGCGGCACAAAGGCGGCAATAATCAGGGTATAGACCGGCAGCCGCGCCGAACAGGTCATCAGCGGCGCGATCATGATGGTGGCAATCCGGTCGGTGCGGTTCTCAATCGTCCGGGCGGCCATGATTCCAGGCACGGCACAGGCGAAGCTCGACAATAACGGGATGAAGGCGCGGCCATGCAGGCCGACTCCGCCCATCATCTTGTCGAGCAGGAACGCGGCACGGGCCATATAGCCCGAATCTTCCAGAATCTGGATAAACAGGAACAACACCAGGATCTGGGGCAGGAAGATCACCACACTGCCGACGCCGCCAATCACCCCGTCGGTCAGCAGGCTACGCAACGGTCCGTCGGCCAGATTGGCCTCAATCGCTCCTTTGAGCAGCGAGAGGCCGGCATCGATCGCTTCCATCGGCAGCCGCGCCCAGGAGAACACCGCCTGGAACATCACAAACAGCAGAACCAGCAGAATCGGCAGGCCGGCAGCGGGATGGAGCAGCAAACGGTCAATTTGCCGGGTGGCATGATGCGCCGTGCCGGGACGGGCCACGCTGCGGGCGAGGATCGCTTCGACTTCGCGGTGGTAATCGCGCAGATCATGGGCGCTGGGCTCGCTCCAGCCACAGAGGGAGGGAGTCGGGGCCAAGCCCTCAACCTCGGCAACCCGTAGCGTCCGGTCAATCTGGCCGAGCAACGGGGTAATGCCGCCTTTGCGGATCGCCACGGTCGGCACCACGGGCAAACCGAGCCCGGCCGATAATTCCGCAGCATTGACGGTAATGCCCTGCTGCTCGGCCTCGTCCATCATATTGAGGGCGAGAATCACCGGCACGCCGAGCTTTTTGATTTCGAGTACCAGTCGCAAGGTCAGTTGCAACCGGGTGGCGTCGGCAACGCAGACGATCGCATCAGGGGTGCCGGCATCGGCGCGCCGGCCTAGCACCACGTCGCGCGTTACCGCCTCATCAGGCGAGCGGGCGCGCAGCGAGTAGGTTCCGGGCAGGTCGATCACCGTCACCCGGGTGCCGGCGGGGCTGACGAACATCCCCTCCTTGCGTTCGACCGTGACCCCGGCGTAATTGGCCACCTTCTGTCGTGCTCCGGTCAGAGCATTGAACAGAGCGGTCTTGCCACAATTCGGATTGCCGACCAGGGCGATACTGGGGGCGGCGTCTGAACGCGGGGCCGGGCTGTCAGCTTCGGGCATGATCATGCGCCTCCAGACAGCGCACGCGCACGGCCTTAGCCTCGGACCGACGCAAGGCGATGGTGTGATCCCCTACCCGGATAGCGATTGGATCACGATGGGGGAATCCCTCGTGCAATATTTCGATCCGGGCGCCCTCAATCAGCCCCATTTCGATCAGCCGCCGTTCGAGTTCGCCCTCTTTCAGGGCAACCTGTGACGCCGTTTCATCCAGGGCGACGATTTCGGCCGCTGCGCCTTTACGCAAGGCCGCCAGCGACACTCCAACGGTGTTGCTAAGAAATTCGTTGGGGGACATGTCCATTTTCGCCGATCCCTTCGATCCTGATGTAGAGAAAGCTTCTGCTCCGCATTCGCAATGCGGTCAATGGCTTTCCCGACAGGGATGGATTGCAAAGATTGTGCCGAGGGGACGCGCCGGACCACCGGCCAAAAGCCGGTGCGGCCGGTCGTTACTCTGACACCAAAAAAGTCGGAAAACCGTCAATCCACCAGCAGAATGACGTGGCTGGCCTTGATCAGCGCCCAGGCGATGCTTCCGGGGGCCAGACCAAGCTCATCGGCACTTTCCCGGGTGATCACCCCGGTCAAAGAGCGGCCGGCCCCGATATCAAGGACAATTTCGCTGCTGACCGGCCCATCCTCACGCGCAGCAACGATTCCCTTGATCCGGTTGCGGGCCGAGACGGTCGGACAGGACTCGCCCACCGCGAGGATGACAAAGGAGGCCTTGATCAAGACCATCACTTCCCGGCCGGGAACGATGTCGAGGTCGGTGACGCTCTCCCGGGTGACTAGGGCCGTCAGGGAAATCGAGTCGGTCAGATCAAGCTCAACTTCAGTGCTGACTGTGCCGCAGTGAACCTGACGAACCCGGCAGCGATAGGTATTGCGGGCGCTGGTCTTCATCCCGAGACTCCACAACAGGGAAAATGGATCGGCCAAATCGCCGACCTCACCGGCCGATAACCGGGCGGCGGCTCGGCCGAGCTTGCTTTCGAGCAGACGAAATGCGGCGATCAGAGCGTGCCCATCCTCGGTCAGAGTCGCGCCGCCGCCTTTGGCCCCGCCGGTCCGGCCGAGAACCGCCGGACGCGGCATCAAATTGTTGATCGCGTCAAGCGCATCCCACGCCGCCTTGTAGCTGAGCCCGACGGCCTGGGCGGCGCGGGTGATGCTGCCATGGGTCCCGACCGCCTCAAGCAAAGTGATCCGCTCGCGGCCAACCATGGAACGCCGCCGACCGCCAAGCGATAATAAGGCTTCGATTTTGCTTTCGCTTTCCATGCCCATACCATCCTTATTTCTTCCCACTATAGGGCGATGAGCCGGCCCCGCCAATCGATCTGGGAAAATAAGGGGGTTTGGGGGCCTACCCCCAAGCGGGGTGCGGGGCGGCAGCCCTGCTTAATCGGTGATCCGCCCATCGACCAGATGAATCCGCCGATCCGCCGTGGCGGCCAGACCCAGATCGTGAGTCACCACCACGACGCTGCGCCCCTCCTCATGGGCCAGCCGGCGGAAAATGTCGAACACCAGAGCCGCCGTGCGGGAATCCAAATTCCCGGTCGGCTCATCCGCGAGAATCAACGGCGGATCATTGGCCAGAGCCCGGGCGATCGCCACCCGCTGCCGCTGCCCGCCGGATAAGTGCTCGGGCAATTTGCGGGCATGGTCGCCGAGTTCCAGCGAGTCCAGCAGGGCGGCCGCACGATGACGGGCCGCCGCAGACCCCAGCCGGCCAAGACGCCGGATCGGAATCTCGACATTGGCAAGGCAGGTGAATTCCGGCAGCAGGAAATGAAACTGGAAGACAAAGCCGATCCCGGCCAGTCGTCGGTCGGCCAGGGCGTCGGCGGAGAGAGACGAGGTTTCCTCCCCGGCCAGCCAGACGGTTCCGGCGGTCGGTCGGTCGAGCAGCCCGAGCAGATAGAGCAGGGAGGATTTGCCCGACCCCGACGGGCCGGTGATCGCGACGAACTCCCCCGGCGCCACCGCCAGATCGACCTCACGCACCAGGGTCACCGGCACCGGTCCGGGCAACTCGCGACTCAGGCCGCGTGTTTTTACGGCCGGTTCAATCAGCGCCATCGTCCAATTCCTCTTCCGCCAGGATAGATCTTACCTGGGGGCAGTCCTTCCTGTCCCGTGCTGGACGCCATGAGTGGGGCGCGGTTCGCCGGGCTGCCGCCCGGACCCGCTCGGGGAGACCCCGAACCCCCTCTCTTTTTGAGATGAAGTTCTGATGGATGAGCCGGACGGAAGCGCAGCCCCCCGAATGGAGGGGCGGCAAACCGGCGTACAGTGCCTCCTATCAGGAAGCGGCAGGAGAGATTTTCCTGGGAAAAGAGACTTTTCGAGATTCCGCTTCGCGCCCATCCACGTCGTTCCGTCGATCAATGCCAATTTCGATAAGCGGTCGTTCACACGCGCGGCGCAGATTCACTTCGCGGGCACGATCAGCGTTGAACAGCCTGGCCTACCAACCCCGCATTTAGTCGGTCCCCAAACGCCACCTGAAGGCACTTCATTTTCAGGGTGGCGTCACCATCCACAGCATCGTCTCGAAATATGAGCTTTGCCGCAGCGCCTTGAGCGGACCATCGGTGTCGGACTGCATGCCGACGCTGTTGATCTGCAACGGCGCCCCAATATAGCGCTCGTGCAGGATCGTCACGAATTCCTGCAGGTGCCTCCAGAACGCACTCCAATCGCTGGTGGCCGCCGCCCCCAGGTTGGAATCTGCCAGCACCGCGCCGCGGTCCAGATGCGAGATCAATTTGTCCCGCGCCGACTTCAGCTTCTGGCGGAACCCGTCCATGGCCACCTGCTGCTCTTTCAGACAGACGACGCCGAGAAATCGGCGTTGGTGACGAAAAATTCAATGGTGTGTTTCCGCTTGCCGAACCTCTTCTCGGGATCAGTAATCGTGCAGATCTGCAAGACGACATACTCGATTAGGATGTGTTTCAAATCGCCAAAGAACACCCGGGCAGAATCGAACAACTGCTCCTTCTCGTCGACGGTGGTGGACTCGTACAGGATGTGCATGTGCTCGAAGATACCCCGCACATACACACAGAAATTGACGAATTTCGTCACGTCCGTCTGCATGTCGGTCTCGGAGAGCGCTGTCGTGGGGCGGCTACTATGGCTGCTCCTGATCGCTGCCACCGGCGCCGGTGGCCAGTGCCGCAACCTCAGCACCAGGGATCTTGGCTTCGTCATTCGCCGGCCACGGCAGGCCGTAGGTGGCGCGCCCGAGATCGTCCTGAAATTTCTGAAAGGTCTGCGTCAACGGAACACACCGCAGAACCCTGATATAAATGGATTCGATGAGCATCTGGGCGGTGTTTACGGAAACACCCGTGACGCCCCGCTTCCCGCCATGTACGACCCCCGAGCGGAACGCGTACAGATCCCTGATGTTTTTTGCGACTTCCGCCCGACCCGTGACGTCGTTTGATAGAATGACAGCGGCACTTCTCGCGATATTTTGTACGACGGGAGCCGTCTTATCGTCACTGGTCAGAAGTGCTTCCAGAGCGGTGAAGCAGAACAAAATCCGTTGAGCCCGATCTTCCGATTGGCGACCACGGGTCAGCCATCCCAGGCCATGGCCGAGCCGCTCTGCAAGGCTCCCCGGCGGCGGACGAAACACCGCTTCCGCTGTCGCGACGAACTCAGGCGAATGAAGGCCCGCGATCACCGTGTCGTCCAGGTGGTAGCTGGGCGGCATCGTCATTGCCCCGGCAAATATGTCTTCTTCGGTCATGAACAGATGACGGCTCTCCAAATCCTGACGGACACACGGCATCGGCTCGACCTTTCCCTGGCGCAGGAAAAAGCCGTGTGATGCCGTCTGCAAGGCGTCGAACTGAGAAAGACGCATCAGACTGACAGCGACATCAATCAGCCACTCGGCTTCTTCTTTGAGATGCGCTTGAGCGGCATCAACAGAAACCTTCCAGCAAGTTGGCGGAATGGATAATTCTTTAGGGCTCTTTCCATGTCGGACGTAATCTCCGCCCACAGTAATGTCCAACCCAGGACCAATCTTTTCGTCAAACACGTCCGCAAGATATGTGTCACCGTTTGCGACGATTTCCACCAGTGGACCAATCTTCACTCGTCTTGTGCTGCGACTTACGATAACGAAAAGATGATTCCCGCAGACGTAGGTGTACTCGCTTCGCGTCAACTCCGTCAGAGCTTCAATGTAGTCCTTTGCCACATCGGCTGGCGCGGCATCGGTCATTAGCCCTTGCTTGTTTTGTGACCAGATCAGCGTGTTGAGTTCGTCGGCATTGCCAAACTTCGGGCCGAGCTTACTTACGCTGGCAATCACCAGCGTCTTCGCGGCATTCAGCAATTCGTCGTCGGCATCATAGATCACGCTGTTCATTATGAACAGCCCAGCCCCCTGTCTGGGGCGCCTTTCGGCAGTATAAGCCCGGTTCATCGCCAGCGCAAAAAACTGGGTGCACTGAGCCTTGAAATTGGCATCGGAAGTTATGCCATTGACAATTGTCTCGGCGGTAACGGCGGCCTTGTTTTTGCTTTTTTTACTCATCTCGTCCGCATCTCCCACGGCAAGCTTTAGGCCGCAAATTCCTGCCACGCTGCCAGGTAACGCTCGATTACAGCGGTGCCGGTCAGCATCACCACCAACAGGGATATCATTGGGCGCTTTTTTTCATGATTCAGGACTGTGCTCCGACCAGTCTTCGTTGGCAACGGATGAATGGCCGACTACAATGGCCTTTCAACCCAGGGGAATAGCCCAGCCGTGGCCGACGACAGCCGTTTCAGAGCCCAAATTACCGAAGTGATCAACCACAACGCCGTCGTCTCGCGAATGCTGCGGCGCGGCTACAACGCTTATCTCCCGGTCTACGACGGCGGCGTGGATTTCATCCTGCACCGGGAGCGCGACAACGACCTGATCTTGGTGCAGCTCAAAGCGCGATGGAACGTCGACCTCAGGTACGAGGACCGGGGCATCTCCATGGCCTTCCCGGCAGCAGGCGGCTGGTATCTCATCCCACACGACAAGATGGTCGAGATGGCCGAACAGCAGGGCTTCACCAAAACCAGTTCATGGATCGATGGCGGCGGCTACAGCTGTCCCCGACTATCCAAGGCCTTGCTGGAGGCCTGCGCGCCGTATCGGCTGCCTGACGAACCAAATCAGGGGGAAAACGAGTGAACTTACTGGGCGACGCCCGGAAGAATCCGGCGGTGAACGATCTATACCAGCAGGTAGATGAGCAGACCCCGATCACTTTCACCGAAATGGCAGGAAATGATGGCTGGTCGAGCGAAACCACGGGCGGCGTGACCAGGATCACCGGAACGCCGACGACCCACCCGGACGCGGCAATGGCGCACGAACTGCTTCACGCCAAGCTGAAGATTGGTGGGTACAAGCGGTATTGCACCACTACGGCCATGCACTTGAAACAAAGGACCGCGAACGTCATCGCCAGCATGTTGGATAATGAACTCCAACATCACAAGATGTTCGCGGACTTCCTGTCCATGGGCTTTCAGCCCGAGCAGTTTTACCACGACGATGACTCTGGAACCTATGCTCAGATCCGCAAAGAACTCAAGGCAATGAAAAGGACGCAATTGCCCGAAGAATTTCTACGGCCGTTCGTCACCATCATTGCACCGGGCGGTGCTGGTGGGGAAGATGAGCGGATCAAGCTGCGGAATTTCTTCAGAACTTGCTGCCCCCCCACTTATCAGAAAGTTCTCTGCAATATCGAGCAGGAAATCGCGGCCTGGGCCACCCAGCCATCACTCGACGCTGGGGACACCATTGTGAAGATCTTCGAGTTGCTCGGCGGCTATGACCACACCTGGATTGGCTGGGATGCGGCCGACTTCCCGACCAGCGGACATTTCATTGGCCCATCCTTCACCATGCAGCAGGCCCAGGCTTGGCTGGCGCAGAACGCCCGATGACCATCGACACCATCGACCGCGTGGCTGCGTCCGGCCTGGACATCTCGGTGAATAACGCCCACTACAACGCCGACACCATCGAGCATGGCCGATTGGCTCGCACTTTTTTCAAATCGCTGGCCGAGAATGTATTCGAGCTCTCGCACCGATTCTGGCAGGCTTATCATGAGTTTGCAGGCCTGCGTGAAATGCCGCTGCTCTACAGCGAGCGCAACCTGTATTCCATTTTCGCGTCTGCTATCAACAGCATCACGCCAATCCATCTTTCAGAGTGGTCATTCCCCGCGCCCGATGGGGCGGACCGCGATCGGCGGGTGGTTGATTTCTGGGCTATGCATCGGCCAACCCAACGTCGCAAGGCATTGAACTACTTCATCGAACTGAAGAAAACTTGGTACTGCGTCAGCAATGGCACGGACGAAGATCTGGCAGGAAACGCCAAAGCCGTCATTGATGACGCGATGAACCAAATCGCCGTGCTGAAGCAGATCCAACCGAACTGGTCCGGCGATGGGGACGTGTTTATGGCCGTGGCCGTTATCCACGGTTATCACTCGACAAGGCGATCTGTTGCCTACAACTCGGACCACCTTGTCGACAGTCTCTACGGCATGCTCGATAAGCGGCTCGGCGCCCAACTGATCGTATCGACTTGGACTCTGCCCGACGACATGGACATCCAGTGGGAAAGCCACAGATGCACGTTCGTTTCGATCGCCGGAATCGTGCTCACAAAAAAACGATAGAGCCGCCCGGATCTCTCCCAGCGGCCCATTCCCCGGCAGCACCGACCGTCAGGCGGCCCGACGCATATCCGCGCTGATCTCGCACAGCGGCCGCTTTCCCAAACGCGTCACCCTAACCGGTCTTTCCGTTCCCGGCCCATAGCAGACTTCAATCATAGCACCTCCCGCCCTA
>Ga0209373_10001317_pt1 | contig 30245 bp, 34 predicted proteins | sample Higcelweek5metaG_FD_187173 | JGI IMG/M metagenome (GOLD analysis project Ga0209373, IMG submission 187173) | Freshwater pond sediment microbial communities from the University of Edinburgh, under environmental carbon perturbations - High... | ecosystem: Environmental > Aquatic > Freshwater >... | reverse complement strand
ACCAGATTGTTGACGCCCTCGCACAGATTGAGCAGGAAGCCGTCCTTGCCCGCCAGCTCGATGCGGCGGTCAAGGTCGCCCGCCGACGCGGCCTTGGCGACTTCCGCCACCTCGGCGACGATGGCCGCCTCGCGCGCGCGCTGCTCGGCCTCGGCCTTGGCCTGCGCCTCGCGCGCCGCCTCGGCCTCTTCCTCCATGCGCTTCTTGTCCACGGCGTTCTGCTTGAACACCTGAACCGCCTTGGCGATGTCGCCCACTTCGTCCACCCGCTCCTGGCCGGTGATCTCGGCGCTCAGGTCGCCGTGGGCCAGACGGCCCATGGCCGCCAGGATGCGGTTCAGCGGTGCGGTGATGGAACTGACGATGCCGAAGGCCAGACCACCGCCCACCACCAGCGCCAGCGCGGCGGCGATCAGCGCGATGGTGATACCGGTCTTGGAAACCTGATTGCCCTTTTCGTATTCCTGGCGGGCGTATTCCACCTGAAGATCGAAATTCTCGGCCACCAGCCGGGCCAGCTCGGCGCTGGCTTGATTGCCCTCGGTCCGCGAGATGGTGGCCGCCAACTCGCGATCACCGGCCAGCACCGCCGCCGAGAAGCGCGAAACCGCGCTGCGGTAGGCAGCCAGGGTGCGGTCGATCTCGACCACGATGCGGCGTTCCTCGGCGCTCAGCGTGTCGCTGCGGTATTCCTGCCACGCCTTTTCCATCTGGCGGTCCAGGACTTCCATCTCGCTGCGCAGCTTCTGCTGTTGCTGCGGTTCGGTGGCATCGCGCAGGGCCACCGCCGTCAGCCGCATCTTCATGAAGTTCTGTTCCATGCTCGCCAGCTGGATCAGGCTGATGGTGCGGTCCTGATAGACGGTGCGCAGGCTGTCCAGGATCGAATTCATGCCGTTGATGCCGACTCCCGCCACGGCGGCCAGGAAGACAGCCATGGCGATGGTCAGGATAGCCAGCCGTGCCGGGATGCGGAGACGTGCGATCATGGGAGGAGGTCCTTGAAGAGCGGGGCGTGAGGACGAAAGGGAATCAGGCAGCGGCCGGGGCCGGCAGCGCGTGGGCGGACAGCAGGTGCGGCAGATCCAGCAGCGCGACCATGCGTCCGTCCACCGTCACGATGCCGGACAGGGAATCGGTGTGGTGGGCGGTCTCGATCTCGGGCACCGGCTGGATGCGATCGGGGGTGACGGTCAGGATGTCGGCCACCGCGTCCACCAGGACGCCCAAATCGCGGTTCTCGATGCTGACCACGATGATGACGTGGCGGCTGCTGGTTTCGGTCAGGGTGCCGGTGAAGCGGGCGCGCAAATCCAGGATCGGGATGATGCTGCCGCGCAGATCGATGACGCCGCGCATGTGCGGCGGCGTTTCCGGCAGCGCCGTGGTCGGCGTCCAGCCCTTGATTTCGCGGATGGCGATGATATCGATGCCGTATTCCTCGCCGCCGATGGTGAACGAGATGAACTGGCGGGGGGAACCGCCAGCGGCGGGAGTATCGGAAGTCGGGACCGTCATGGGTATGTCCGTCATGGAATCAGACGATGCAGGATATGTTCGCTGCGCCTGCGAAGCACAGGAAAAAGCGAAAGGGAAGCCATGCGTTTGACGCGTGGCTTCCCTAATGTCACCAAACTGATACAGAGCTTATGCCGAAGGAATACCCGGCTTTATTTCCCTATAAGGTTTTCTACATAGGGCGGCAGGGCGAAGGCCCCTTTGTGGACGTCGGGAGTGTAATAGCGGGTGGCGACCGGTGCGGCGGCGAAGCGGGCGCGCAGGGTGTCCAGCGATTCCGCGCGCGGCCGCGCCGAGGCCGAGGCCCAGCCCAGCGCCATGAAGCCGCCCACATAGGTCGGCACCGCCGCCAGATAATAGCCCACATCGGCGAAATGTGGCCGCCGCCGCCGCCAGGTGTCGGACACTTCCTCGCCTTGCAGGAAGGGGACGCCGTTCTGGTTGACCACCATGCCCTCGGCGGTCAGGCAACGGGCGCAATCCTTGTAGAACGGTTCGGTGAACAGCACGCCGCCCGGCCCGATGGGGTCGGTGGAATCGATGACGATCAGGTCGAATTTGTCTTCGGTGCGTGCCATGTAATCGACGCCGTCGGCGATGACGATCTCGGTGCGCGGATCGTCGAAGGCGCCGTTCGAGACGCTGGGCAAATGCTGGCGGCAGAATTCCACCACGGCGCCGTCGATTTCCACCAGCACGGCCCGTTCGATGGATCGGTGCTTGAGCAACTCGCGCAGCATGCCGCCGTCACCGCCGCCGACCACGCAGACCGAGCGCACGGCGCCGTGGGCGTAGACCGGAACGTGGGCCAGCATCTCGTGATAGACGAATTCGTCGCCGGTGGTGACCTGGATCACCCCGTCCAGGGTCAAAACCCGGCCGAAGCCGGGCGTTTCGAACAGGGCGATTTCCTGCATGGGGCCTTGGATGCGGGTGATCTCGCGCGTCACGCGGAAGCTTTGGCGCCAATGGTCGTACAGGGTTTCCTGGAACCAGGATTCGGTCATGTCATGCCTCTGGAAAGACCTTCGCCGACATGCGGGGGCATGTCGGCGAAGGGGAAAGACTCGTCTCCGGAGCACCGCTTTCCGCGGTGCGACAGCGGCCATTGAGGCCGCGGCCAAGCGCGCGGAGGCGCGCGCCCGGCGAGGGCAAACATCAAGGCACCAGCCCGCGCTTGCTTTCCGACACGGTGACGAAATCGGGCGAGAACGCCGCCTTCAGCACCGGAATGGCCTTGTAGGGATCGCAATCGCCGCACATGAACACGTCCAGTGCCGCATAGCCGCGTTCCGGCCAGGAATGGATGGTGATGTGGCTTTCCGCCAGCACCAGCACGCCCGAGATGCCGCCATTGGGCTGAAAGTGGTGCAGGTGGCAATGCAGGATGGTGGCGCCGCCCGCGATGGCGGATTCGCGCAGGGCGTCCTCCACCAGCCGCAGGTCGTCCAGCTTGCTGGCTCCCCACAGGTCGATCAGCAGGTGCGTTCCGGCGTATTTCACGCCATTGCGCGAGACGTAGTAATCCTTGCCGTTGTCAGCCTGAGGCCAGGACTGAGCGGCATTATCATCGACGTTGTGGGTGTTGCTCGGATCGACTTCCGAGTGCATCCCCAGTCGGGCAAGAGCGTGAGCCATGGCTCCCCTCCAAACCAGCAGATGGACCAGAATGTGTGAGTAAGGGGCGGGTTATCCCCTAAAGCGCCAGGGGATGCAAGGTTTATTAATTCACCGACGACAGGCCGCCTTCCTGCATCTTCTTGCGCCACTTGCCCATATAGGTCTGGAAATCCTCGACCTGCTTGATCTTGTTGGCGATCAGGCGGTAATCGGCGATGCCGCGTTCGGGCTCGCTGGTCAGCAGGTCGAAGGCTTCCTTGTACTCGGTCTTGGCCATGCGCGGGCCGAAGGTGCGGCGCAGGCGCGACAGGCCGCGATCGTCGCGGGCCAGGGTCATGGCGGTGGCGAGGTCGATCAGGCGGCGCGGCGTGCCGGGCAGCAATTGCGAATTGCCCTCGGGCTTTTCGATGGTGGCTTCCAGCGCGGCGGCGGCCTCGGGCCACTTCTTCATGTCCCAGTAGATTTCGGCGCGCAATTGCTTGGCCGTTTCCGACTGGTCGTTGATGATCAGCGCCAGCGCTTCGGCGGTGCGGCCCAATTGCGCCAGGGCCTGGACGCGCAGATAGCGGCGCTGGTCGAACAGCTCGGGCGGCACGTCGTGCACTTCGCTCTGGTCCAGGGTGTCCAGCGCCAGCCCGGCCTTGCGGTCGGACAGTTCCAGTCCGGCCAGGCGGGCGCCGACCCGGGCCTTTTCCGCGCCTTGCAGGCGGAATTGCACCTGATGGCGCAGCAGATCGCCCGCGCGGTCCAGCAAATCCACCGCCGCCAGCCGGTCGGCCAGCTTGCGGATCATCTCGTCGCCCTTGGCGCCCGACGGGGTCAGTTCCTGGAATTCGTCATAGAGGCCGATGGCCGCCACCGCCGACATGCTGTCGGCGGTGCCGCCCAGGTACAGCTTCTCGAAGATGCTGGACATCATGGCCTGGATGGTGCCGATGTCCGGGTGGTCGGGGTAATTGGCGACGATGGAGCGCAGCAGGCGCAGGCCCTCGGCGTATTGGCCGTCGGCCAGGGTCAGCTCGCCCAGCCGCTTGAGCAGGCTGTATTCGAAATCCTCGCCGCGCCAGGCAAAGCGCAGCTTTTCCAACTGCTTGATGGCGTCCTTGGCGGTGATCGAGCCGCGCTTCAACTGCAACTCGATGCGGTTGCGGGCGGCATAGGCGCGGTCGGGGCGGGATTCGCTGTCCTCGGCCTCGCGGTATTTGGTGACGGCCTGATCCCATTGCTTGCCAGCTTCCGCCGCCACGCCCTGCAGATAGCTGATGCCGCCCAGATCGCGCTTGGACAGGCCGGGCCCGTTCATGGCCTCGATGATGCGGTTGGCGCCCTTGCCGTCGCCCGCCGCCGCCACCGCCTGGGCCGCGATCTTGCCCAGGCCCATGCGCAGACGCGGGCTCAGCGGCTTGATCTCGTCGGCGGCAAGGCGCAGCAACAGGCCGTTGCGCGCCATGTCGTTCATGCCGCGCGCCTTGGCGGCGGCCAGCCAGATCTGTGCCTGCGGGTCCTTGGCCAGGGACGGATGCGACAGGTCGTCGATGGCGTCGGAATCGTGCATCATCAGGAACTGGGCGACGCCGCGCGGGCCGCGGAATTCCGGCTTTTCCAGCATGGCCGGGTCGGCGGCGGCGATCAGGCGCAGCACGCCCAGCGCCTCGGCGGGCATGCCGTTGGCCAGATAATGGCGGGCCACTTCCAGGCGCTGGGTGTTCTTTTCCTCGGGTTTCACATAGGCCATGCGGCCCATCAGCTTCTGGTGATCGGTGACGAATTTGTCGGCGCCGCCGCGTGCCCAGCGGCTGATGTCCAGCGGCCCGCCTTGCGAGGTTTCCGCCGATTCCGATTCCACCAGACCGCCGCCGTCGCTGGCGGGCAAAGCGCGCGACAGGTGCAGGCCGCCGGGCATGGAGACCTCGACACCCTGGCGGTTGCTTTCCAGATGGCTGCCATCGGCCAGCGGCACCAGCGCCACACCCTGGGCGGTGGGCAGCAATTGCGCGCCCGGCACCACGGTTTCCACCGCCACACCGGCGCCGATGGCGGTCAGCGGCATGACCTGCAGGGTATCGCCCACTTCGGGATCGCGGAAGATCACCGGTTGGGCGGGCACGTCGCTGGCGGGCAGGATCAGGCGGCCGCGATCCTCGAAATCGAACTGGCGGTTGACCGGCAGGGCGGTCTTGGGGCTGATCGGCTGCTCGGCCAGATCGAACACCCACAACTGGCCTTCCTTGCGGACGCTGGGGTTATAGCCGGGCTTGGTGATCAGGCGCACGGCGGTGCCGTTCTTGGTGCCCGGCACCTGCTCCACATGCAGTACGATGTCGCCGCCAGTACGCTTCAGCAGCTTGGTGTCGACCTCGGCCTTGCGGTCGAACACCAGCCACAGCCATCCGGCGCGGCGGAAGGCGGCGGCGCCCGAGGGCTGGTCGAACGACACGCCCAGGCTGGCGGCCACGGCGGGCTTGCCGCTTGGGTGTTCGGTTTTGGCCGGTTCGGCCTTAGCGGGCTCGATCTTGGTAGGTTCGGGCACCACCGGCGGCGTCGAGGGCAGGGTGACCTGCGGTCCCTTGGGCGCCGGGACGGGCAGCGGCGGCTCGGGCTTGATGGGTTCGAGCTTGGGCACGTCCGGCTTAACCGGTTCCGCTTTCGCGGGCTCGGCCGGTTTGGCCTCGGCCTGCTTTTGCTCGGGCGGTTTATAACCCGGCGGCGGCTTGACCAGATCGACCGCCACCTTGGGGCCCGAGGTGAAATGCTTGGCGGTCATGCCCGGCGGCACCGACAGCACGATGGCGGTGCCCTTGCCCTCGGGCCGCGCCTCAAGGAAGTGCACGTCGGACGGCAGTGCCGCTTCCAGCGAGGTGGTGTTCAGGTTGGCCGGGCGATCGAAGGCGATGACCATCTGGCCGTTCTGAACCGCGATGGTGTAATCCACCGGCTTGGGCCAGTCGAAGACCAGACGGCTGAAATTCTGGTGCTCGCCGCCGCGCACGGACAGATCGGTGGCCGGGACGCCCGGAGCGGGCGCCACCTTGGCCGGGGCGACCGGCGGCGGCGCCGGTTGGGCGGCGGCGGGTAGGGGCGGGGCGGATTTGTTTTCGGTCAGGTCGATGACGGTCGAACTGCCGGACACGAAGCTTTTGACCTGAACCGGCACCGCCAGCGAAAAGGTGGCCATGCGGCGGTCGGGCGACAGGGTCACGCCCTTGAGGTATTTGGACAATGGCTTGAGCAGCGCGGTGGGATCGCCGCTGATGGGCTTTTCGAAGCGCACCACCAGCTGGCCATTGACCACCTCGGCCGACCATTGCACCGGGTTGTCCCAGTCGAACACCATGCGGCCGAAGGTTTCGTGGGCGGCACCGCGCGGGGTGCTTTGCGCCCAGGCCATGGGCGGCGTCCAGGCCAAGGCGGCGGCCAGGGCCAGGGCGGCGGCCAGGGGGGCGCGCAACGGCGGGCAGGACAACAGGCGCGCCGACTTTGGCGCGGTCCGATCCGATGTCGGAAGAGTGCCCTTGCCCCCGGCGAACCCCCGCATGCCGGTCAGTCGAAGCTCGCCAACAGCCTGTCGATCTCGGCCTGGTCGGCGGCGTTGGAGGGCAATTGCGGGCCGTTCAGCAGGTCCGCGTCGGTGGCGGGACCCGCTGCCTTCTTGGTGGCACCGGATTCGTCCTCGGCACCGAAGGCCTTGACCAGATTTTCCACCCGGCCCTCGATCTCCTTCAGCATCTTCACCACCTTGGTGATGCGCTGGCCGGTGATGTCCTGGAAGGTACAGGCCTCGAAGATGCGGGTAGTGATCTCGGTCAGGCGTTCCGCCACCTGGGAATCCATCATGGGCGTCAAAGCTTCGAGATGCTCGGCGGAATCCATGATTTCGTTGGTGGCGGCCTCGGTGGCGCCGACGATGGCATCAAGCTCGTCGGTGGCCGAGGCGATGAACTCGTTCTTGATCTCACCCGGACGCAAGGCGGCGATTTCCGCCTTGGCCGCGTGGATGTAATCGGCCAGCGACTCGATCTCGCGGTAAAGACGCAAGTCGCTGGCGCTGATGTCACCGCTCAGGGAATCAAGCATCCCCCGAACCACTTCGGCGATCTGGTCGATACGGACGGTATCGCCATGCTCGCGGCGAATGGCGTCGAGTCGCAGGGACAGATCGCGGTCAACGCCCTTCGCCACCATGGCGGGTTCCTCCCGTTACGTCAGGCCGACCTGGATCAGGCGAAATCGCCGAGCACGCTGGACATCTTGGTCTTCAGCGTTTCGGCGTTGAACGGCTTGACGATGTAGTTGGACACACCGGCTTCCTTGGCGGCGATCACGTTCTCGGACTTGGACTCGGCGGTCACCATGATGAACGGGATCGACTTCAGCTTGGCGTCGGCGCGGACTTCGCGCAGCAGCTGAAGACCGGTCATGGGCTCCATGTTCCAGTCGGAGATGATCAGGCCGTAATTGCCCACGCGCAGCATCTGCAGCGCCATGGAGCCGTCAGTGGCTTCATCAACGTTGTTGAAGCCCAACTGCTTCAACAGATTGCGGATGATTCGCAGCATCGTCTTGTAATCGTCAACGATCAAGACGTTCATATTCTTGTCGACAGCCATCCAACCAGCTCCTTCGAAGCACTAGTCGCCACAGCGCAAGAACCCGCCAAGGCGCAAGTTTCCCTAGTTAAGATAGGGGGAGGCAGTCGTGCAAGGCATTTTTCACGCCTTCCCCCCGCAGAATTCGTTCTTCAGCCCCCGCCCGACGTTTTCGGCAAGGGAATCTGCCGCCTTTGCGCCAGTTCCGAGGTAACGGCACGCGCCTTCGACGGATCCATTTCCGCCAGGATGGGTGCCACCTTCTGTTCCTTCATGCGTTCGACCACCTCGAGCATGATGGGCATATCCAGCTGCTCGAAAATTTTCGCCGCTTCTTTCGGCTTCATGTTTTCGTAGATTTTGACCAGGGAGCGCATCTTGTTGTCTTCCTGATCATTATACTGGCGCAGCAACCCTTCGATGGTGCTCTGCAAGGTCCGCATCTCGGAAATCTTGCGCTCGATCTGATCTTCCGCCGCCTTCAGCATGGATTCGCGGCGTTCCACATCCTTTTCGCGCGCGTCGATGGCGTTGCGGCGCTCGGTCAACTTTTGGAGGACATCCATCTCCGTTTGGCTGAGGGCGCCGGGATCGGTGGTGCCGCCGGGTGGTGGCGGCGGCGGCGCCTTGGCCTGCGAGGCCGGGGCGGGCGACGACGCGGCGGCGGTGGGGGCAGGGGGCGTCTGGGCGGTCTGCGGCGCAGCGGCGGGTTTGTCCGGCTGCTGCGCCTGCAATTCCCCGGCGACGCGCAGCGAGGCGCCCTCCAGGAAGCCCTTGCGGATGTCGTTGACGCGCAGGCTCAGCATCACGCCAGCAGCGATGATCAGCAGCGGCAGCAGCCGCAGGAATGGCGTGCGCTGGGGCTTTGCGGTCTCGATCTTGACGCTGCCGGGCTGCGCTTTGGGACGCGGGGCTTTCTTGGGGGCGGCCATGGCCTTACCTCATGGACTGAAGCGCGCGCAGCAGCTCGCGCTCGGCCTCGGAACGGTCGTCCACATCCATGTCGGCCGCTGCGGCCGCCGCGGCGACCGTGGCCGCGCGCGAGGATTGGCTGGCGGCGCGCTCGGGCGGCGGCGCCATGCGGCCGGACTCCCGCCCGGATTCGCGGGCGCTTTCCTTGGCCGACGGCGCCGGGGCGGCGCCGGGGCGGGCCTCGGTGCGGGCGGAGCGCACGGCGTTTTCCAGGCGGTTGGCCATGGTGTCGGCGCGCTCGATCATGAAGGCCAGGTCGTCGCGCAGGCTCTGCGCCTTCTCGACCCGTTCCTGCAACGATTGCCCGGCGTCCTCGGCGGCCTTGCGCAGCTTGGGGATGGCGGTCTCGGCCCGCACCGTCGCCTCGTTGAAGCTGACGATGATCTTGGCCAGATCGTCGCGGTTCTTGCGCAACTGGGTCAGGCGCTGGTTCAGCATCACCGCGTAGCCGATGGTGGCTACCAGCAGTACCGAGACCAACAGGTCCAGGATGATTTTCCAATCCATGACCTAGCCCCTGAGCTTGTTGAGTTTTTCGTCGACGCGGATGGCGATGTGCTGGCCCTTGCGGCCCATGCGGCCCCGGAACATGGAGACGTCGCCGCAGCGCAGGTCGATGGGCGAGGTGGGCGAGGCGTTGAGCATGATCTTGGACCCCACCTTCCAGCGCAGCACGTCGCGCAGGTTCATCACCTGCTCGTCCAGCACCGCTTCCATCTCGACCTCGGTCAGCCACAGCTCTTCGGCCAAGTGGGTTTCCCAGATGGAGTCGCGGCCGAACTTTTCACCCATGAACATCTGGAGCAGCAGTTCGCGGACCGGTTCCAGGGTGGCGTAGGGCAACAGCAATTCCAGGCGGCCGCCGCGGTCTTCCATGTCGATGCGCAGCTTGGCGACGATGGCGGCGTTGCTGGGGCGGGAAATGGTGGCGAAGCGCGGATTGGTCTCCAGGCGCTCGAACCGGAAGGTGACGGGGCTCAGCGGGTCGAAGGCGGCGGACAGGTCCGACAGCACCACATGCACCATGCGCTCGACCAGATTGCGTTCGATGGTGGTATAGGGGCGGCCTTCGATACGCATGGCCGCCGTGCCGCGGCGGCCGCCCAGCAGCACGTCGACGATGGAGTAGATCAGCGAGGAATCGACCGTCAGCAGGCCGAAATTGTCCCATTCCTCGGCCTTGAACACCGCCAGCATGGCGGGCAACGGGATCGAATTCAGGTAGTCGCCGAAACGGAGCGACAGGATGTTGTCCAGCGAGACTTCCACGTTGTCCGACGTGAAGTTACGCATCGAGGTGGACATCATGCGGACGAGGCGGTCGAACACCACCTCCAGCATGGGCAGACGTTCGTACGAGACGAGCGCCGAATTCAGGATGGCCTGGATGCCCGACTTGTCGTCGCCGCGCCCATGGTCGTCGTCGAAGCCCAGCAGCGAGTCGATTTCGTCCTGGTTCAGGACGCGGGTCGAATCCTTGGGCGCGCCATCGCCGCCATCGCCGTCTCCGGCGCCGAGCATGGCTTCCCATTCGGCCGCCATGGCGTCCGATTCGCCGCCCCCTTCGCCGCCGCCGTTGCCGCCACCCTCGCCGGAATCGCCTCCGGCCATGGCGGCCCACTCGCGCATCAGGGCCTCTTCGTCGTCGGCGGACCGACCTTCGCCGCCATCCTGGACCATCGCCATCCGATTCTCGCGCTTACTGGACCAGCATTTCCCGGAACAGCACGTCGTTCACCTTGACCGGCTTCACGGCCGCCTGAACGCGTGTCTGCAATTCCTCTCGCAGCAGGTGCATGCCTGCGGCGCCCTGCAAATCCTCGACCCGCAATTCGCGCAGGTAGACCTGGAACGAATCGACGATGCGCGGCATCACCTGTTCCACCTTGGGGCGGTCAAGCGGGCTTTCCAGTTCCAGGGCAACCCGGATCTTCAGGAAGTTCTGCTTGCGGCCCTGGCTTTGCAGGTTGACCAGCATCTCGGGCAAATCCATGAAATCCACCGGCCCGGCCACACGCGGCGCCTCGGCCTTGTGTTCGGCCACGGGGGCGGCGTGTTCTTCGCCTCCCTTGCCCTTGCCGAGCAGCGAGTCGAGGATTCCGGTGAAATACAGACCGGCACCGGCACCCACCAGCAGCAACAGCGGCAGCACCAGGATCAGGATCTTCTTGATCGGCAGCTTCTTCGACGAGGATTCAGGAAGCTCCATAGAGCCGGAATCGTCGTCAAAATCCTCTTCCAGGTCTTCTGCCATCTCCCCCACCTTGCGGGATTGGCGCGCGGGCATCGCCCACGGCGCACGTGTTCAACGATGAAGGTAGACCGCCCCGGTTAACATAACGTTGACCCGGCGCCGGTTCCCCTCGGACCGCCCGACCATACCTTTTGCTCCCCCCGCCCGGCAATAACTGCCCGGCTGCCGGGGGCGATGGCGCGGGGGGAAAAGAATGGAATGGCGGAATTCAGCCATTTCGTCATTTTTGCGAAAGTTGGCACGCTGTCTGCATGAGATGGGGCGTGGTTTCGCAAGCCGGGTTCCTGAGATGGAAAACACCTCCTACATCGCTCTGTCGCGGCAAAACGCCCTGTGGCGCCAGATGGACGTCATCGCCAACAACATGGCGAACGCCAACACCCCGGCCTACAAGGGCGAGCAGATGATGTTCCGTGAGTTCCTGGTCGACACCCGTTCGTCGACCCGGGCCACCGGCACCAAATTGTCCTATGTCCAGGACGTCGGCCTGCTGCGCGACACCCGCGAAGGCCCGCTGACCAAGACCGACAACCCGTTGGACGTGGGCATCCACGGCGACGGCTACTTCCAGATCGAGACCCAGGCCGGCATGCGCTACAGCCGTAACGGCCATTTCCGCCTGGACGAGGGCGGCATGCTGGTGAATTCCCAGGGCTTTGCGGTGATGGACAAGAGCGACAACCCCATCATCTTCGCCCCCAACGAAACCCGCATCGAGATTTCCGGCGACGGCACCGTTTCCACCGAGAACGGCGTGGTCGCCAACCTCAAGCTGGTGCGCTTCGCCAACGAGCAGAACCTGCGCAAGGCGGGCGACAGCCTGTACGAAACCACCGATCAGCCGGAAACCGTCCAGCGCCCGCAGGTGGTGCAGGGGATGATGGAGGAATCCAACGTCCAGCCGGTGATCGAGATCACCAAGATGACCGAGTTGCTGCGCCAGTATCAGGCCGCGCAGAACATGATGGAGAAGGAACACGACCGCACCATGAAGGCGATCGATACCCTTCTTCCCCGCGCCTGATACCGCCCGTCCAGGAGATTAAGCCATGCGTTCGCTGAATATCGCCGCCACCGGCATGCTGGCCCAGCAGACCAACGTCGAAGTCATCTCGAACAACATCGCCAACATGAACACCACCGCCTACACCCGTCGGCGGCCGGAATTCAGCGATCTGCTGTACCAGAACCTGCGCCGCGTCGGCGCCGCGTCGTCCGACGCGGGCACCATCGTGCCGACCGGCGTGCAGCTGGGCCTGGGCGTCAAGACCACCGCCGTCTACCGCATCACCGAGCAGGGCTCGGTCCAGAGCACCGACAACACCCTGGACATGGCGATCCAGGGCAAGGGCTACTTCCGCATCCAGCTGCCCTCGGGCGAGACCGCCTACACCCGCGACGGCTCGTTCCAGCTGTCCGACCAGGGCCAGGTCGTTACCCACGAAGGCTACACCGTGCAGCCGGGCATCACCGTTCCCAACGACGCCACCGGCGTGACGGTCAACAGCTCGGGCCAGGTGCTGGTCAAGCGCGACGGCGCCACCGAACTGGCCAATGTGGGCCAGCTCCAGATCTCCATCTTCCCGAACGAGGCCGGTCTGGAAGCGCGCGGCGACAACCTCTACATGGAAACCCCGGCCTCGGGTCCGGCCTCCACCGCCAATCCCGGCACCGCCGGTTACGGCACCCTGCTTCAGGGTTACCTGGAGACCTCGAACGTCAACGTGGTGTCGGAAGTCACCAACCTGATCTCCGCTCAGCGCGCCTACGAGATGAACTCCAAGGTCATCCAGACCTCGGACGAGATGCTCTCGACCATCAATCAGATGAAGTAAGCGGGGCTTGCCATGAAGCGCCTTCTCCTAGCCGCCACGATCCTTCTCGCCGTTCCCGCCGCCTGGGCCCCCGCCGCCTGGGCCGCCGACCTGCCGGCCGTGCTCAAGGCCACCGCCGCCGTCGAGGGCGACACCGTGCGTCTGGGCGATCTGTGGGACAATCTGGGGGACAAGGCCGATACCATGCTGGCTCCCGCGCCGCAGCCGGGCAAGCGGGTCACCGCCGATTCCCGCTGGCTGTCGGCCGTGGCCTCGCAATACGGCATCAACTGGCAGCCCGCCAACGGTTTCGAGCGCATCGTCATCGAGCGCGCCGGCCAGATGGTGGACGTCCGCCTGGTGGAGAGCGAACTGCGCGAGGCGCTGTCGGCCGAAGGCGTGCCCGCCCCCTTCGATTTCGAAATCACCAACCGTACCGCCCTGAACATGATGGTCCCCTCGAACGGCGGCACCATCGGCGTGGCGGTCCGCGACGTGATCTGGGACCAGCGTAACGCCCGTTTCTCGGCCACCGTCGAGGTTCCGGCCGGTCAGCCCAACGCCCTGCGCCAGCGGGTCAACGGCCATGTCTTCACCGTGTCGCGCATCCCGGTGCTGAACCGCACCCTGGGCCGTGGCGACATCATCACCGAACGCGACGTGGACTGGGTGGAAACCCGTGCCGACGCCGTGCGCCGCGACATGGTCACCGATCTGCGCCAACTGCTCGGCCAGGAGCCCCGCACCCAGGTCCGCCAGGGCGCCGCCATCCGTCTGTCCGACGTGCAGCGCCCGGTGATGGTGCCGCGCAATTCCTCGGTCACCATGGTCGTCAAGACCCCGTTCATGCGGCTGGCCGTGCAGGGCCGTTCCATGGACGAAGGCGGCAAGGGCGACGTGATCCGTGTCACCAATATGCAGAGCAAGCGTGTCGTCGAAGCCGTGGTCGAAGGTCCGGGAACCGTGACCGTCATGCCCAACGGCACCGTCGCGCTGGCCAACTAAGAGATAAGAAGGAGCGCCCGATCATGACCTCGCTTCCGCTCAAGACCCTGCTGAAGGCCGCGACCCTGATGGTTGCCGTGTCCTCGCTGTCGGCCTGCAACGCCCTGACCCGCCTGTCGGAAGTGGGCAGCGGCCCCGAGGTCTCGGCCATCCAGAACCCGACCCAGAAGGCCAATTACCAGCCGGTCAGCATGCCCATGCCGCAGCCGGTGGCGCCGCCCGCCAACGCCAATTCGCTGTGGCGGCCCGGTTCCCGCGCGTTCTTCAAGGACCAGCGCGCCAAGGACGTCGGCGACATCCTGACGGTGGCGGTGTCCATCAACGACAGTGCCAGCTTCGAGACCAACCTGACCCGCAAGCGCGATTCCGCGGAAGATGCGGGCATCACCAATCTGCTGGGTTTCGAAAAGAGTCTGAACAAGGTATTGCCCGATTCGGTCGATCCCGCCAACCTGATCGGCACCACCGGCACCAGCAGCAACACCAATTCCGGCAAGACCGGCCGCACCGAAAGCATGACGGTGAACATGGCCGCCGTGATCACCCAGGTGCTGCCCAATGGCAATCTGGTGATTTCGGGCAAGCAGGAAATCCGGGTGAATTACGAACTGCGCGAACTGTCGGTGCAGGGCATCATCCGGCCCGAGGATATCTCCAGCTCCAACTCGGTCACCTACGACAAGATCGCCGAAGCCCGCATCCATTACGGCGGCCGCGGCGTGGCGTCGGACGTCACCCAGCCCCGCTATGGCCAGCAGTTGATGGATGTCATCCTGCCGTTCTGATCCTGGCGTCTTCCAAGCCCCCGGCAGGCCCCCGCTTGCCGGGGGCTTGTCATGGGGAAAAATCTGCCGCGCGGCAAAAACCGGCAAAAGCCCCCTGGCCGCCGCCGTCGGGTTTCCTTATCTAGGGGCATGACCTCTGCCAACGGATTCTGTTCATGCTGCCGCAACTGATCCTCGTGCTCGGCGCCGTGCTGGCGGCATGGATGTTCATGAGCTGGCTGAAGCGGACGCGGCCCGACGCCGCCGGGCGCATCGGCAAGATGCTGGCGCTCGCGGTGTTGGGAGCGTTCGGCCTGTGGCTGGTGATGACCGGCAAGCTGGCCGGGCTGTTCGCCCTGGGTGCCGCCGCCATGCCGTGGCTGTCGCGGGCGGCACGGGTGCATGGCTGGTGGCGGGCGTTCGAGCGCACTCGGCGGGGCGAGGCCGCCGCCGATGCGCCGCCGCCGCCGTCCCCGGTGCCGCCGCGCGGCATGACCGAACAGGAAGCCCGCGACATCCTGGGCGTCGGCCCCGATTGCAGCCCCGACGACATCCGCGCCGCCCACCGCCGCCTGATGCTGGCCAACCACCCCGATCACGGCGGTTCCACCTGGATCGCCGCGCGCATCAATCAGGCGCGCGACGTGCTGTTGGGCTGATTTCCACAGCTTCTTTACGGCTGCCTCCTGCCTGCCGTTGCGTCCGGCCCTCGGGCATGGCAAAACAGGCGCGCCGGCTCGTTGCGCGCCCGTTCCGAAGGCGCCGGCCGGTGGACATGATTTCGCAAGGAGTTCCCAGATGGCTCGTCGCGTGCGCAAGGCAGTGTTCCCGGTGGGGGGCATGGGTACCCGTTTCCTGCCCGCCACCAAGGCGATGCCCAAGGAAATGCTTCCCGTGGTCGACAAGCCGCTGATCCAGTATGCGGTGGAAGAAGCGGCCGCCGCTGGTATCGAGCATTTCATCTTCGTCACCGGCCGTGGCAAGGCGGCGCTGGAAGACCATTTCGACCATGCCCCCGATCTTGAGCGCACCCTGAAGGAGCGCGGCAAGTTCGATCTGGTCGATGCCTGCACCAGCTGGATGCCCAAGTCTGGCCAGATTTCCTATACCCGCCAGCAGGAGCCGCTGGGCCTGGGTCACGCCGTGTGGTGCGCCCGCGATCTGGTCGAGGACGAGCCCTTCGCCGTGCTGCTGCCCGACGATCTGATCCTGGCCAAGACCCCGTGCCTGCGTCAGATGGTGGCGGTGCACACCGAAGTGGGCGGCCATGTGGTCGCCGTGTCCGATGTCCCGCGCGAGCACACCAAGCGCTACGGCATCCTGGACGTGGAGTTCGACAACGGCCGTATCGCCAAGGCCAAGGGCCTGGTCGAGAAGCCCGATCCGGACGTGGCGCCGTCCACCCTGTCCATCATCGGCCGCTACATCCTGCACCCGGCGGTGTTCGAGGTGCTGGACAAGAAGGAAAAGGGCGCGGGTGGTGAAATCCAGCTGACGGACGCCATCGCCCAGACCATCGGCATGGTGCCGTTCCATGGCCTGCGCTTCGATGGCACCCGCTACGATTGCGGCGACAAGGTGGGCTGGCTGGAAGCCAACGTCGCCTTCGCGCTGGAGCGGGACGACATCGGCGGTCTGGTCCGCGAGGCCCTGAAGAACTTCAAGATTTGATCTGATAAGGAAAGCAGCGCCATGCGCATTGCCATGATCGGCACCGGCTATGTGGGTCTGGTGTCGGGAACCTGTTTCTCGGAATTCGGTATCGAGGTGGTGTGCGTCGATAAGGACGCCCGCAAGATCGAGCTGTTGCACCAGAACGTCATGCCCATCTACGAGCCGGGTCTGGACCAGTTGGTGGCCGACAATGTCAAGGCGGGCCGTCTGTCCTTCACCACCGACCTGAAGGCGGCGGTCAAGGATGCCGACGCGGTGTTCATCGCCGTCGGCACGCCCTCGCGTCGTGGCGACGGCCATGCCGATCTGTCCTATGTCTATGCGGCGGCCGAGGAAATCGCCGACGCCATGACCGGCTACACCGTGGTGATCAACAAATCGACTGTGCCGGTGGGCACCGGCGACGAGGTCGAGGCCATCATCCGCAAGCGCCGCCCCGATGCCGAGTTCGACGTGGTTTCCAACCCGGAATTCCTGCGCGAAGGCTCGGCCATCAACGACTTCATGCGCCCCGACCGCGTGGTGCTGGGCACCGATTCCGAGCGCGCCCGCGCCGTGATGAAGCAGCTCTATCGCGTGCTGTACCTGATCGAGACGCCCATCGTCTTCACCTCGCGCCGCACCTCCGAGCTGATCAAGTACGCGGGCAACACCTTCCTGGCGACCAAGATCACCTTCATCAACGAAATCGCCGACCTGTGCGAGAAGGTGGGCGCCAACGTCCATGACGTGGCCAAGGGCATCGGCCTGGACGGCCGCATTGGCAAGAAGTTCCTGCATGCCGGTCCCGGCTATGGCGGCTCGTGCTTCCCCAAGGACACCCTGGCCCTGGTCAAGACCGCGCGTGATTACGACGCGCCGCTGAAGATCGTGGAAACCGTGGTGGCGGTGAACGATTCCCGCAAGAAGGCCATGGCGCAGCGCGTCATCGCCGCCTGCGGCGGTTCGGTCAAGGGCAAGACCATCGGCGTGCTGGGCCTGACCTTCAAGCCCAACACCGACGATATGCGCGACAGCCCGTCGCTGGACATCGTCCCGGCCCTGGTCGAGGCGGGCGCCACTGTCCGCGCCTTCGACCCCGAGGGTATGGAAGAAGCCAAGAAGCTGCTGAGCGGCATCACCTATTGCGACGACACCTATTCGACCCTGACCGGGGCCGATTGCGCGGTGATCATCACCGAGTGGAACGAGTTCCGTGCGCTGGATATCACCCGCATGAAGTCGCTGCTGGCCAAGCCGGTGGTGGTCGATCTGCGCAACGTCTGGGACCCGGCGGAAATGCGTGACGCCGGTTTCACCTATATCAGCATCGGCCGCCCGTAAGACGGTCCGCTGAAACGGCAAGGGCCTCTTCCCGCTGGGGAAGAGGCCCTTTTTTTGCGTGAAGGCCTGCCTTCGGCCCCCTATACATCTATTGAAATAGCATTTGAAGTGTCTGCTATTTTTAGCTTAAACCCCGTCGTGCTGCCGTAATGGCAGAGTGCTCGTATCTTCAAGCGCACCGGGACACAAGCCGCCATGACCATGTTGCCGCGCCGGGCCATGAAAGCCCTGGCATTTTCCGTTTTGCTCGCGCTCGGCGCGTCCGGGTGTTCCTCGTACCGAGACGACGAGCAGATGAATTATAATAAGGACGTGATTTCGTCGATTTTGGCTGGCAAGGACGAAGCCTATAAGCCGAATAAGGTTGTCTATATCGATAATCCCAAATCATCGCCGCATTTCGCAGTGAATGGGACCTACAACAGCTGGCGGATTCGGCAGCAAATCGACGAGATATTCGCGCCCTATATCTTGCGCAACGGCTTTACCGTGGCCTGTGCCGAGGATAAGGAGAAGCAAAGCGTCCTGATCGTGCTTAGCCATGACGGTATCTATCAGACCTACGGGATGCATCCCGCGGGCGGTTTCGTGGCGATGCTTTGCCAGGCGAGGGCCAAACAATGACGCGTAATGTCCGCTTTTTCATCATCCTGCCGTTCGTGGCCGCGCTGCTGTCGGCCTGCGGCACCAGCAATGTGGATGAGTTCAGGAAGCGCGGTCCGGAATATACCCTGACCTCGAAGATGAGTTACGAGAACCTGGGGGAATGCATCTGGCAAATCCGCACCAAGCGGACCGGCGGCCCCGGTGTCCTGCACCGTTTCAACAACGTTAACAGCAAGACGTACCGTATTTCATACGTCATGAACGTGTCGTTCGGGTCGCAACTATCCTACATCATCGAGACGTCGCCGTTGCCGCAAGACCCGTCGGCCTCTCTGGTGACGGTCTATGCCCTGCGCGGCGTGTTCGGCGCCCACTGGCCGCAAAGCGCCATGCAGGACGATATCAAGCAATGTGAGACCTATTCGAACTGACGGGGGCAAAGGCCCCGGTGACCGCGCGCGATCACCGGGGCCTTTGGCTCAGCGGTTGGCGAACACCGTCAATCCGGCGGCCTGGATCATGCCTTCCGGGTTCTGGGCGCCCATGGCCATCAGCATCAGCGGCAGCGGCTTGGCCGGATTCATGCGCATGGTCAGCGATTTGGGCTCGGCCAGGAAGGTGGCGGCGCTGTTCAGCACCTCGCGGGTCAGCGGCTGGGCATCCGGCTGGCCCAAGCCGTCGTTGATCTGGGCGACGATGCCGTCCTTCCAGGCCTGGACCTCGATTCCTTCCTGCTTGGCCGCCATCTTGAACAGGCGGGGCGCCAGCGAGGAATCGTCGTAGCGCAGTTCCAGCTTTTCCAGGGTGGCGGTCTGCAACAGGGCCAGGGCGGCCTCGGGGTCGTCCTGGGGCAGGGTGGCGATGCCGCCGAAGCTGGCCGACAGCGACACCTTGCCCATCTCGGCGCCGCCGACCGAGACGTTCTTCAGGGTCAGGCGCTTGGCCTCGGCCTGATGTTCATAGGCAATGTCCAGGTCCAGGCTCAGCTTGTTGTAGCCCAGTTCGGTCATGGCCTGACGGGCGTCGGCGTCGCCGATCTTGGCGGCGTCCACGTCCATGCCGTGCAGGCCGAAGGCGACGGCGCTGGGGGTCTTGCCGGTCTGCACCAGATCGCCCATCACCACTTCGCGGATGTTCACCTTGTCGCCCTCGGTGGTCAGGGTGACGCCGGACAGGGCGATACGTTTGACGGCGGCGCTGCCGGGCTGGCCCTTGAAGATGGCTTCGTCGCCCTCGATGCCTTCGCCGTCCAGGCGCTCGGCGTCGATATGGGCGGTCTTGGCCTCGTCCTCCATGGTAATGCCGTTGGCGTGAATTTCGGCCACGCCTCTGGCGCTCAGGCCGCGCATCACCGCCTTCTGGAACTGCACGTTCAGCACTTCGTCGCCTTCGCGCAGGGTCATGCGGATGTCGCCCATGGTCAGCGTGCGCGAGAACAGCGAATAGCTCAGGCTCTGATAGCTGATCTTGGTATCGCCGGACATTTCGGCGATGGCCTTGTCCACCTCGGCGCGGACGCGCTGGGTGGGGTAGACCAGGGTGCCGTAAGCGGCGGCACCGACCACAACGGCGCCAACGGCGACACCAATCGCAACTTTGCTCATGAAGACCTTCCCCCTCACGTTGAGAGCCCGAGGCTACCCTGCCGCCGCCTGCGCCGCAAGGCGGCGGCAGGGGCAGATGCTGCCGCATACCGGCAAATTCCCCCTATTTCTTTCGTCGAGGCATGGCTCGGGAGTGGCGGGAAACCGCTAGCCACAACTGGTACGTGCCTTGCTTGGGTGTGGGGAGGAGCAACAGGAGGATACGCCATGGACGGTGTGAGCAATGGTACAGGCGGCTGGAGGCTTCCCCCCGGTACGCCGGTTCTGCGCGGGTCGGATCTGCTCAAGGAAGCCGAGGGCATGGAGGCCAAGACCGTCGATCTGGGCAACGGCGTGATCGTCGAACAGCGCGGCGGCTTCCGGCGCATGGTGGGGGATGCCCAGATGACGGTACAGGCCGCAGTCACGGCGTGGGAGGCCGCCAAGATCGGCGGCGACGCCGGGCGGGCCATGTTCGAGACCTATCGCAAGACCCACCCCGAGGAATTCGGCGCCGCCGCTGTCGAGCGGGAAAAGATGATGATGGCGGGAGAGATGCCGCCGCCATCGCCGCCGTCGTCCCAGCCATCCAGGCTCGCGGTCACGGTGGAGAAGGGCCAGAAATACGAGGCCGATCCCGATCAGGCCGTTAGCGTCTACGGCAATCGCAACGTGCAGGTCGCCGGCAGCGCGCGAAGCGATTTCCTGAGCGTGCTGCACGGTTCCACCGTTTATGGGCTGGCGGGCAATGACGAGATCATTGGCGGTAACGATGTCACGCTGGATGGTGGCGATGGTGACGATGTCATCACGGCGCGCGCATCGTCGCGTCTGTATGGTGGGGCTGGAAACGACCGCCTGATCGCTGGCGAGGGTGCGCAGATTGACGGCGGCGATGGCGATGACCGGGTAGAGGCCTCGCATGGCGCCGATATCACCGATCTGTCCGGCGACAACGATATTCACGCCGGCGACGGCACCCTGGTGGGGACCGGCGGCGGTCACGACCGTATTTCCATCGGTGACCGTTCCGCCGTCAACAGTGGCGATGGCCATGATCAGGTCTATGCCGGGGCACGGGCGCAGGTGGATACCGGGGCCGGTGACGACATGGTCTTGGTCGGGCGTGACAGCACGGTGACCACGGGCACGGGCAACGACATCCTGACCGTGGACGGTGGCGCCACCATCACCTTCAATCGCGGTGACGGCCACGACATCATCGGCGGCGGCCAATGGGGGGCGGCCTATGAAGAGACCGACCACCTGTCATCCAGCACCTTGTCCTTCGGGGCGGGCATTACCGCCGCCGACCTGACCCTGCAACGCCAGGGCAACGACCTGCTGGTCCAGGTGGGCAACGACAGCGTCACCCTGAAGGACGTGCAGCGTCACGGCATCCCCACCATGCGCTTCGCCGACGGTTCCGTTCTGGACGGCGCCCATCTGGAAGCCATGGCCGGTCCGGCCGAGCCGTACCGCCCGCTCAGCCAGGTCATGCAGAATTTCGTGGATGCCAACAGGGCCTATCGCAACCAGATCCAAACCACCGGCACGGCGGTGTAGAAGTGTTCAATCGCCGTCACACACCTGTTTGACGGCGCCAGCCAATTGCTTGAGCGAGAACGGCTTGGGTAGGAAGTGGATGCCCGCATCGGGATCGATGCCGTTGCGGGCCACGTCCTCGGAATAGCCGGAAATCAGGATGATCTTGATGGCTGGGCGTTCCATGCGCACCAGCCGGGCCAGGGTGACGCCGTCCATGCCGGGCATGACCACGTCGGAGATCAGCACGTCCACGCTGTCGTTGCCGCGCAGCACGTCCAGCGCCTGTTCGCCCGAGCGGGCGTCGATCACCTTGTAGCCCTTGTTCTTCAGGGCGCGGCTGGCGAACATGCGCACCGCGTCTTCGTCCTCGACCAGCAGGATGGTGCCGCTGCCGGTCAGATCGGCGGCGGCCTCGGGCGGGGCGGCGGCGGGGCGGCGTTGTTCGGCTTCCGGCTCGGCCTCCATGCGCGGCAGATAGATGGAGAAGGCGGCGCCCTGGCCCAGCTCGCTTTCCACCACCACGAAGCCGTCGGTCTGGCGCACGATGCCGTACACCGTGGACAGGCCCAGCCCGGTTCCGGCGCCCACTTCCTTGGTGCTGAAGAACGGTTCGAAGATGCGGCCCAGATTTTCCTTGGCGATGCCGGTGCCGCTGTCCTGCACCTCGATCAGCACGTAATCGCCAGCGGGCATCAGTTCCGGGCCGCGCTGCACCGGCTGGTCCACATGGGCAGCACTGGTGCGGATGGTCAGGCTGCCGCCGCCGGGCATGGCGTCGCGGGCGTTGACCGCCAGATTGATGATGACCTGATCGAACTGGCCGGGGTCCACCCGCACCAAGCCCAACTGGCGGCCATGCACCATTTTCAGCTCGATGGTCTCGCCCAGCAGGCGGCGCAGCAGGTTGTTGAGGTCGGCCAAGGCGTCGGTGACGTTCAGCAGACGCGGCTGCAAGGCCTGACGGCGCGAGAAGGCCAGCAATTGCCGCACCAGCGAGGCGGCGCGGTTGGCGTTCTGCTTGATCTGCATGATGTCGGCGAAACTGGGATCGCCCGCGCCGTGCCGTTGCAGCAGCAGGTCGCAAAAGCCGATCATGGCGGTCAGCAGATTATTGAAATCGTGCGCCACGCCGCCCGCCAGCTGGCCCATGGCCTGCATCTTCTGCGATTGGGCGAATTGGATTTCCAGGTTGCGCTGTTCGGTGGCGTCGATGAAATGCACGATCAGGCCGGAAATCTCGCCGTCCTCGTGGGTCGGGCTGACGAACAATTGGGCGATGACCTCGCGCCGCCCGCGCAGCCGCACGTCCAGATGGGTGCCGGGCAGCGATCCCGCCAGCACCTTGCCCAGTTGCTCGACGGCCAGGGCGCGCTGGTCCCCGGACACGTACTCGGTCAGTTGGCGTCCGGCCAGACCGTCATGGTCGATACCCATCATGGCCTGGAAGGCCAGGTTGCAGGTGCCGATGCTGCCGTCCAGCTCGATCAGCGCGATGCCGACCGGGGCGTCGTCGAACAGCCAGCGGAAGCGGCGTTCGGCGCCGCGCAGGGCGCGTTCCCACTGGTGCTCGGGCACCATGTCGCGCACCACCACCGAGCGGGTGCGGATTTCGCCGCCGTCGTCGAACACCGAATGGGCCAGCAGCGCCTGGAACACCTCGCCGCCGCGTCCCACCAGTTTCAGTTCGGTGCGCTCGGCCTCGGGGTCGGGGATGGTGCCCAGCACGTCGAGCAGGTTCAGCCCGATCAGATCGCCCGCCGAGGTGCCCAGCCATTCCGCCAGCCGGTGGTTGACCGAGCGGATGATGCCGTCGGAATCGGCGGAATAGCACCCCACCGGCAGGTAATCGATGAAATCGGCCAGCCATTCGTTGTCGCGGCGCAGGGTTTCCTCGATGGCGCGGCGCGGGCTGACATCCTCGGCGAACCAGGCCAGGGCGCCCTTGCCTGCGGACCGCACTTCCAGCGCCAGCCAGTCGCGGCCGCCGCCCTCGGCGGTCAGGGCGATCTCGGTGCGGCGCGGCGCGCCGACGGCGGCGGCGGCCTGCATGCGCTCCAGTTCGGCCAGGGCGCGCTCATCCCCGGCGGCACGCGTCAGCAATGGCGCCAACGGCTGTGCCGCCGGTCCCAGCAGGCGCCGCCCCAGGGCGTTGCGGAACACCTCGCGGCCGTCGCGGGTGGCGATGACGCAGGCGCGGATTTCGGAGTCCAGGGCGGCAGCCAACAGCGGTGCGCGGGCGGCGTCGCCGCGCGCCTGCCCCCAGCGATGGGCCAGAACTCCGGCGGCGGCCAGGGCTGCCGCTGCCGCGGCCGATACCGGCAGCACCAGCGGGCCGCCGCCCGCCGCCGCCAGTCCCGCCAGGGCCGATACCGCGGCCCCCAGCGTCCAGGGCAGCGGCGATGTCCACCATTCAGTTCGCACGATTGCCCTTCAGACGCATGACGTAGCCGATAACCTCGGCCACCGTCTTGTAATGTTCGGGCGGGACTTCGTGATCCAGCTCGACCGCGGCGTAGAGCGCGCGGGCCAGCGGCGGGTTCTCCACCAGCGGCACCTCGTGCTCGGTGGCCAGATCGCGGATGCGCTTGGCGATCAGGTCCACGCCCTTGGCCACCAGGACCGGGGCGTTCATGCTTTCCGGGTCGTATTTCAGCGCCACCGCGTAATGGGTCGGGTTGGTCACCACCACGTCGGCCCTGGGCACCGCCGCCATCATGCGCTTGCGGGCACGCTGGACGCGCAGCGAGCGGATGCGCGCCTTGACCTGGGGGTCGCCTTCCTGCTGCTTGTGCTCGTCCTTCACCTCCTGCTTGCTCATCTTCATCTTTTCCATCCAGCGATAGCGCTGGAGCAGGTAATCGGCCACCGCCAGGGTGGCGATGGCCAGGACGGTGATGAAGACCAGGAAGTAGATGTGGTCGCGCAGGTATTCCAGCAGATCTTCCAGCGGCAGGGTCGCCAGATTCTGGAATTCACCGCGATGCCGCCAGGAAATCCAGAACAGCAATCCGCCCACCAGGGTGATCTTGAGCAGCGCCTTGCCCAGATCCACCAATTGCATGGGCGAGAACATGCGCTTCAGGCCGTTCAGCGGATTGATCTTGTCGAAACTGGGGATCACCTTCTTCGGCACCCACAGGAACCCGCCGCTTTGCGTCAGCGAGACGACCAGGGCGAACACCACCACCAGAATCAGCGGCCAGGCCAGAATCTTGGCGACGCCGAAGGCCAGATACAGCGACAGCTCGCGCAGGCCGCCCTGATCCACCGGGATGGCGTGGGGATGCTCCAGCAAGGGGGTGATCAGCGCCTTGGTGTCGCGCGCCATCGTGGGGGCCAGCATGCCCACCATGATCATGCCGGCGATCAGCGAGGCCAGGATACGGGCCTCGGGGGTCTGGGCGATGTTGCCTTCCTTGCGCGCTTCGCCCAGGCGTTTGCCTGTTGGCTCCTCTGTTTTGTCTTCCGAGGAATCGTCGGCCATGTCCGCCTCAGCGCAGGAAGGGTATCAGGCCGGCTTCGAACCAGCGCAGGAACAAAATCACCAGCAGCGGCAGCGTGATCATCAGCATGGCCATTCCCGCCACCACCTGCAAGGGCAGCGCCACGAAGAACACCTGAATCTGCGGCGCCAGACGCGACAGCAGGCCCAACCCGGCATAGAAGATCAGGCCGAAGGCCAGGATCGGCGCCGACAATTGCAGACCCAGACCGAAACTGGCGCTCATGACGTGGCCCAGGGTTTCCGAGAAATCGTCCAGCGGCAGTGCCTGGCCGGGGACGAAGGTGGCGTAGGAATCGGCCAGCGCCCGCAGCATCAGGTGATGCATGTCGGTGGCGAACACCGCCAGTAGGCCGATAGTGGACACCAGCGCCGTCAGGGTCGAACCCTGCTGCTCGGCCACCGCGTCGAAGGAAAAGGCGTTGGTCAGGCCGACCTGGAAGCCGATGAAGGTGCCCGCGATGTTCAGGCAGGCCATCAGCATCTGGGTCAGGACCCCCAGATACACCCCCACCATGACCTCGCCCATGATCAGCAGCAGCAGGCCGCCCATATGGCGGGGCAGGGGGGGATAGAGCGTGCCGACCGAGGGCAACAGCACCAGCGTCAGCGCCAGCGCCAACAACAGGCGGATACGGGCGGACACCAACTGGCCGGAAAAGCCGGGCATCAACAACAGCGCGGCGCTCAGCCGCGTGAAGATCATCAGAAAACGGTAGATGTCGAGGGTCAGGATCTCGTTGAGCACGGGACGGCGCTCATCCGCCGCCGACGATGATCCGGTCCAACATGCTTTTCCAGAAGTCGTTGAGCGTGTTCAGCATGAACGGCAGGAACAGGATCAATGACCCGAAGACCAGCAGGACCTTGGGCACGAACGTCAGGGTGGTTTCCTGAATCTGGGTGACGGTTTGCAGGATGGACACCACCAGGCCGACCGCCAGACCGGTCAGCAGCGGCGGCGCCGCCACCACCAGCAGGGTGATGATGCCTTCGCGGGCGATGTCGATCAGTTCCGCTTCGGTCATGGCCCGCCCTCAGATGGGCATGCGCATGATTTCGTTATAGGCGTTGATGACCTTGTCGCGCACGGTCACCACGGTCTCCAGCGTCATCTCGGCGTTGGTGACGGCGGCGACCACGTCCTTGATGTCGGCCTTGCCGGCGATGGCGGCGGCGGATTGGGTTTCCGCCTCCTTCATGGTGCCGACCGCCACCTTGGCGGCATCCTTCAGCACGGCGGCGAAATCGGCGCCGGGCACCGGGGCGGGGGTGTCGCGCGCCTCCATGCCATCGCCGCCGGACACGGCTTTGGCGAGCGAGGAATAGGCGTTGATGGCGTTGTTGATGCTGGTCATGGCGACATGTCCCTATGCCTCGGCCAAGGCGAAAAAAGCTATTTCAGCATTTCCACGGTGCGCGACAGCAATTGCTTGCTGGAGCTGACCACCGCCAGATTGGCTTCATATGAACGCTGCGCCTCGCGCATGTCCATCATTTCGATCAACGGATTGACGTTGGGGGTCAGCACATAGCCGTCCTTGTCGGCGGCGGGGTGCTTGGGGTCGTAGCGGCGCTGGAACTCGGACTGGTCGTTGCGGACCTTGTCCACCTTGACGGTCTGGGCGCCGGAATTCTTGTCCAGCTCGCTCTTGAACGACACCACCTTGCGGCGATAGGGCGTGCCGTCGGGGGTCTGCGCGGTGGAATCCACGTTGGCGAGGTTTTCGGAAATGACGCGCAGGCGCTCGGTCTGGGCCTTCATGCCCGACAGCGCGATCTTCTGCACATTTTTCAGCTCGTCCATGGCCTAATCCTCACAGGCCCTTGCCCAGGGCGGTCTTGAGCATCTTATACTGCTTCTGGAACAGCGAGGCGGCGGTGTCATAGGCGCCCTTGGCCTCGCCCAGCTTGGCCAGCTGTTCGTCCAGCACCACGGCGTTGCCGTCGGCCGAGGATTCGAAATCCTTGCGGTCCTTGATGACGTTCAGGGTATCGGTCATCACCGGCTGCACGTGCATGGGATTGGTCACCTTGACCTGAACGGCCGAGGTGTTGCCGCTGTTTTGCAGCACGGCCTTGAAGTTGAAATCCTTCATGTCGCTGGGGATGAACTTGGGCGTGTTGGCGTTGGCCACGTTCTCGGCCAGCACCTCCTGGCGCTTGGCGACCCAGTCCATGCGGCTTTTCGCCAGGGCGATGACACTCAGCTTGTCGAACATCGGGCGCGGCCCTTCTTCCCCAGGGGGACAATCCCCATCGCTGCCAGTATGGAGCCCTGTCTTTAAAAAACGGTGAATCCGCGCAAACCGGGCGCTTAACCGTTCTTTAAAGCGCATTTGTCCAAAGTCTGTCCGGATGCGCACGGCGTGTCGCATGAATTTCAGGGCGGATTGGGATCACGATGGGCACGGGCCGGGACCTGTGGGACGAGCGGACGGAAAGCGCGGGCAAGGCGGAAAACACCGCCGGGCCGCGCCCGCGCGCCGTTGCGGTGGCGCTGCAATACGATCCCGACAAGGCCGGGGCGCCGACCGTCACCGCCTCGGGCAAGGGCGCCCTGGCCGAGCAGATTTTGAATCTGGCCTTCGCCAACGGCGTCAAGGTGCGCAGCGATCCCGATCTGGCCCAGGTGCTGGCGGCGGTCGAGGTGGACACGGTGATCCCCATCGAGGCCTTTGCCGCCGTGGCCGAGATTCTGGCCTATGTCTACCGCGCCAACAACCGCCCGGTGCCCACCCCCAGCCAGCCGGAGGCCCAGGCATGACCCAGCCCGTCGCCGTGCGTGAGGAATTGGACAAGGCGGCGTCGCTGGTGCTGACGGCACGGCGGCTGCTGGCCACCGGCACCATGGTCGATCTGTCGGCGCTGGAGGGCAAGGTGCGCGCCATCTGCGATCAGGTCGCCGCCATGGAGCGCGATGCGGGCCGCCCACTGATTCCGGTGATGGAAACCCTGATCGACGATCTGGACCGGCTGGAAGCCGCCATCCAGGAACGGGCCGACCCGCCGCCGCGTCCGCGCTATCCGCGCGCTCCCAAGGACTGATCGTATGGAAACCACGGCCTATCTGCGTTTCGTCCTGGCCCTGGTGCTGGTGCTTGGTCTGGCGCTGGCGGCGTTGTGGGCCTTGCGCCGATTCAACATTGGCGGCATGGTCGCGCGGCCCGGCCAGCGTCGGCGGCTGTCCGTGGTGGAAGCCGTGACGGTGGATTCGCGGCGCCGGCTGGTGCTGGTGCGGCGCGACGGGGTCGAACATCTGCTGCTGGTCGGCGGTACCACCGATGTGGTGGTGGAACGGGCCATCGCGGCCGGGAACACAGGGGGGACGTGTCCATGAACCGACGTTGGCTGGGGCTGTTGACGCTGGGCCTGGTGGCCGGTGCCGCCGGGCTGGCGCTGGCATGGCCGGCGGCGGCGCAGCAGGTCACCTTCGATTTCGGCGCGGGCGGCGGCGGCGGCAATCCCAACAGCACGACGCTGCGCGTGGTGCAACTGATCGGCCTGACCACCATCCTGTCGGTGGCGCCGTCCATCCTGGTGATGGTCACCAGCTTCACCCGCATCGTCATCGTGCTGGGTTTCCTGCGTCAGGCGCTGGGCACCATGCAAAGCCCGCCCAACATGGTGATGGTGTCGCTGGCGCTGTTCCTGACCGCCTTCATCATGGCGCCGACCCTGGAACAATCCTGGACCCAGGGCGTGCAGCCCTATGTCGAGGGCAATCTGGAGGAGATGGAGGCCTTTGAGCGCACGGTGAAGCCGCTGCACGACTTCATGAGCCGTCACGTCCGCCCGCAGGACGTCAAGCTGATGATGGACCTGTCGCACGCCAAGACGGTGGAGAAGGTCGAGGACGTGCCGCTCAAGGCGCTGGTCCCCGCCTTCATGATCTCGGAATTGCGGCGTGCCTTTGAAATCGGCTTCCTGATCTATCTGCCGTTCATCATCATCGATCTGGTCATCGCCTCGGTGCTGATGAGCATGGGCATGATGATGATCCCGCCCGCCCAGATCGCCCTGCCGTTCAAGCTGATCTTCTTCGTGCTGGTGGACGGCTGGTACATGATCGTCGGCTCGCTGGTGCAGAGTTTCGGGCCGGGATAAGGGTTTTTCCAGATAGCGTCACATTTCATGCGTTGCAAATCGTCTGGGCAATTCCCATCCTCTTGGTAAGGCCTCCGCTCACAAGGGGGCTTCTCACCAAACAATGGGGGACTTCATGTCTGTCGAGACGATCCTGAAGACCAAGGGCAGCACCGTTTATTCCGTCCGCCCCGAACACGCGGTGTCCGATGCCGCCGCGCTGATGTCGGCCAAGAAGGTGGGCGTCGCGCTGGTGTGTGACGGCAAGGGCCGTCTGCACGGCGTCATTTCCGAACGCGACATCGTTATCGGCATCACCCAGTTCGGCAAGGGTCTGCTGGACATGCCGGTGCGCAACATCATGACCAGCCCGGTGGTGACCTGCACCCCCGCCGACACCGCCAAGGGTATCCTGGAGGTCATGACCAAGCGCCGCATCCGCCACCTGCCGGTGGTGGATGGCGACGACATCCTGGGCATTGTCTCGATCGGCGACGCGGTCAATTACCGTCTGAACGAAGCCGAGATGGAAAAGGCCGTGCTGCGCGACTTCGCCGTCGCGCGATAAGGCCCAAGGGAATGGGTGAAAGGGCGCGTGGGGCTTCCCCTCGCGCTCTTTCCGCGTCTGGTGTCAGCGCTTGACGCCGCAGGCCTTGTCGATGGCGGCCAGGACTTCCGAGAAGCCCTTGAGCGAGATGCTGTCGGTGATGGCGGCGCCCTTGGCGGGCTGCGCCTTGACCAGCACTTCCTTGCCCTTGGCCATGGCGGCGACGATGGACCGGTCCGCCTGGGCGTCCTTGGCCCAGGCCGAGCTGCCCTTGGTGAAGAAGGTGTGCTTCATGCCGCCGATCTGGATTTCGGCGTCGGAATCCTTCTTGAAACCATAGGACGCCAGCAGGCTGACCTCGCTCGGGCTCTTGGGGCGGTGGGTGACGGCGATGGCGGTGCCGGCGCGGTCCTTTTCGCGCGGCTTGTCGGCGCGGGCGGCGGCATAGCAGACCTTGGCGCCACCCTCGGTATAGGCATAGGCCTCCCAATTGCCGACGCTGGCCAGCTTCTTGGCGTCATCGGCCAGGGCGGGGGCGGTGCCGGACGCCGCCAGCAGGGCAGCGATCAGGGCAATACGGCGAAGTTCCATGGTGATGGCTTCCGATGGTGTTCGGCGGGAAGGGTGTGCAGGGGGTTAAACGCCCCGAGGGAGCGCTTGTCAATAAGGGTTCTAACCTTTGTTGTTTTCCCCTCGCCGGGCGCCCGCATCCGCGGGCTTGTGTGATCCCAAATCGCATAGAATGAGTGCTGCCGCAGGCCGGGGCATGCCCCGGCCTGCGGCCCATCCGGGAGACCGATCCGCGAGCCGGTAGTTCATCGCTCCGTGGCCAAGCTTGGCTCC
>Ga0209373_10001315_pt1 | contig 30287 bp, 34 predicted proteins | sample Higcelweek5metaG_FD_187173 | JGI IMG/M metagenome (GOLD analysis project Ga0209373, IMG submission 187173) | Freshwater pond sediment microbial communities from the University of Edinburgh, under environmental carbon perturbations - High... | ecosystem: Environmental > Aquatic > Freshwater >... | reverse complement strand
ATTTGTAAATTACGTAGATGTTGCCTTGTCGTCCGATATGCCATCAACGGCTTTGTGTGCGGGTTCAGGAGTACATTTTACTGCTTCGGGTGCCGACTTGTATGAGTTCTTTATCGATGGCGTGTCGCAGGGCAGCCCTTCGGCAACCAATGTCTTTACTCCTTCCGCCATCAATGATGGTCAGGTGGTGTCGGTTGTTGGTACATCAAACACATCGGGCTGCGCACAAACGGCTTTCAATGACATTTTTGTTCACATCATAGAACTTCCTGTAATTACGGCTTCGCCGGATGTCGTTTTCTGCGAAGGCGACTCAGTGCTGCTTACCAGCAGTCTCGATGAAAACAATCACTGGTTCTTCGAAGGAACACCGGTTGTTTCTGTGACCGATTCAACCATCTGGGCGTACGAAGGTGGAAATTATAATTCGGTTGTTTCTGCAGGTAGCATCGGCAATGTATGGTCCTGCGGCGAAAACAGCCTGGGTCAGTTTGGCGATGGAACGACGTTCAATAATATTGATCTGCAGCCATCGGCTTTAACGACTCATGCTGTGGAGGTGGCTTGCGGTGCGGAATTCACGCTGGAACTTAATGATGATGGTTCTGTCAAAGCGTGGGGCCGTAACGAATTCGGTGCACTTGGAAACGGGAATTACACCGATTCCTATCTGCCGGTCGCTGTTGGTAGTCTTACCGGTATTCAGAAAATTGCTGCCGGAAATCGTTTCGGAATGGCGCTGAAAGCCGATGGAACGGTGGTTTCATGGGGCGAAAATACCTACGGTCAGCTGGGTTATGGAAATTATTCTACCAGCAATTTCCCGTTTGCAGTGCTGAATCTCGACAGTGTTGTTGATATTGCCGCCGGCGAAAATCATGCAATGGCACTCACACAAAACGGACATGTCTGGGCCTGGGGACGCAATCAGGCAGCGCAACTCGGCGATAGTTCGCAAACCAACCGCAATGTTCCGGTTCTGGTAAAACAACTGGATGATGTGGTTGCAATCGCTGCCGGAGCAAATCACAGTATGGCCTTAAAGTCCGATGGATCCTTGTGGGTCTGGGGCTCCAATGCCAACGGTCAACTCGGAACTGGTTCCGTTATTTCGGAATGGATTCCGGTAAAAGTAAATCTCTACAACGGCATTGTCAGCTTCGACGGTGGATCGATGCATTCGCTGGCCTGCGATACCATGGGTATTCTGTATGCATGGGGCGATAATACTTTTGGTCAGCTGGGCGTTTCTTCGTTGTCTGGTTCACTGTTCCCGGTAGTCACCGAAGTCAATGGTGGTGCGGTAGAAGTGAAAGCAGGGAAGTTCTCTTCGTATGCGTTGCGTGCCGACAGCAACCTCGTCAGCTGGGGACAGAATCAGGCCGGACAGCTTGGATACAGCGGTGCAGCCAGTGTTTTCACACCTCAGGTGATTGACCAGACTTTTGGTATCGGCTCATTCGACGCCGGCGACCGTCATCTGGCTGTGATACCGGTACACGATCAATCCTGCTCTGCATCTGGTATTACATTAACCATGGATACTGTTCCTGTCATTGATCTTGTTGTAAACGGACTTATCATATCAACCACCACCAGCGGTGTTTCGTATCAGTGGTACTACAATGGCAGCGCGATTCCCGGTGCTACGGGAACATCGGTGACCATTGCCGCTATCGGAAATTATTACGTAGTGGTGACTTTCGTCAATGGCTGTTCAGGCTTCTCCGAAGAATATCAGTATGGCACCGGCCTCGATGAGTCGGGCATGGCGCATATGCTGCTGTATTCGAATCCGTCCAATGGTGAATTCACTGTGATGCTTTCTGCAAATGCCGCAGCTCAGTCGTGGCGCATGATTAACTCAATAGGTCAGGTAGTTGCTTCGCAAAATGTAAACGACGATTCAGTATTTGATGTACGCGGAATCCAGCTCGCACCGGGCGTTTACAGCATTCAGGTGCTGTGTACCGATGGTGCAGTAATCTCAACAAAATTTACTGTGACGGAATAAAAACAGAGTAATAATACTTGAAGTACAATTGCCACGCATGGTGTCATCCTGAACTAGTTTCAGGATTTCCCATGCGTGGCTCATCATCCACCGCAGATACTGAAATATGGCGAAAGCTATCAGCATGACACGGTGGATGATGATAATGATTTACGGACTTTGTGTAATGCTACTGTAGGTAGTTGATCGCAGTCTGAAAAAGAAATTCCCGAGGGTTGAGTCTCTTTTAACTTTCTACTTGAAAACTTGATAACTCGCGAAGCGCCGCGTTGTGCGTCTGCAAGTCCCGACCGATAGCGTCGGGATGTGCTCTGTGCCTCCTGCCTCATGCCGCAAGCTCTGTGCGTTGTGCTTTCACGTCGCCTTTCAACCCGATGACTTGATAACCCGATGACTTGATGACTCGCGAAGCGCCGCGTTGTGCGTCTGCAAGTCCCGACCGATAGCGTCGGGATGTGCTCTGTGCTCTGTGCGTTGCGCGTCACTCCACCACAAACGTCTTCGTTACATCATTTTGAAAACAGTGCATTCTGACGTAATACGTGCCAGGTGCAAGTCCGTCGAGTTCCAGATCGAAATGATTGGCGCCTTTCTGCGCATACTGACTCATGTTGAAAATCAGCGCGCCACCTGAAGTGAAGATGTACACATCGGTTGCAGCCTGATCCATGGCGGTAAACTCAACCGAAAAATGTCCCGAATTCGGATTGGGATATAAATTGATGTTGGTAAAATATTCATCGGCAACAACCGGTGGAATAACGGGCTCTTCCTGCGGCAGAACTGCACTGTCCTGTGGAATGATTTCCGGTTCCGGCTCCGGTTCTTTGGCCGGTTCGGGCTCTTCAACAACGGGCTCATTTTTACAGGGACTTCCCGAAATATATTCAATCAGATAAATGTCGGCCGGAATGGTATCGGGCTTATTGTTCCAGGTGCTGCGCCATTTTCGTGCATCCACATCGCCTTCTGCTGTTTTGAAAACGCCGTTTTCTTTTCCGTCCATATCTTCAATGCGGAGATTGTACGTGGGGTAATGTCCATACGATTCATGAAGAATGGTGAAATTGCCATCCTGATCGGTCACAGCTTCGAGTGTTGCATTGCCATTGCGGTCAATCAGTTTTACTTTTGCATTTTTTACCGGATTCTGACATTCAATGTCTTTTACCGTGCCTTTTACGGTGAAGAAATAGGTTGGAGCTCCGTACTGGGCCAGCACTTCGGAGGTGAAGCCAATTAAAAATCCCAGCAACGATAAAACCTTGGCAAACAGTCGTGTAAACATAATGCGCGTTTTAAAAATGAAGGCCGCCTTGCAGCAACAATTATTCCGTAAAACGTTAAATCGGCATATTTATTACACTTCGCAGCCAATGATTTGGCCTTTGTTTCTTGTAATCTTAAAAATCGTATCTTTGCACTGCATTACGGCTCCGTAGTTCAATTGGATAGAATGGCAGATTCCGGTTCTGTTGGTTGGGGGTTCGAGTCCCTTCGGAGTCACAACCCCATTACACAAACCCCTAAGACACAGTGAGTTATAGGGGTTTTTCTTTTGATAGGGTACAAAATAGGGTACACTTTTTTTGTAACAGAATAGGAATAAAAGTAAAACATTCTTTACATTTATTATTGTTTTCCCCTTTATTGGTGGGGGTTTCAGCTGCAAACATAATTATTTTATTTTACTTTCAATAACTTTTGAAACCTTTTGGAAAGTCTTTTAAGTATAGGCAATAAAAAAAGGGGACAATTAAGCCCCCCTTCTTATTTATATGTTTCCTATTTGCCTTAAAGTATTTACCTCAAATGGGTCTGTTATGTAAATAATAAAGCTGAAATATTTTTGTGTTGAGTCGTCAAAGAATTCTGGGGAACAATGAAACCCAATTCTATAAATCAGTTTATTGTATGTGTCTTCCAATATTTGAATTAATTCCCACTCACATAAAACAGCAACTATTTTTTTATGTACTTCAGACCCTGCTTTAGCTGAAATAACAGCAGTATCATTGTCTAATAGTAAGTTTAAGTTTTCATTGTTAGGGTCAACCCATTTCAAATACTGCTTAGAAAGTTCAATTTCAATTGCAGAATTTTTAAGTTTATCTGCAACAGTATTTAAATGACTTCTAATGTCTTCTAATTCAGCAATGAATGAATTATACTGTCTGTATGCTTCTGGGTCAGCATCATTTTTTAATACTTTAATGTACTTCATATCTGTTTGGTTTTAAAAATTTATACAAACATAGTAAAATATTTCCAATTAATACGTTTTCTTTTGCATGTAGTTGTTTAATTCTTGCAGGCTTATTTTTGTTCCATTTACTTTAACTGCTTGCAATTCCCCATCATGTAGCAACCTTTCAATTGTTCGGGTGTGTACTTTTAAATATTCTGCTGCTTCTTTTACTGTCATTAGGGGACTGTATTCTACAGCTTTTATTTCTGGCAGCTTTTGGGGCTGCTGCTGAAACTGGGGGTGCTGTTGCATATAGCTTTCAAAGCATTCTTTTACAATACGCTTTAATTCTTCTTCACTGGTTACTATTATATTTCCCATATAAACTATTATTTATTAATTGATGTGTCCCCAGCAGCTTCAACAGTTGCTGCTGTTGCTGGGGACTTTGTAATTATTCACCATGCATTATTTCATTCTCTAATTTTTCATTCAGCATTCTTAAAATAACAGCCTTTGTTATTCTTTTGTCCTGTGGGGGTTGTAATTGAAGCTTTGCACAACTATCAAACCCCCACTGCATTGTATTGCCGTTGTCATAAAAGTTTAAGTTACCTGCTTTGTTTTTAAAAGCGCCTGCTTCAGTTTCTTTTACAAGCTTCATTGCATTTTTAATCATTGTTTTCATATTCATTTATTTTAAGTGTTTCCTATAAATAGTCAAAAAAAATATTCCCACATACAAAATATATAATTTTTTCTGACATTTCCAAACTTTCAACCAACTTTATTTTTGTTCAACCACACCAAACCCCCACCAATACAAGCTAATGTAAAGGTTATACTTCTACTTTCGTTTCTGTTTCTGGGTTTGGGTGCTATGCTATGGCTATAACCCCCATCGTTTCTATTTCTTTGTACGAAATAATTTATAAAAAGTTACAATTGAAGTTACTTTTGTTTCTGTTGCTTCAACTTATATAGTTCTTCTTTCCAGTACTGGGGGCGGTTGAAGGCTATAACAAACAGTACATTGAAGAAGAGTTTAACTATTTTTCATTTTTTCAGGGCTTTGCTTGTTTTTCTTCTAAGTCTTTAAGCTTTGCATTTAATACTCTTTTTTCTGCTTCTAATATATAATTCTTTATTTTTAATTTTTCAATCTTTGCTTGTTCTTCTTCTAACTCTTTAACCTTTGCTTTTAACTCTTTAATCTTTGTATCAAATTCTTGAATTTTATTTGATGAGCGGTTAGCGACCTTAAAAAAGAATATGCTAAATAACAGAATATAGATAGGCATTGCTACTAAATATATAGCATTGTCTTCTTCATGCAACATAGTTTCCGCAAAAATAAACAAACCAAAACAAGCAATATAGAATAGTACAACACTGTCACCTGATATAACAAGGCCGTCAAAGAATTTATTAATTTTATCCTTCATGTTTTTTCCCCAAATATATTACTTTTTCAAACAATACAACAGTACAGCAAACAGCAGTATAACCCCCCCCAACAACACATATATTTTATAACTGGGTTTATATTCAACCTTTACAACTGGTACTTCAACTTTTACTTCTTTATATATGGTGTCCTGTTTCAATTGCACCCCCAAACTGTCAGAACCAACTGAAAACAGCTTTACAACTGTATTTTCTTTTGTTATGGTCACTGTATCTTTCAAAAATTGGGTTGCTATAACAGTGTCATGTGTATAACCTACTATTGTATCAGTCACAGTTACAGTGTCTTTTGCTTTAATTAGTTCTGGGTGCATTGTTATAAGCCTGTTTAAACGTTTCTGGGGTGTCCTACAGCCCCCAATAATAGCTACAGCAATAACTAACACCCATATTTTCAGTATATTTTTCATAGTCTATTACATTTTACTAATGTCTGTAAGCAGCTTTATAAGGCTATTACACAGCTTTTCTTTAATAAGTGGGTCTTCTATTAACTGAAGGTCTTGCTTATTGTCCTGAAAGCCCCATTCAAGTAAACATGATGGGTGCAGGGACATTAATACTGTAAAGTTTTCTTCATAGTCTGGGTCTTTGTCACTGTAGAAGTCTTTGCGCCATTGCATTTCAGGCACATCTTTTACCAGACCTTCATAAATATAGGTTGCAAAAGTGTCTGAAAGCGTTTGACCTTTACAAGTCCAGATGCTTGCATTACGGGCGTTTGCCCATTCCCCACATTTTGCAGCGTTGTTGTGAAGACTGAAGACAAAAGCGGGGGCTTTTATTGCATTCATTATACTTTTGCGCTGCAACAGCCCAATTTCAAAATTGGTTGTAACTGTTTCAACCACACAAACCCCATTATTTAGCAAGCCTTCTTTTACTTTTGCTAAAATTTCTCTACTCCAAATATACTCTTTGTGTTTTCCGTCGGGGCTGGCTTTCCCAGCTACGTTTGCACCATGTGCAGCATCTAAAATTATTGTTCTACTCATTTATTTCTTTGTATTTCTGTTGTATTCTATGTATTATTGTCTTTATATTACCTTCAGAAAGCCCCATTAATTCAGCAATTGCAGCGTATTTAAGACCCTGCATTTTATATTCAATAATTTGTTGTTGCTGGGGTGTAAGTGTTTTGTAAAAGTCTGTTGCTGGGGTGTCTTCTTTTTCAAATGCAGCATTGTAACAGACCCCAGCCCCAAATTCACCAACAATGTCTGATGCAATTTCTGGTCTATTACTTTGAACCTTATAACGTCTGTATATATCAGTAACAGCACTTTTTATACAAGTTCCAATAAACGCTTCAGGTGTGTAACTATCTTTTTTGCTGAAGTTCTGCCACAACTTAATATAAGTCAGCTGTACAACTTCTTCAACCTTTTGTGTTGAATGGGTTGTAAAGAACTTATATACATAGCTGTTGCATAGCTTGTTTATAAAAGCTTTGTGCTGTGTTATATAAGCGTCAAATTCAGTCACTATTTTTATTAATAAATATTTGCAATGAAGTTTTGTTTAAGGGAGTGCAAATAAGCCCCTTTGCGGGGCTTTTGGCTTGTGATTGAAGAAAGTGTTGTTGTTACACCATTGCCCCGTTAGAAACCTTGTATTCAAATAATTTGGGGTCTTTTAAAACGTAGTCTGGGAATTCATTTTTTATTGTTTCTTTTATTTTTTCTAATGAATTTGAAGTTGCAATTATTCCCCTACCAATACAATAAGTAAACACCATTTCTTTTGTAATTTCAATTTTTGTTTCTTCTTCTTTGTATTCAAAGTTGTATTCATTCCCATCTGTTGCAGTCTGGGTTGTTGCAAAGCTTTCAAATTTAAAATTGGGGACTGTTGTAAAATGGCTTTTAATAATGACTAAAGCCCTGTCTAAGTCTTCATTTTTAATTATCCAACTGTCATGTACAGTAACATTAAAAATGTCTTGTGCTGTCAAGTCGTTGCATATAACATCTAATACTTTGTGGCTTTCCATTCTTTGAAGCATAATTGCAAATTGGTTATACCCATTTTTTGTTTTAAAAGCATTTACCCATTTATTAATAGCAGGGAATTCAGCAGCAAATACTTTCTTTTCCTTTAAATATGAAGAAGGCTTTGAAAATAGTACACACATCATTATTTTTTTAGCTTCTTTTCTGGTTAATTTTTCAGTTACAAAATTGTCATAGAATAACCCCGATATAACCCAGCTATTAAACTTTTCAATTTCCTTTTTATCTGCTTCTTTTAATTCTTTTTCGCAAAATTCCCACACCTTAACTGCTTGTTTATCAATGTCTATGGGGGTGTTTCTACTAACATTATGAGAGTAATATATAGAATTAATAATAAGAGACATAAAGAAAGGCTGTGAATTACTAATATCTATTTGGGTAAATTCCCCCTCATTACAGAATTTAATGTTGCTTTTTAAATTGGTTAAATTAGTGTCCAATCTAAAATTGGTTTTATTTCTTTTAAAATAAAGTCTGTTTTCTTTTATTTTGTCGATTAACTTATATTGTTGTATTCTTGCATTGATGTCTTCAAATTGTTGTACAATTGAAAAAGCTTTGTCTATGTCTATTCCCCTTACAAATTCAGTAAAGTAAGACTTCATTTTTTTAAACTGGTCTTTAGTTTCTTTCAGTCTGAATTTTTCTTTTTCAGAATTGAAGAAAGCAATTTTTTGTTTTAAAAAAGTAATGTTTTCAATTTCAATTTTTACAACGGGGGAATGTTTTTCTTCTCTTAATTTATAACCCCTTGTTTTTTCACCTTCAATGTAATTGTTATCTACATATATTATGTGACTGTTTACAAAGAATGAAATGTAACGTTTGTATTCATGTGTAATACCTTGTAATTTTCTGGCTGAAACACTTGTAAACCCGTTTTCATCTGTTGTAAAAGAAGTAAAATTTGAAAGAAGTTCTAATGCTATCTGTTTGTCTAAATAGTTCTGGCATTCAATTTTTTTCAAATGTTCTTCAGTTGTGTAATAATAAATTCCTTTTTTCATAGCTCTATATTAAATTTTAGCTCTAATAAAGTGTGGGGAAAAGGGAGCTAAGAACCTTTTTCAACGGGCAATTACCCCCGTCTATTCCCCACACATAAATAAATAGTAAAATAATTTTTTTGTTTCAAGAGTTTTTGAAATTATTTTTTGCGTTTTTCGCAAAACGTCCTAAAATTCAAAAATTTAGGACGATTTATTTTGTTAAATATATTTAACATTATTTTTTTCCTAATAAACTGTCGTTTTTATTTTTTCAAACTATTTATAAGAAAATGAGTGATGAACAATACAGAATTCAACGAACATCTACAGTTTGCAGCCAACAACGAAAATTTTATAAGTAATGTGCTTTGGGGCTGGGGTTATAGCGCTGTTAGCAAAAGTGACATTGCATGTTATGAACCAATGAAGTTTGATTTATTGGTTTTCAACGAAAAAAAACAAACCTACTTTTCAGCTGAATGCAAAAGAGACGCTTTAGCACATTTAACGGGCAACCTTGCTGTTGAATTTGAAAGCAACGAAAAACCCAGCGGAATAAGTGTAAGCAATTCACATTTTTACTTCTTCACATGTGATAATGTGAAGTATAACAACGACTTTACAACTGTTGATATTAGCACTTGTGATGTGTATATTTTAAATACAAATGATTTAAAACAACTTGTAACGGGCTGCAAAGTGGTTGAAGGGGGTTACAATAACCTTTCAAAATTTTATTTACTGCCAATTTCAAAAATAAACCAGAAAGCAAAAAAATATTCATTCACCTATAACTTTGTCTGGGACACAGATTTAGAATTTTATCAGAAAAATATTTTACCAAAAGCACAAACCAAATTTAAAAAATATGAATAAAGAAGACGTATTAAAACAATGTATTGTAGAAGGTTTAATTATTAAATTACCAGACACACAATTAGAACGAAAAATTTATACAGATGTAGCTAAGGCTTTAGAATTAATTGGGGGAAAATGGAATAGAAGTAAACAGGGCTTTGTCTTCAATGAAGACCCCACCGCCCTTTTAACTCAAATTCAAAACGGCGAAAAAAGAAATTTGAAAAAGGAATTTCAATTTTTTGCAACCCCAGACGACGTTGCAGACTTCATGATAGATTTAATTAGAGTAGATGAAGGCGACAGTGTATTAGAGCCTTCAGCAGGTCAGGGAGCGCTTATTAAGGCGTTATTAAGACAATACCCCAATACAAAAGTAGATGCTTTTGAATTAATGGATATAAACAGGGAATTCTTAAAGAAAATACCTGAAGTAAATTTAATTGGTGAAGACTTTTTGACTACACCAATTGAAAAGAAATATGACCTTATTATAGCTAACCCCCCATTCAGCAAAAACCAAGATATAGACCACATCATGAAGATGTATAGTCATTTAAAAGTTGGGGGTGTTCTGGCTTCAATTTGCAGCAAGCATTGGACTTTTGCAACTGGAAAAAAAGAAACTGCATTCAGAAATTTTATTGAAAAAGAAAATTGTACTGACATATTTCCCTTAGAACACGGGCGCTTTAAAAGTTCTGGAACTATGGTTGGCACACAATTAATAGTGATTTACACTTAAACAAAAAAATATTTTCAAAAAAGTTGAATTTACTTTTTTTGATACTATTTATAAGAAACAATTAAAAATGAAAACTATGTGGTTTAAAAGAAAACAAGAAAAAGAAGTTGAAATTTCTGAAGAAGAAAAACAACAAATTTTAAAAAGCAAAGAAATTGCTGAAGGCATTTTAGATGAAATTGAAGAAATAATTAATTCTACACCTGAATACAAAAAAATTAGTCTGGGTGCAGATTTAATAATAGAAACAGTTAATCATTTTAACTGGTATAAAAATATAATTTTTGGAAAGCAAAGTATTAATATTATTTGTGAAAGTTTTTGTTCACAAAAAGAATATGAGAATGAAATTAAAAAATATTCTGATTTACAGAAAAATTATAGACCCCAATGGTTGTTTTATTTAATAAAACAACACAATGAAAAAGCTGAAGCTGTCAGAAAAATTTTCAAAGAAAAAATATTAGATGCCGAAATTGAAAAATACATTAAAGAAAACAATGAAAACAATTAAACTTATTCTGGCATTATCAGCACTGGCTGCAACAGTTATATTGACAGGCACAACCTTGTATATTTGGCTGTACATTTTCGCCTGCATTACAGGCTATAACCTTGTGCAGCTTTCAAATTCTGTAGCAAATATTAAAAGAATAAACAAAAATATTCACTCATAACACCCAGCGCCCCAGCTGCATTACTGTTGTAGTTGGGGGCTTGCTGGGTTAAATAATTAATTGAAAATGAAAAATTATAACTGGAATAAAAACAGCATTGAATTCAAAGCTGCAACTAAGCTTCAAAAGGGCTGGGGCTGGCTTGAAGACTACCAAAATGACCACAATACACTGTGCATTTTGAATGATGAAGAATTAACCAATATTACTACACATTTACTTATACAACGGAATAAGTTAACTACACTGATTAACAAGCTAATTAAGGACTTTACAAAAGAAACATTTTTTGGAATAGATACAATAATTAGGGGCTTAATTTACATTAACCGATTAAGCGAAAACATAGCGCTAATGCTCGATGAAGCACTTTTTAGAACATTAAAAAATATAAATATAAATGATACTAACAGCCCAAACAATTCAACAGATAGCAGCACAAGTTTATAATGAAAATGACCTATGGGATATTGCTAAACACTATTCCAAATGCGACTTTGAAGACATTATACATGAAGTCATTTTGCAAATTTATACAATGTCACCCCAAAAAGTAAAACAACTTTATAAAATGGGTGTGTTGAAGTACTATATAATTTACATTATCAAAACTTCAGCAACAAGCCCCAGCAGCGGCTTTCAAAAAAAATATTATAGAAATATTGAAACGAAAGACCAGCTGCATAAATTTAAAGATGCTGCATTTGAAGAAAAAACTATTGAAGAAAGGCAAATTGAAGAAGACTTTTATAATAAGGCTGTTGCAGCCTGCACAGGGAGCGAAAAAGACAAAAGAAAACAATATATTTTAAGAACCATTTTTGAATTATACTTTGAAAATAATTTATCTATTCGACAAATTGCAAAGTGTTCAAAATTAAGTACCAGTACGGTTTATAACTATTTGAAAGTAATAAAAGAAAACATCAAAAATTCAATTACAAATGATAACAATTAATTTTTTATTTGCCTTGTGTGGGGCGCTTGCAGGCTGGTTTATAAGCGAGTTTGAACCATTTCAAGTTTTCATTTATGGCTTAGAAAATAAGTTTAAAAATAAGCGTTTAAACTGGGTTTATTCCAATATCATTTTAAAAGTCTTTAGCTGTTGCAAGTGCTTTGCATTTTGGTTTACTCTTATTTTCTTTTTGCAGCCATTTACAGCAATATTTGCTTCAGCAATGGTTTATACTTACAAAAGAATATTAGATAGCAAGTTTTAAAACAAAAAATAGAAATAAATATTTATAAGAAAACTATTATGAAAGTTTACAAACAAGAAGAAATTACGGAAATACAGGAAAATTTTGAATGGCTAAGAAAAAAGGAACATTTTAACACAAGTGATGCTGGGAGAGTTGCAAATATGTCTTCAAAGTACTTAGGGAAAACGGTTAATTGCATGAGTTGCGGGGGGGGGCTTTGGAAAGCAAAATGGGACTTAGTAGGCTGGTTTAGTGGCATTCTGGCAGCTGTTGAAGCTGGTACAATTCTAATTGAAGAAGACATTTTCAAAGCTGTAGAAGAAGCTGAAGCTTCAAAAACTGATGAAGAAATTATTATAGATATTGAAATTGATGCAGCACCCCCTGTTGATGTCCCAGCCGCAGAAACAATTGTGGAAAAAGCAAAAAAAGAAGTAATAGAATATTCAAAAAAGAAACGTGGTTTTAAATTATAATAGACATGAGAGACTTTAAATACACAAAAGCAAAAAAGGCTAAAACCCTTAAACAATTTACTTATAGAATTCAAAAATATTTTGAAGAAATAAAGAAAACTGGGGGTGTCCCAACAGTTACAGGACTGGCTAACAGTCTGGGTTATAGCCGTTCTGGTTTAATCAAAATGAGAAATAAAAATAGCAAAATTAATGAAGTTGTTGAATATGCTAAACAATTCATTGAAGAATACTTAGAAAGCTTATTGTTTGGCCCAAAGGGTTTTATGTACAGCAAGAATATTTCTTTCAGTTTAAAGAACAATTTCAACTGGAAAGAAACAATTGATGAAACAGCAAATATTAATACTAAAGTAGTTGTAAAGCTGAATTATACTGATGAAGAAGACAATGCTACTACTGATACAAATGCAAATAAAACTGATGAAATAGAAAATGAATAATAAATATGAGTTCAAAAAATGATAGTGAAATAACGTTAGAATTATACAACCCCCATAAATTTCAAAAACAAGTTCATAAAATATGTACTGAAGGTGAAGAATTTAGGGTTATAACCGTTTGTGCAGGCCGTCAAAGCGGAAAGACACAATTAGCTATTAATCAGGTTTTTTTATGGGCTTTTAAAAAGCGAAACACTGTAATTGGGTTTGTTTCCCCCAGTGACGGCCAAAGTATCAAAATTCAAAATGAAATGATTAAGCTGTTACAGAATAGCGGTTTAATTTTGAATTCTGTAAGGGGTATTTCAAATAGGAAAATTAAATTTATTAATGGCAGTGAAATACGTTTTTTTAGTTCAAAGTCGAATGATTCAATAAGGGGGCAAACGCTGCAATATTTGGTTATTGATGAAGCAGCATTTATTTTACAAGAAGTATTTGAAAACATCTTATACCCTACACTTGCTGTTGCTGGTAAGCGCTTGTTAATTACTTCAACCCCAAAAGGTAAGAACTATTTTTACCAGCTTTATAGTAAGGGAAACAATGAAGAATACAAGAACTATTATAGCTTCAAATTTACTTCTTCAGATAACCCTAAAGCAAACTTAGAAATTATTGAAGAAGCAAGAAAAAATAACAGTGAAGCATATTTTAGACAAGAATTTTTAGCTGAATTCATAGACAAAAGCGGTGTTTTTCAAAATGTAGACTATGCTGCAATACTTGACAGACAGCAACCTATGACAGGGTTCAAATACTTCTTTGGCTGTGATATTGGAATGAGAAACGACAGCACAATTATTTGTGTTTTTGACAATTTTGGCAACCAGTGCGACTATGTACGATTAACCAAAGTAGAAGCATACCAGATTAAAAACAAAATAATTGAACTAAACTTGAAATGGAAACCAAAGAAAATATATTTGGAGCAAAACGGTATTGGAAACCCCATTCTAAGCGACTTGAAAGCAATTCACAAGTTGAACAATTTAGAAGGCTTTAATACTGATAACCGTAAAAAAGAAGAAATAATAAACAATTTGGTTTACGCTTTAAATAATGGTGAATGTCTGTTGTTGAATGATAAACTATTAAAGGATGAATTTAAAAGCTTTGTTGTAAGCTACACAAAAAACGGAAACCCCCAATTCTTTGCAGATTCAGGACACGATGACATAGTGATGAGTACAGCAATTGCTTATAACTGCTATCAAAAAAATAGAACCATAGGCAGTTACAGCGTAATGTAAGAACAAAAACAAAATTGAAAATAAAATATTTCTAAGTAAAAATGAAAGAAGTAATTATAAATAATAAGCAGTACAGTTTTCCTGAAAAATGGAGTGAAATTACATTGCAGACATACAAAAGAATTGTTGACAGCGCTGTTATACTGACTGATGAAACCAGCGGAAACATTGCAAAAACAGCTGCAATAGCTGCAAAAATTCTGGACATTCCAATAAAAGAATTATACTTCACAACACAAACAGAATTCAATAAAATAATTGAATTATTGGTGTTTTTAAATGATGAAATAGACGCTTCTTCAAAAAAAAATTCAGTTGAAATAAATGATGTAGTATACAGTATTAAAGCGGATTTAGAAAAACTAACCGTTGGTGAAATGGTCAGTTTTGAAATTGCTACACAAAATTCAAACAGGCTTGTAGACCTCATTGCACCTTCATTAGCACTTCTTCTTAGAAGGGAAAAAAATGAATTTGATGCAGATAATTATTTTTCTTTTATTCAACAGATTGAAGAAAATGTAGATGTAGAAACAGCTACAGCTATGTCTGCTTTTTTTTTGAGTGGCGAAAACATCTATATGAAGAAGTTTTTGCAGACTTATTTAAGGGAAACGGAAACAGCGGAAATAGTAGCAAATTAGCGCCTTTTGCGTGGTTTGGAATTGTAGAAAAACTGGCTTTGGGAAACATAAATAGTTTTGATGCAGTTTATAAACAAAATTTCATTTTAGCACTGAATTTATTAACATACTGGAAATTAAGAGATGAAGAAGCAGAAAAAATAAGAAAAGAAGAAGAAAAAAAATTAAATAAATGGAACAAATAACTACATACAACCAACTAATAAAAGTATTTGAACTTATTGCACAACAGCACAAGCAGTTAAACAGCTGTTTTATTGGTCGAAACTGGGAATTAGGCAGCGAAAACGCTAATATAAAATTTCCTGTGTTACAGGTCAAACCCAGCACAGCAAGACTTATTAAAAATTCAAATGATAAAAGATACAACTGTGCAGAATTTAGCATTAGTATTAGGGTTTTAGACCTATTGCAAAAAGAAGAATTGAATAAAACAGACGTTTATTCAGATACCTTTCAAATTGTACAAGACATTGTAAGCCTTATTAGTACACACCCCTACTTCAAAGAAAAATTCTGTGAAATAACCAACAATACAGTAGAAGCTATTGCTGAAGAAGAACTTACAACCCTTAATGCTGCGGGCTGGTCAACAGTTTTGCAAATTAAGGTGCTGAATTGGGGGGGGTACTGTGGAATTCCTTTGGACTGGTCAACTGACATATTTTAATTTTTAATACAAATGGAAAATATCAAAAATATACTGAATGAAATTTCTTTAGAATTAACAGCTGAAATTAAGACTATAATTAAAGCTGGGGGACACATTAAGACTGGTTTAATGTACAATAGTATTGTTGTTGAATGTGCTTATAACCCCCTTGCAAATAAGTCTGGGTTTGTATTTGTCATTGATGCACCCTATTATTTTCAATATGTGAATGGAAATTTTGAATTAATAAAGCAGCTGGTAGACAGTGCTGTATATAAGGCAGCTAAAGCAAAATTCAAAGAAGAAATAAACAAAAGTGTAGATACAAGCCAAAAAGCTAAAAGCATTATTGACCAGCTGGGGGGCTTTATACAGGCAGCAATAAAAGAACAACTTTTAAAAAAGCTAATATAAATGAAAATAAGCGATGCAGCAGTATATATGACAGAAAGGTTAACGGCTGAATTAAAAGGCATTATAACAAGCGAAAACCATATAAAAACGGGCTTTATGCATAGAACATCTGAAGTAAAATTTCTTTCTTCAACCTATGACGGAAAAACCCGCTTCATTTTTAGTTTAAAAGTCCCTTCTTACTTTTCATTGGTTGAAAAAAGAAGAAACGAACAAGGAAAGCCTTACATGCTGCAAATGATAAAGCAAAGCAGCACCTTTCAAGAATGCTTAAAAGTGTTTTACGATGCAATTTTACAGGACTTTGGACAGCAAGTAATAGAACAATTAAAGAATAAAAAGGAATTCAAAAATTTATAACATGGCAATAACTTTAAAAAATAATATTAGATACAGAACTCCAGCTTTTAACCCGTTTTATTTGGTTTTAGACAGCACAAACAAGACTGAAACAGGCTTTTGTTATATAGTTGACTTGTATAACGCTGGTACAACGACACTTCAAAGGCGTTTAAGAGTGCAGCCAAACCCGTTAAATAGTAATTATGGTGTTATTGACCTTCAACAGTACTTTGCAGACCGTTTGAGCGGTGACCCAATGACTATAAATTTTTCTGTTGCTTGTGAAAACACTGCACAACAGCATAGAACTGACATTAAGTTAGGTGAAGAAATTCAATACAATTGGAGTTTTTACGATAACTTTTATAGTTCAATTGCTGGCTTTGAAAACAATGTAGGCTTTACAAGCAACACACAGCATTCTTATTCAGTTGGTGACTACATATACATTACGCAACAAAGCGGGGCAACCTATGACAATTATAACGGTGTAATGCAGGTTGTAAACATACCCAATAATTACGCTGTTATTGTAAACTATCAATTTTTGGGGTCAACACCTGTTGAAAGCGGGCAAACAAGATATAATGACTACAGAAAAACCGTTTCATCTGGTCTTACAAATTATTCCTCAATAATGGCTTTTGATGCAGCTTTTGAGGACTTTGACACAATAGTCTGGACTGCCTATACTGAAAACCCCCAAATTTTAAGCGTATTAAATGACTTTACGGGGTCAACAGCTTATACTGTTAGGTTGACAAACAACGGTTTTTTGAATGTAGCTTGCAAAAATAGCAGTGACATTAATAAAATATATGTGGGGAACGCTGGCAGCGAAGTTGAATTAAACAAAACTGCACCTTCTTCAGTAACTAACTTTATTTACCGTTTCCCATTTGCTCCAGAAAGCATAAATGAAAACTTAGGTTATGACTTTATTTCAGCTGGTACACCTTCATATTCAGTAAGAATTACAAGCAATTCAGGAACTACACTAAATAAGCATTACTTCTACATAAACGAAGCTTGCACCCCAGACGGGGCTGTAGAACTTCTTTTTGAAGACCTTTTGGGGTCTTATATCCCTTTCAACTTCAATTTTATAACAAGTGAAAATGTAAATATTGAAAGAAAAACTTATAAAAAAAGTATTGAATATGGCTTAAACAATGGAAACTACATGTATAACCCACAAAGCCAAACAAACAAAATTTATTCAATAAACAATAAAGAAACTATAAGTGTTCACACTGGTTACATTGATGAAACCTTAGTTTCAATTATTGAACAGCTGTTGCTTTCAAAAAATGTTTACTGGAATAAAGAAAATGCAGGTGTTTATTTACCTGTAACAATTACAGACAGCAGTTTTGCAAGAAAAACCAGCCTTAGAAACTCCCTTATTGACTACACAATAACTTTTGAATTAAGTAATAATAGACCGCTAAATATTTAAGAATGAATAACAACGTAAAACTATACATAAAAGAAAAGGGGTTTGTAGAACTTGCTGAAGAATTCCCAATAAGTCTAAATTTTAGTGTTGCAGACATTGCCGACATTACAAAGCGTTCTGGGTCTTTTTCAAAAACTATTTCAGTCCCTTCAACCCCAGCAAATGACTTACTTTTCGGGCAACTGTATAACATTTGCACAAGTGATAATGAATTTGACTTGAATAAAAAATATGAATGTATATTATTTCAAAATGAAGTTCCTGTTTTTGAAGGCTATATTATACTTCAAAACATAGTCAAAAACCCCAACAGCAATTTCTTCAATGAAAATTACGATGCAGTATATAACATAACACTGTATTCAAAAACAGTTGACTTTTTTACGATAATTGACGGAAAATATTTAGATGAAATTGACTTTCATATAAACACACACCAAATAACAGATACAGACATACTTGCAACGTCTGCACACACTTATTTAGATGTTTACAAATACTTCAATTTTTTTAATGGGGGTGCAACCTATGAACCTGCTGACTTTTGGCATGCAATTTACGCTAAACAGTATGCAGACCGTATTATAAGTGATGCTGGGTACAACTATAACCCAGCTGAAAGTACATTTTTAAATGAAGAACCATTTACAAAGCTTGTTATTCCTTACAGCGGCACACTGAATGTAAAAGACAAAACATTGTGGGAAAATGAAAAGTTTTATGGTCAACAAACAGCCACAACAGCACACAATTTTACATGGTTAAACCAAATTAAAAGCGGTGCATTTCAGTTTGATAATTACTACACACCATATTTCAAAAACAGTTACAGTGAACCAGTTGGGGTTGTTTATACTGCTTCAATGGGGGGTGTGCAAAACATTGTATTTGAAGCTTCAGGACAAATTAACTACAGCGCAAATACTGACTGTTGGTATGGTGACTACTTTGGACATACACCCAGCAATATAACAGGACATACAAGAGTAAGACAAATTCCCATTAAAATATTAGTAAAGAAAAATGGGGCTGTTGTTGCTCAAAAAAACGTCTATTCAAATACACTTCTTTTACCAGTAAAAGACAGTCCAGACCTTACAACCCCAGACATGACAGCTGGTACACAATATACAGCAAGTTGGACTGTTAGCGGCACACTTGACAATTTGAATTTATATAATGGGGACACATTGCAATTAGAATATATTTTTGATGCTTTCGGCAACTGGTCAAACTTTGGGTTTTATTCAAATTCTGGTCAAACAGGTTATCAAAATGTAATTTCATTCAATATTACAGACAGCATTTACCCCGCTGGCACATTTACAATAAATAATGCAAGCTGGTATAATAACCCCATTGGTACAACAACCAGACAAAATTACGATGTAGTAGACATAAATAACTACATTCCTAAAAATGTAAAACAGAAAGACTTTTTAGCCACAATTTTAAAGACTTTCAATTTATATATTGATGTAGATAACACTGACTACAACAGGCTTTTAATAAAGCATAGAGATGAATTTTATAACACCCAAATTTATAAAGACTGGTCAAATAAAATAGATAGAAGCAAAGAAATTACAGTAAAATATTTACCAGACCTTCAAAAGAAAGAAGTTACATTAACTTATAAAGACGGGGGGTCTGACTGGGACAAAGCGTACAAAGACTTTTATAATGAAACATACGGGCAACAGAAAATAGTTTATGAAACTGAAACTGTAATTGGTGAAGAAAAGAAAGAAAACAGTTTGTTTTATTCTGCACCATTGGTTTACAATGGAAACTTAGTTGTAAGTGGCATTCAGTCAAAAGAACCCAAAAACCTTTATTTACTTTACGATGGGGGGCAACAGCAAGGCAGCTGGAGTTTTAAATTTGGTAACACAACACATAATTTAACTGGTTATTCTTACTGTGGACACTGGGACAACCCCACACAACCAGCGTTTGACTTGAATTATGGGGAAAATAAAGCCTATTTTATTGACCTGAATTACTATACAGAAAACAACCTGTACAACCTATATTTTGCAAATACATTCAGACAAATAGCAGAACAAAAAATGATAACTGCATATTTTGTATTGAATGAAAATGATATTGCAACACTGAAATTTTCAGACAAAATAATAATTGACAATAATTCTTACGTTCTAAACAGTATAAGTGACTACAACCCATTCAGCAAAGCACCTGTAAAAGTTGAATTGGTGCAATTTGATGACATTTACACAAAGCCAAAAGGAAGAAAAAAACCAATAAAAATTTCTGGTCACACTTTTCAAAATATTAGTTCACTTGTAAAGCCACAAATACAGGCTAATTTATTGAACAATACAATAAGTGCAGGTGCTTCAATTATTGATGTAAAGGGCAATGCAAACAGAATTGATGCAAGTGAAAATGTTTATGTAATAGGGAACAAAAATACTATTGAGGGGGGAACAAAAGATGTTTACTTATTCAATACAAGCAACCAGACAATTACAAGTGATTTACAAAATGTAATGCTTTTTGGTGTTTCAGATGAAAGCTACAGTGCTACTTCAAATTCATTTGTTGTAAATGCTGAAACAATTGCTTTAAGCGGTAATGTGACAATAAACAATTCAACAATTGCAGAAATTATAAGCAGTGCAACAACTTCAACAAGTTTGCAAAATGGTTTAAACACATTCACAGGCGGTACTTCTACAGCCCCCAGCATAAATATAAGTGCAGCAACTTTAAATAGTTTGAATGTAAGCGGGTCTTCAGCTTTGGGGGCTGTTTCAGCAACTTCAATTTTTTCAGGTGCTACAAATTTAAATTTAATTTTTGCTTCTACAACCCACACCCATACTTTAGCAAATATAACAGCAACTGCACATACACACAGTATAAGTGAAATTGCAGCAGCTGGGAATAGTACGAATGTACAGTACAACAACGGGGGCAATTTTGCAGGAAGTGACAATTTTATATTTGAAGAAACACCAATTTTAACTAATGTTTCATTGTCAGTAAAAACTGATGGTGACAGTAAAGCAGCACTAACATATTTACTTGACAATACAACCCCAGTTACACAGTTAAGAGCTACTGGCAATGCTGACTTTGAATTAGGCTTTGGTAGTAGTTTAGACACGCTTATTCATTGCAATAATAGTACAAACCTTATTGGTATAAAGACTTCTACACCAACACACCTTTTAACTGTAAATGGGTCTTTGTCAGCTGTTACAGCGTATGCAACAAATATTTATTCAGGTGCTTCAAACTTAAATACTGTTTTTTCTTCAACTGGTCATAGTCACAGCTTAAACCAAATTACAGCAACTGGACATACTCACAACAGTTATATTACATTACCCGTTGTAGCTTCAATTGCAACAACTTTTACCCCTTCAGACTTAGCTGTCTATTACATTGGGGGCGGTGGTATGCCTTCAACGACGGCAAGAAGTAGACGTATTTATATTTTTAACGCTGGTATAATAAAGGCTGCTACAGTATGGGGTTATTGCCCTGCAACTGCTGGCAGCGGTGAAAATATTAGCATGTATATAAGGCTTAATAATTCTTCTGACACACTTATACAGACTGAAGGTGTAGCAGCAAACGCCCGTAATTGGGAAAATACAGGCTTATCAATTGCAGTTGCATCTGGGGACTATATAGAAATTAAAATGATTTGCAGCTCTTTTGCTACCAATCCCATTTTTGATACTTTAAATGGTTATGTACTATTAGAAATTAATCAGTAAAAACAATACTTGAAATTTAATATTTATAAATAAAATATAATGGCAGACCAATTAATATTAGACTTAGTTATAAATGGTGAAGGTGCAAATACTTCAATTTCCGAAATGAAAAAACAAATTAAGGAATTGAAAAGCGCTATGCTGAATTTAGACCCCAACAGTGAAGAATTTGCAAAAGCTGCTGAAAAAGCAGGTGAATTAGCAGACAATATAGACGATGCAGGCGAAGCAATGAATTCTATGAAAGGCCAAGGGACTTTAGAAGGCGTGAATTCTTCTTTGGGTCGCATGGATGAAAAGATGCAAAATTTAGACTTTGACGGGCTTGCAAAAGATATTTCTTTAATGGCTACTTCAATAAGTAACATAAAACTAAGCGACTTTACAAAAGGACTTCAAAGTATAGGTTCAGCTTTGGGCAAACTGGGAGCTGCAATACTAACAAACCCCATTTTTCTTTTAGCTGCTACTATTGCTGCTGTTGCAGGTGCAACTTATTTGCTTATTAAAGCGGTAAATGAAGAAACAGATGCAGAAAGAAGAAATAGATTAGCCCGTGAAGCTGTCAATGATGCAATGAATGAAGGTAAAGCTTCAGCAGCTGAAAGCGAAATAAGATTAAATGCTTTGTTAGCTGTTGTAAATGACCACACAAAAGCAGAAAATGAAAGACAGGCTGCATTAGATTCAATGAATGGGATAATGGGTACAACTTTAACCCTTACTGATGACCTTACAGTAGCAACACAAGCGTATATTGATAAGCTTATTACACAGGCGCAAACAGATGCTATTGTAAAGCGAATGGCAGAAATTAAAAACCAGCTTGCAGACGTAAAAAAGCTAAATGAAGATGCACAAGTAAGCACACTTGACAAAGTTGCTTTGGGTGTCAATGACTTATTAGGTTTAAGGGCGTGGGGTTCTACTGAAGAAAGAAAAGAAAATGCAAGGGTTGCAACTTCTGTTGAAGACCTAAATGCACAGTATACAGCATTAGAAATTCAATTGAAAAGTTTAACCCCAACAACTGCGGCAAATACTGATGAAACAAAAAAAGCTGCTGAAGAAACAAGAAAAGCTGAAAAAGCTATTGCAGATGCAGAAAGAGCCGCTGAAAAATTACGTTTGGAACTTGAAAGACTTACAAATGAAGGCCGAAACTGGTACGATAAATTACTCTATGACAATAGCAGCCCCATTGATAAAATTAATACTGACTTCAATAAAATGTGGGATGCAGCCGATTTATATTATTCAAAAAACATTATTTCATTTGAAGAATATAACAACGCTTATAAACTAATAAACGAAAATTTTCACAAGAAAATTGAAGAAGAAAATAATAAACACCTTGCACATACAGAAGCTACTGAAGAAGAAAGACTGAAAGAAAACTTAGATGCTGCACAAAATTATTTTGATGAATTATTGAAAAATGAAAACAATGATGAAAACAGCATTAAAGCAATACTTGCAAGAAAGCAACAAGCTTTTTATGACTACTACAACGGGCTTTTAGATTTAGAGACAAAGAAAGCAGATGAAGACGGAATACGAACAGAAACAGAATTAGCAAGAATAGATGCTTTAATAGCAAAAAGAAATGAATATACAGCTGTAGCTGTTGAAGGTGACAAACAAACAACAGAAAGCAGCGAAGCAGCAAGAATACAGCGCTTAAATGATAATATTTCAACACTTGAAAACTACAGGGCTGTTAATGACACAATGGGAAATATTAGCAGTTCATTTTTTGAATTTTTGGGAAACCTTTCTGAAGGGAATGCAAAGAGACAAAAGAAAATTGCTAAAGTGGCTTTTGGGGTGAATAAAGCAACCAGCGCTGTAGAAACTGCTATTAGCACTTCACAAGCCATAATGAAAATTGCAGCTGACACACCAACACCTTTTTCAATTCCATTGCAAATACTTACAGGTATACAGGGAGCGGCACAAATTGCAGCAATTCTTTCAAAAAAGTTTCCTGAAAATGGTGACAGTGGCAGCGTTTCAAATAGTTCAATTAATGCAGCTGCAACAACAGCCACACCCAGCAACCAGACTTTGTTTAGCAGTGGGGGCGGCACACCTTCTAACATTACACCATTTGCAAACCAGCAAATGACACAGAAAGTTTATGTATTAGAAAGTGACATTACAAGCACACAGGCAAATGTTCAGAAAGTGCAGGTGCAGAGCGTGTTTTAAACATTTTTATTGAACAAAAAACAAACAATAATATTTATTCAAAAAAGAAATACATGAAAGAAAAAGAAGAAGACTTAAAGACAGTTGAATTTATTTTGAAAGATGAAACTGAAAAAGAAATTGGGTCAATAGACATAATTAGCATTGTGCAGAACCCCGCAACTGAAGTTAATTTTCAGATGTTTTCAAAAGGCCAAAAAACAGAATGTAAGTTCAGTGAAGAAGGTAGCGAAAAACAGGAAATTACAGGGTTAATAATGAGAGCAAACAAGAAAATTCTAAGGCAGGACAAAAACGAAAATTTCTATTACTGCATATTTTCCCCTTCAACAGTTAGACAGTCTGCACAATTGTATTTTAAGCATAAAAACAATACAAAAACAAATTTGGAGCACTCAAATTATGAAATATCAAATAAAATTTATTTGTTTGAAAGCTGGGTTGTTAGAGACCCAAAAGATAGTGAGGCAAATGCATTAGGATTTAAAGATATTCAAAAAGATGATTGGTGGGGAACTTTCAAAGTTGAAGACAAAGCTTTATGGGACTTTCTGAAGCAGCATTACAAAAACGGGGGTTTTTCATTAGAAGGTATATTTTCAATAAATGAAGACCTATTTGAACAAAATGAAATGTCAGATGAACACTTGTACAGCATTGTAAAAGAAATAATTAGTGATGAAACAACCCCAGATGAAATAAAGCATACCCAAATTAAGGGTCTGTTATTTAGCTAATACACAGTACATTGAACGCTTTTCACATATAAATATTTATTAGTAAATAAAATAATTATGGATTACAAAAAGACATTAGACAAAATTAAAGGCTTGTTTTCGACTGAAAAGAACGCTTTTAAGGACATTGCAGGGGAAAACGGTATGGTTTATCGTTTGTCTGAAGATGGCGTTGCTGTAGGGGCTGAAATAAAAATTATCATGAATGAAGGAGCTTTAACGCTTATTCCTTCTGGAGTAATTCCAATAGAAGGTGTTGACTGTGTAGTTAACAATGGTTTTATTGAAGAAGTAAGAACAGAACAAACTGTAATTAATCCTGAAACTGGTGAAACTGCACCAAAAGTTGAAGACTTAGCACAAGTTGAAGACAAAGAAGAAGCTGCACCAGAACAAGCTCCAGAACAGGAACAAAAACCAGCAGAACCAGCAGAACCAACTGCACCAAATGTAAATGAAAAGATAACTGCAATTGAAGACAGGCTTTCAAAACTTGAAGAAATGATTTCTAACCTTGTTCAAAAATTGGAGCAAAATATGTCAGCTGTTGAAGACAAACAAAAACAACTTGAAAAAGAAGTTGAAGAATTTGGAAAAACCCCAATGACAGAACCAATTTCAAAAACAAACAGATTTAAATTTCAAAAAGAACAACCTAAAAATGAATGGGTTGAAAAAATAAGAAAACAAATTAATAAACAATAATAAAAAAAATTACTATGGCAAATTTTGATGTATCGAGTTTAACAAACTACGCAAAAGAAATTGGGTTTGATTTATTTTCCGCAGCAATCGGAAATGCACAAACCTTCAAAGATGGGAATGTAAGAATAATTAAGGGCGCTGGTAGCACTTTTAAAATTCCTGTTATCAGTCACACTTTAAAATTGCAAACAGGCGGTTGTAATTTAAGTGGCACTTCAACTACTTCTTTGTCACAAGCTACTTACAACTTAGTAAAGTTGAATGTAAAAGAAAGCATTTGTGACACTGATTTAAAAGATAAATTTTTAGATGAATATTTACCTCTTAGTCAAAATTCAAAAGATGTTATTCCTTTTGAAGAAGACTTTTTAGCAACTTTTACAGCTTCTTTGTCAAAGTCAATTGACATTGCTTACTGGAATGGTGACACTGACACAGGTTTACAGGGAATATTTAATTTACTTACTGGTACTTCAATGTCAGCATCTGTTGTAACTGTTTCAACTTCAGCTGCAACAACTTCAGCAAATATTGTAGATTTAGTTGAAACAGCTGGTGTTGCAATTCCTGCTGATGTAGCAAGCGAAGAAAAAATATTGTGGTGTTCTTACAACAACTACGGCAAATATTTAATTGGTTCTTCTAAAGCATATCAAACAACTTATACAAAAGAAGACTATCAAAATGGAAATGGCGTTCCTGTTTGGAATATTCCAAATTTGGTTATAAAACCAACTATCGGAATTCAAGACGACAAACGTATGTTAATCGTTTCTAAAAATAATATTGGTGTTGGAACTGGTGATGAAAGAGATATGGGTAATGTAAATGTAATTTATGACCAAGTTGCACACTACAACCACATTGAAGCTAACTGGAAAATGGGCGCTGGTATTGCTGCACCTTCACAGGCAGTATTTATTAAAGTTACAGCCTAACCAATAACGAATTAAACAAGGGGGCTTAAAACCCCCTTATATTTATTAATCAATAAAAAATAAAACATTATGAGTTGTTCAATATTAAATACAGGCTATGCAATACCTTGTGCAGAACTTTCTAACAGGGTTGCAGGTACATTTGACATATATATAGCAACCTATTCAGCTTCTACAGTTTTTACTGTAGATGGAACAGGAGTTATTACAGGTGCAACAGGGTACAACCAATTTTACAAATTTGAGTGTAACCCCGAAACAATAGAACCAACTGAAGAAAGAGAATTCAATAAAACAAACTTAACTGGTAAATGGTCACAGAGCGTAAACGGTATTATCTATGACATTGACCAGACGGGACGTAATTTATTTGCATTGCTGACAATGAACAGGAATTTTGTTATAAGCAAAGCAAATGACGGGAATTTTTATCTATTCTTCAAAGAAAAAGGTGCATGGGCAAATACTGGTAGCATTAAGCACGGTAAAGCAATGACAGACCCCAAACAAATAGAATTTACATTTTCTGAAGACTGTACAGCACCAGCTGTAGAAGTTTCAGCTGCATTTATTACTACATTAGGTTTATAATTTATATTTTAAACATTTTTCGTTTTTTCATATAATTAATTTTAGTGTGAGGGGGTGCAATTTAGCACCCCTTCTTCATTTGAACAATTTCAATAAATAAATATTTATAAGAAAAAAGTATGCTTCAATTAAACAAGAATACAGAAAACTCTATTGTTTTCACAGCAAACGAAATGACTAATTCAACCTGTTTTGTTTTTGAATTGGTTAACCAAAGCAGCAACCAGCCTTATTATTTCACAGCCCCCAATTTGTCTTTATCAAATAGATACAATGAATTTTCAGTTGTTGAAACTGGCAGCACATACCAGAATTTGACAGCTGGTACAATTAGCTTGCAGGTAGGAATGTACAATTATTCAATTTATTCTTCAGATGTTCAACAGATAGTACTAACTGGAAGTGTTGTTGAAATGGGAATTTTAGAAGTTGTTGGTGAAACAGCTAATACTTATTCACAGGGCTTTTTGAATACAAGCGGAAATACAAAATACTTTTTGGGTCAAATATAAATTATTGAACAATTCAAGTAGATAAATATTTATAAATAAAAGAAATTATGCAAGAAAACAATAGAAAACAAACATTTTCAGTACCTGTAGGAAAACCAAAAACTGAAGAAGTAAACTTTGAAAAATTTGCAGGTGCAGACAGCTTTATAACTGGGAATAACATATTTAAACCTTCTTACGAAGAAAGAATTAATAACAGATGGAACATTGTAAACTGGGGTACTGATAACCTTTTTCCCCAACACTTAGTAAATATTCTTAGTTGTGTTCCTGAACATTCAGCAGCTGCAAAACGTTATACAGACTTAATTTCTGGACAAGGTTTTAATATTCCCAGCCAAATAAGTAGCAATTACAAAGCGTTTATTTCAAATGAATTTGGTGAAGAAACACTTATTGAAGTTGCATACAAATTAGCCTATGACTTAAATGTATTTGGCTGCTATGCAATTGAAATTACCTATGCAAAAAATGGGAAAAACATAGCAATTTTAAAACATATTCCAGTACAAAATTTAAGAAAAGCAGTTGTAAAAGACGGTGAAGTAGAAGGCTATTATTATTCTGAAAACTGGTCTAAGCCTACAAAACACACCCCCATATTTGTCCCAGAATTCAACACTAAACTAAGCACAAAAGAATTTCCAACACAAATATATTTTAACAAACAATATTTCCCTAACACTGATGTTTACAGCATTCCCAGCTATTACAGTGTTATTAATTGGTTGTTACTTGAATATAACATAGGGCTGTTTCATATAAGCAATATTAAAGCAGGCTTTAAGCCTTCAATTATATTCAGCTTTGCACAAGAACCAGAAAAAGAAGTACAGGAAAAAATTTATGCAGCACTGAAAGAAAAATATGAAGGTGCTGAAAATGCGGGGCAAATTATTTTATTATTCAGTCCCAATGCTGAAGGCAAACCAGAAATAAAAGAAATACAGCCTAATAACAATGACAAACAGTATTTGGAAATGATACAGCTTGTAACCCAAAAAATATTAAGCGGTTGGAGAATTCCCAGCCCCGACATTTTGGGAATTCCCAGCGCCAAAGGTTTTTCAAATGGGAATGAACTTTTAATAAATGAATACAGGTTGCAAACTACAGTTATAAACCAGCTTCAAAGTTTCATTGAAAAAGACTTGAATTACTTAGCTTCTTTCAATGGAATTTATGACCCCATTATTTTCAATAAATACATTGATGAAGAACGCTTTGCAACACTTTCAAAGCTGTATACTTCAAACAATACAGCACAACCTTCAGCAGCTGCAACCACAGCAGACACTGAAGACCAGAACAAGAAAAACAATTTAATATAATTAGCTATGTACACAGACTTTTACGGAATAATTGATGTCAATTATATAAAGCTAAACAGCCCAATAGCTGCTACTTTACAAGATGAATTTATTGACCCATATATTGTTATGGCACAGGAAAAACACTTGTTACCAATTTTGGGAACGACTTTATATAATGACATTCAAAGCCAAATTTCAGACTATATTAATTCAGGAACTTCAATAAGTGATACTTACATTTTGCTTATAAACAACTATTTAAAAAATACACTGCTTCACTGGTCACTTTATGAATTGTTACCTTTCTGCAACTACAAAATTACAAACATTGCTATAGCAAAGAAAAGCAGCGAGTTTTCACAGCCTTCAGACCTAAGCGAAATGAACTATTTGCGAAATTCTATTAAAAGCACTGCACAATTTTACAGCGAAAGGTTAGAAGAACACTTGAAAATGAATTATACATTGTACCCCAAATTCTATGAATACACACAGAATACAGATACAACCACACCCCAGAAAACAAATACTTTTTGCGGAATTTATTTAGGGAAAAACATTTAATACTATGAAATACTACTTTACTAATTTACTTTCCTTTATTGTCTCACTGAAAACAAACGTTTTTGCACAATTTGCTATAATACTAATGGCTATAATTTCACAATACAAACTGGTTATTGTATTTCTATTATTATTAATAATAACGGACTTAATTTTAGGTATTTGGGCAAGCTATAAAAAGAAAATTAGGGAACAAAAATTGAAACTGAAATTCTGGGAAAAATTCGTTTTTTTCTATCAAAATATTGACTGGGACAAAGTATTTAAGATATTTGAAAAAGCATTTTTATATATGGGGTTAACTTTAATATTTGGTCTTATTGAATATTTCTTTTGTAATATTATAATTGAGGGTTACACTATTACAAAAATTGCAATGCTTGTTATGTGTGGTTATGAGGTTATGTCAATAATGAAAAACATGGCTGTTATTAGTCAAAGTTCTGTTTTCAATAAACTAAAACAAATTTTTAAAAAGAAACTGGGGGCGGAAATTGAAAAGATTTAAGCAAATAAGGCCAAAATAAGCCCCTACAGCAACCTTTCTTTAACCAGTTGAAGAAACTACTATTTCAAAGCAAAAGCCCCCAGCAAAGGGGGCTTTTCTACTTTATCCTGATAACTTGTTTATAATTGGGTCTTATTTTTTTTGTAAAATGCAACCGATTAAATTTTCTTCTACTCGGTAAATTGAACCGTCCATTAATTCAATTTCTGCACCTACTACTTTCATTGACTTTATTGTTGAATTGTACCATGCACAGTCCCAGTAATTTTGACCATAATTTGAGGCGTTTTTATTAATTGGGCCTGTTACCTGTCCATTGAATTCACTATTACTTCTTATTGAACATTGAACTATGTCACCAACACCATTAAAAGGAACTACAACAAATGTAGCATATTTTATTGGTGTACTATTTTTATTTACAAAATTCAAGTAATAAGAAACACCTCCTGCTGAATTGGCTTGTCTATGCACATATCTTTTTAGCAATTTTGTACCCCTCGTAAATTGAGCAGAATGCGTCCAATCCCCATTTAAATGTTTTGTTTCCAGGGGGGCTTTCATTTTGATACCCTTTCCAACCGCCCAGCCGTGCAATAAGCCAGGCAGCCC
>Ga0209373_10001314_pt1 | contig 30296 bp, 25 predicted proteins | sample Higcelweek5metaG_FD_187173 | JGI IMG/M metagenome (GOLD analysis project Ga0209373, IMG submission 187173) | Freshwater pond sediment microbial communities from the University of Edinburgh, under environmental carbon perturbations - High... | ecosystem: Environmental > Aquatic > Freshwater >... | reverse complement strand
CAGTTTTCAGCTCAAGGATGGATTTACAGCAACACTTTCAAGTTATTATAATTTTGCAATTGTTGATTCTGCAACAATGTCTCCACGAATAACAATTCTGGATTCGACTTATATTCCACAATTCATCGAAGCTGAAAAAGACTCAATTAATTCATATATTCGCATTGCCGATGGAACAGGCAGACCGCCATTCAGATTCAGCGCATCAATTCTTAATAAGTCAATTCAGATTCTTGACTCATCACCCGATTCACTAATTCACTGGATACCGTCAGCAGAAAATGCCGGTATTGCAGAATTACAGATTATTGTTGAAGATTCTTTAAGATACTCAGATACATTATACAGATCTTTTGAAATTCTTCCAAAAAACCGGAATCAATCCACTCTTACTTGGACTTCATCAATTGACACACGTATGGATAGCCTGCTTTTATTGAATTATTTAAAAGATACCGCAAATATAAGATTTACAATTCATGATTCTGATGATCCACGCACTGAAAAACACAGGATTTATATAAAATCGAACAACATAAACTCATCATTTATTGCCCAATCAGATACTTTTTCAGTAAATCTTTTTTCAATCAGCAATAAATTTACAGATACTTTATTTGTAACTGTATCTGACAACACAGGAACAATAGACACGGCAATTATTCCACTAATTTACATATACACGCCGGAACTTATTTCCAATCTTTACAGCTGGCATACTGATGAGACAATTGAATATTCCTTTATAACCCCGAACAAGGTAAAAAACTGGAATGGCACAGGATCACATCCAATCCAGTTTGCCAACCCAAGCTTTGATATTTTTGCATCACAGGCGGAAATAAATAATCACGATGCAGTAGAACTGAATGACGAGGACGTTTACATTTACAGTGATGAAAACGGGCAGATCTTCGATACTGCGCTTACAATGTTTTTTGTTGCAAAGTATGACTCGGTTTCAGCCAAATATGGATATCAGGCAATTGTTACATCATCCGATTATGGAAGCAGTGTTATCAACAGAACAACCGGATTTGGGTTTGCAAATGATGGTACGGTATCACTATTTTCCCGTGTGTCTAACAATTTAAAAATAAATGCTGCAAACAGTAATCTCAAACTCATTCAAAATCAATGGCACATTGTTTCTTTCAGCACCTCCGGTGTCAGCAACAGCAGAATGTCGCTCGATGTAAGTGTTGACAGATTGCATGATACAATTACAGATGCAACTGCATATGTTGACAATGCACTATTTCTGGGTAATGGATATATATTTACGCCGATCTATCCATTGCTGGGAAGCATTGCAGAAGTAATTATTTACAATAGAGTACTATCCATGGAAGAGCGTACAAGTATTGAACTATATCTTAAAACCAAATTTAATCTCAGCAACTGACCTTGTTTTTTCCAGTGGTCATAATATATTTGAATGTAATCGTTTTTTAATTTATAAGTACTGTTTTTATAAGGTTCAGGATATATTTTCAGCACTATCAACCTATCATGTATGTGAATTTCTCTGCAATTTATAGAGAAAATGCATTAATTCCAGGAATTGAAGAGTTTTTTGGATGAGTTTTAAAGATATACGTTTATTTCCGGTTAACCCGCTGAAACACACACAATTAGCCGGCATGATGTTCATTCAGTTTGTTGTTATGGGGTGCACACTTCCTATAATGAGTCTTTACATGAAGGATTATCTGCACTTTACAGGTTTACAAATCGGATCTGCATTGTCATTTTCAGTAATCGCATCTTTTTTTTCACCTATAATAAGTTCGATGCTTGCAGACCGGGTGATTGCTTCAGAACGACTGCTATCAATTATTCATCTTTTTTCTGCCATTCTAATGTTTGCGCTTATTCAACAGACACGTTTTATCCCGTTTCTAATAATTTATGTATTATACACAATTGTTCTTAATCCAGCGGGCGCATTAACAAATGCAATCTGTTTTCATCACCTTCATGACCGTAATATTTTTGGTGATATTCGTCTCTGGGGTACTATCGGATGGATTGCTGCAGCATGGATTTTTGGAGCATTGGTATCATCTGACGGTCACTTTCTTTTATCACATAACCTTCAGGGTGCACTGCAATTATCAATGATTGCATCGCTTGTACTATCAGTATATTCGTTTCTTATAACTCCAGGTATAAAGAACACTGTATTGCCATTATTGACAAACAATAACAGCCATCAGAATCCGCCTCTTAATCCATTATTATTTTTTAAACAATTATACAGGAAAAATATATTCAATAAGAAGTTTTTACTTCTTTCATTTTTTTCCTGTTTTGTAACGCTTGTTGACCGCTTCTATGTTTTTGGCGGAGCGCCATTTGTAAAGTCTTCTGGCTATCATGAAAATGATATTCTATCAATTTTAAGTATCGGGCAGATTCCGGAAATATTCATTCTTTTAATTCTCGGATTGATAATAGTTAAATTTGGATTTAAAGCCACAATGCTTGCCGGTATTGGACTTGAGATAATCAGATTCGGTCTTTTTACTTACGGAAACAATGACATGTTCCTATTTACAGGTATACTTCTGCATGGAGTAACCTGGGCCCTATTTTTTGTCCCTATTACCATTTATATTGACCAGCAGTCTACACCTGATACGCGTGCAGCAATTCAGCAGCTTTATTCATTTATTTATGGTAATGGTGCGATTGCAGGCAATCTACTGGCAGGAATATGCCTGGATCTTGCAACAGCAAAGAATGGTGTTATAGAATATGGAAAATTCTGGTTTGTCCCGATGTTCATATCAATACTTATTTTTATTGCATTTGCATTCTTTTTCAGGGATAAGCAAAAACAGACCTGAAATACTTCATATTGATTTTGTCAGCTCTGTCTATTTATCAGAACAGCAGATTTCCCATTAATATTTGTAAATCAACAACAGCGCAATAATATGTATAACGCGCGCTGTTATGCTGCATCTTTGCTTTTTGAAGCTCAAGTTCTGCATTCTGCATATCAAGATAAATCTTACTACCGGCCTCATAGGACGCCCTTGCAAGTGTCAACCCACGCTCTGCCAGCCATACTACCTCATCAGTTGCGTCAAGCTGATTTTTACTTGTAATATATTTTTCATAGGCACGTTTTGTCTCCAATACCAAATTGTCAACAAGCTGCTCTGAGTTCAATTCAAAAATATCGCGGTCAACATTTGCCTGGAATATTTTTTCTTTTCTTGCAGTACCTGTAAATATATCCCATTTAGCCCCGATATATACTTTACGGTCATCACTCCAGATGAGATTACCTATATCATCAATACCATCAAATTGTCCAATCTGTCCAAAAGATCCACCACAATAAATCAAAGGCATAAAATCAGAGACTGCAAGTTTTACCTGATAATTGTACATTTCCCTGTATCCGCTGATTTGAGTAATTGAAAAATTATTTTTTTTAACCTGATCAATTACCTGATCAATACTCAGAGAAAACTCATTTGCTGGAACAGAATCGTACAATTCAAATGTTGACAAAGAGACATGCAGGCCTGATGCGGAGAGAATTTTATCATATGCCAATCGCAGTTCACTTTCAGAATTTGTATATGAAATTTGCGCATTTTTTTTATGAAGTCTGGATGATAATGTATCATACTCACTTGCAGTACCAATTGACTCACGCAATAAAACAATTCGATGTGTTTCTGTCGCTATTTTCAAGTGTTCAAAAGCGATCTGCACATTACGCTGTGCCATTAATCCGCCAAAATATAATTTGACAATATTTCCGCGTACTTTCTGCTTTTCATCCTGAATTTTACAATTTAGTGTCACCCGTTTTTTATTTGCCAGTTTCAATCCGAAATAAATTTTCCCCTGAGCAAAAATCGGCTGTTCAACCCCGATATTAAAAGCCGCTGAACTTTCTTTTGGTTTCATCATCGCAGCAATTGCATTCTGCATTTCATTGACAAGTTGATTTTGACTTGTAATAGAAGGTGTAATTTCTGCAGGTGAAAATTTATGACTCATATTAACAGATGCATTAGCGGCCGGAAGTGCTCTCCCATAAATTTCCTGTACTTCGGATTCGCTTTTATACATCTCCTGTTCAATGATTTTAATTGAACGTGAATTTTTCATTCCAGTATTAAGTATTTCATCAAGAGTATATACTTTACTCTCAGCACAACAGTGTAATACTCCCGTTACAATCAATAATATTTTTCCAATAAAACGCATTGAGGTGCTCCATATAATACGCAATTACTTAACTGATAAAATTTGTTAAGCACAGGAATTATTTATTGTTAACCCATAAATAATATAGATCATCAGCAACAAAATCTCATTAAAATCATTCATTCAAAAGTTATTTTTAAAAATAGATTGATTTTATCAATAAATACAGATCTGCAGCGAATTATCATTATACTTTAGTAATTTCTTTGCTCAAACAGCTCAAAAAACAATTATTTTAACAACATATGAATAACAACAATCTTAATGATGAACTGCAGGAAGTATATCACAAAACTGATATACGACGTAAACCGTTAGTCGGAATTGTCAGTGGATATCACGATCTTCCGTACATACTTGTTGCTCCTGATGATGAAAACACTACTCATACCATTGAGATTAATGGTAAAATAAATGTGTCACCGAAGTTTATAATAACTCCTGGAATGATTAATGAATCATTCGGTGATGTTTTTGATCCGGAAACATTTGATAAAAACATTGAGGGTCGGCTTTTTTCTTTTGGCTATACAGGAAGAAAAAACCTGAAAGTAAAAAATGAATCATTTCAAATAAATCATTTTGATGAGACACCGGAAGACCATTGCAATAGAGTACTTGATCAGCTTCAGCAACAGGAAAATACACGAACCGCATTAATATTAAGTCCGCGGTTTCAATATTATCCTGTATCTATTGACCGGTTTATTTCTGAAATTCTTGAACGTGAATTCAGGTTGTAATATGTATGAAAAACCTCAATATCTGACACCTGACGGATACCGTCGGGCAAAGAAAAATCCATTTAAATCGGGCTTGCCATTAAAAGAAGCTGCACAAAGGCTTGCAAAAAGTGAAAACGGCAATTCAGCAGATACTCCGAATCCTCCGGCTTTAAAAGAAACAAAAAATTCAAGCGCATTGCAGATAAAACCTTGTGTGGCAAATTATCTCAGAAAAAAACAAAGTGGTTCATTAAAACAAAAATCCGGTATAAGTGATAAAGCCGCAATGCTTATCGCTGAAGCGATAAAAAGTCTTCTCAATAGTAAATAATATGTTTTTCCTGAATTTCTACAGATTATTTTTTTCTCTCCTCTGTGGTGCATTGTTTTATTATCTGTGGTTTCATAACTGGTGGATATGGATACTTGTTACTCTTGTGACAAGATTATTATGGTTTACTATAGAAATAATTATAGGGCATATACAGATAGAGATTTCATTCAGACAGCACGCTGCAGAATTCAGGCAGCTTTATGGACCTTACGGAATCAGAATTATTAACAAAGCGGAAACAGACTGGCAGACAAAGAAAAGTCTCGCAGAAGTATTTACCAATAATATCACGTGTCTGAAAAAAAATGTGGAACTGCTAAATGTTATGAACACTCTTTTTCAATCAGGTCTTAAGCCCGATGACGATAACATGTTGATTCACGATCTTAAATTAAAATATGGAAAATACCGGATTGAAAAATCCGGTATTTAAGAACTTTTTTATGAATCAGCTTACACTACATTTTCATCAATAAACTGTCCATTACATCGTTTGGCAGTGGTATAAGTGATGTGTCATTGTATACCACTTTTGATTTCTTAATCAGACTGTCAACATAAGAAGTCATAAAGTCATTCTTTTTCTTAATGTCAACCATAAATTTAACATGATCTTTAACCTGATCATAAGAAGCTGATTTAGGTGGTTCTTCTTCAGTTTTCTGAAGAATGACAAATCCTACTTCGGTCAGGATTAAACCACTTGTCTGGCCTGTTTTTAAAGTATCAAGCACAGCTTCAAGTGCAGGCCGCAAATCACCTTTCTGAACAAATCCGGCATCGCCGCCAATAGCACCATTTGATGCGAACTTCTTAACAACATCATCAATTGACTTTCCAGATTTTATAAGCTGCAATGCACTTTCAGCAGATTTTTTAAACTTATCTTTCCTGTCAGCAGTTGCTGATGAATCAACAGGAAACATCAACTGACTGACCCTTGACCTTGGTTTTGAAACATATTTATCTTTGTTTGTTTCAAAAAATGCAATGCAGTCTGATTCTTTGACACTATCAATTTGTTTAACCATTATTTTTAAAAGAGAATCAAGTCTCAACCCATCCACAATCTGTTTTTTCATGCTCTCTTCTGTCTGACCTGCAAGTGTCAGCTCTCTCTGAAAAGCAGCCTGATCAGGAAAGTTCTTTTTAATGAGTGCGAAATTACTATCAACTTTTACCTGATCAACAGAGATATTGCGTTTCTTTGCTTCATCAATCATGACAATATTGGAAACAAGCTGATATGCGGCAGATTTATATAATACCGGATTCATTGCCATAAGTGATTTCTGCGGATATGCTTTTATAATGCTCTGATGCAGCATCTGTGCAGCCTGTTCAACTTTTTCTTTGCTTATTGTTTCACCATTGACGACAATTGCTGACTTTACATTGTCAACTTTTTTCTGACATCCTGACAATAAGACAGCCAGTATAACAAAGGGTAATACCCTTCTAACCATTTTTTCCTCCATGGAAAGTATTTTTATTAATTAATTCACAAACTATCAGAAGGCTGCAATTGAATTACCAGAACTCAGGAAGATTTCAGCAATTTACTTTAATTAGTCAAGTTTGTCACATCATCTATCTGCAAATTATCCAGATAACCCGTTGTCAACCATTAATAAAGAAAATAACTGCACATCAGTGCTATGTGTTTACATTGTTTTTTATTCAATCCATCCTTTACTTGATGCTACCCTGATAAATGCATCAATTACTGCGGGATCAAATTGTCTGCCGCTGCATTCACCGAGTCGTTTTATTGCTTCTTTTTTGCCAAGACTGTTTCTATACGGGCGGTTTGATGTCATGGCCTCAAATGCATCGGCCACATGTAAAATCCTCGCTCCGATTGGAATCTGTTCACCCTTCAACCCCTCAGGATATCCCTGCCCGTCATAGTGTTCATGATGATATAGTATAAGTTTGTAAAGATCGCGTAAAAATGGCACATCCTTCACAATATTCGCACCAAGGGTGCTATGTGTTTTCATAATACCGTTGAATTCCTCATACGTCAATGGCCCGGGTTTATTCAGAATATATCCCGGAATTCCAATTTTTCCTATGTCGTGAAGTAATCCTGCATCACGTATGATACCGACTGACTTTTCGTCAATATTCATTTCAATCGCGATTGCTTCAGCAATGTTCATTACATTTTCCGAGTGTCCGTGTGTATATGTATCTTTGGCATCGACAGCAATAGCAAGTGCTTTTATCGTTTTGATATAATTTTCTTTCATATCACTGTAAAGCCTTGAATTTGTCAATGCAATCCGGGTTTGACTTACAAGACCTGAAAGAAGCGCTTTTTTCTCATTAGCGCTTGTTAATTCCCTTGATGTGCCGAAATAAACAGCACCAAACCTGAAGTCATCCCCGCATATAGGAATTATGTATTGAAAATTCAGTGGAAATCTGATTTCACCGGGAATTATTTTAGTTGCCACTGCGAAATTGCGGATAGAAATTCTTTTTTCGTTAACCTGAGTGTCCGAAACTTTTTTGAAATTTTCAGTAGCCAGCTTACATATTTCTTTCAAATAATCGTTACTGACATCACCCCTTGCCCAGTAAAGAAATTCATTGTTTCGCTTTTGTACTATAAGAAATCCAATAATATCTATAGGAAAATGTTGAATAACAGTTTCATAAAGACACCTTATAACATCATACTTATCTACAACACCCATCAATTGTTCTGAATAGGTCGAAATTAACATCAGTTCATCAAGTTTCTGATTTATTGACGAGTAGAGGTTTGCATTATTAATTGCAATACCGGCCTGAGATGCAAGTACTTCAATAACATTCATATCAGCAACAGAAAATTGCTTCTGCTCACCTGCTCTCCGTAGATTTATGACACCAATGATTTCATTACTGATTTTCAGTGGTACTGACACACTTGAACACTCTTCCTCATAGTCAATACTAATTGTGACAAAAGGTACAGTATGGCCGCCGCCAATCATAAGTGATTTGCCATGTCCAAATACCCATTCAGATATAGTGTCAAATCTGGCTTCAATATTCCCATCCCCGTAATCTTTTTTTCTAACGGTGACAAGTTTTCTATTTTCTCTGTCAGCAAGCAGCAGTATTCCCTCATCTGCTTTGGAGATCTGCATGCAGTACTGAAACGTTATATCAAGTAAAGAATCAAGATCATGTGTAGCAGTCAGTTTACTTGTAATATCATATAAAGATACAAGCTCATTGAGTACAGTATTTTCCTTGGTAAGATGAACAGACTGGAGTGCAAGCTTGACTTTTTTCCAGATAATTTCAGGTTGATATGGTTTCAGGACATAATCAAAGGCGCCCATCTGAATTGCTTTGACAGCAAGATCAATATCTGAAGAATACGATGTAATAATTATTGGTGCTGCAGATGAACGCGAGCGGTTATTCTTTAAAAACTCAAGAATATCAAACGATGCTAATTTGAGATCTGCAATAATCATTGACGGATTCAGCTGCTCAAACATCTCCTGAACCTGCAGGCCGTCATTTGCAATAATAGTTTTAATACCTTTTCCAGATAAAAACATTGCAATAGCGCCCGCATGAACGCGATCACTGTCTGCAAGTACAACTAAATGTTCATCAAATGAACTCATTAAATTCTCAAATTCGCAGAATCACCAGAGATATCTTACACTGACCTGATATGTTCCAGCCAGTTGATGTTTGGTATATGCAAAATCAAGCCCTGCTCTGTTGGAAAAAAACTGGAGACCTGCTCCGAAGTTAAACTTTCCTTGCGTCAAGCCAATCCTAAGTGCAAGCCTGTTCATTATTGTATATTCAGCCCCGATTTTACTATCATAAATCAACAATGACGGTTTGTCGGTTATTGTTTTATGTTCTAAAGTTTCTACCGAAATGTCATTGGTGTCAATTTCTTTCCTGATATAATTAACTCCGCTATTTGACAAAAGATCTGTTGATGTATATCCGATACGAATACGTCCGTAAATATACTGAAATGATTTTTCATAGCCTAATCCAAAACGAAGATGCGGATATGCATACTCACGATAATCTTCACTCCAATATGTGTAGTGTGTAGTGATATTATCAATTTGCAGAACCATAGAAAGTCCGCTTGGTTTATGTACAACTTTTAGTCCGGCATCAAGACCAATCCCATAACCTGAATAGTCAATCAGACGGGTTCGCCTTGCATTAGCCGCTACGCCGGCAGCAATATCCCATTTTACATTAATTGTAAACTTGTGTCCATACGCGAAGCGGGCAAAAATATCTGAACAATTTTTTATTTTCGGATCGTATACTATTGTGCCATTTTCAGTTTCCGGTGAGTCGCGATTATCCTCAATATCTGGAATGTAAACATATCCTGCGGTAATTCCAAATCCGCCACCGGAATCAGCCGGTCCGTTATACGACAGTATTGACGAACTGAATGTATTCTGAAAATAATTTGCATATGATAATGAAAGATTGTTGAGTGAATCATATGGCAGATTTGATGGACTACCGCCAAATCCAATACCTGAATTCATGCTCAGATCTGCGCCACCAAGTGCAACAGAAATTGGAGAAAGCATGAGCTCAAGATTATAATTAGAATATTCATTGAATTCGGTTTCTGCAGAAATTATTGAAAATAAGCAAATAATAATTAAGAGTTTTTTTTCCATCTCGCAAACCTGTTAGTTTTCTGGATTAATACACAGGGTGTTAAAATAACTCAATTACACTCAATGTACCATAAATTTATATTAAAGAATACGGACATGTGATTAAAAGTAATTGAAATAAAATTGATTTCGTTGTTGTTGACTCTTTATTGGCACTCGTGCTATATTAACACAGTCAGGGACGCATGGCTCAGTTGGTTAGAGCACCGTGTTCACATCGCGGGGGTCGCAGGTTCGAATCCTGCTGCGTCCATAATCAAATCTTTTTATACCTCTGATAATGACAAAATCCTCTCCCGGTATTATATTAATATATTTAATTTCTTTAAACTTGAAAAAATGCTGCGTTCTGCTTAATTTTATTGCAGTAAACATAATCAGCATCAATTTGTTAATGATAACTACCACATGATATTACAAAAACAAATAAAGGAATGTTATGATTCTTTTTAGTCGGTTTTCAGAAAATAGCAGTAAGATATTTCTTGCTGTTTTTTCATTTGTATGCATTTCTTACTCAATTGATGACAGTTGTTTTCAATTTGTCACACCTAAGCCCGGTAAAATTGTGACTTCACCGCAGTGTACACTTCTACTTCAATCAACATGCAAAGATATCAGTAAGATAGAACTTCAGGCCAGATATTTTACACCTGATTGTGATACCGCAACGATTATCTCTTTAGGTACGAAAAAAGCTCCCCCATTTGAATTCATCTGGGATCTTTCAAATATTCCAAATCAGCTATTTGCCGGTGTTGCGTTTCTGGCTGAAGCAATTCATAAAAGCGGTGAGATTGAAGATATTAAACGTGAAGGTATTTTCCTTGCTCATCAGGCAGTAAGTTTTGAAAAAAGACCGGTTAATTATGAATATTCAGGAACAAAACATTTAACAAAAGATACAATCAATCTGTTATCAGACAGGAAAAATTTAAAAATAAAGTCCAGCATATATTGGAATGAAAAAAATCTGACTTTTTTTATTGATGTAGAAGATCCCTTTTTCCATTCAAATATTTCAAAAGAGGCCCTCTCTGAAGTCGGTCTTGAAATACTTATAGATCCCAGTCTAAGCAGAAAACCTTACCCTGGAAAAGATATCATTGCATTCACCATTCCACTATTTGGTATTCCGTATAGCTTAAGCTATAAACCGGCTTTTGATGAAAACGGAAGTTTTAAAATGATTTCAAGTTCAATACCATGTGAATTTCCATATCAGGTTCTTAAAGATGATTACAAAGGATATAAAATCTATTTTCCAATACCAAAAAAAGCATTTGGCGGTGTTATACCTGATTCCCTTTCCTGCAATTTAATACTCAAAGTACTGAACGAAAACAATCAGATTATTAATGTATCCTGGGTAAAAAGTGGTCAGTATGATTCACATAGTCCTTTACTTTTTAATACATTATACCGCACACCAAAACCAATACTGAAAAACTTGCTTTTGTTTGGAGCAATTGCATTCATAATCGGTTTATCAATTTCTTTGTTTTCAGCGTTTTTAATCAAACGGATTAAAATGCCAAAAGTTAAAAAAGCAATAGAAAAGACCGAAGCAGAACAAAAATTATTTGACAGCCTGAAAGATGCTATTGACCGTCAGGTAACATATAAAAATTTAACTATTGACATTGTGGCACGAGAACTTCATATATCAACAAAAAAGCTTAATAATCTTCTGAAAAACCTCACAGGATTGACGTTTCATAATTTTCTGATGTATGCAAGAATTGAAATTGCAAAAGAACGTCTGCGCTCTTCATACTGTAATGAATCAACAATTGCAGACGCATGCGGTTTTACTGATGAAAACGAATTTATGAAGTTTTTTGTGAAATTCGAAAGAACAACACCTGCGAAATATAGACAGAAACAGCAAGTAACATAATTAGGTTAAGGTTAAGGTTAAGGTTAAGGTTAAGAATAAGAATAAGAATAAGGATTGGAAGAAGTGTTGACTATTGCAGTTTGACAATGATCTGATTTGCTTATCTTAGCCTTAACCTTTTTCTGTATTCTCTTTTCTCATGCGGGTATTATTCATCTGCCTGAGAGATTTCTGAATTTCAATATCAAGCTGATTCTTATCGTAAGGTTTTGAAAACCATTTCTGTATATGCATTTCCTCGATACTTTTATGCTGTGGTGGATAACCGGAAACAACAATTATAATAAGATCCTCTTTTATTTTCCGTAAAGCTTTTATAACAGCATGAGGATTTTCATTGCCAATTTTCCAATCCATAATAATTACATCACAACTATCATGAACTGTTTGCATTTTTTGTAAAGCTTCCTCACTGTTTGATACCTCATAGACAGGATATTTGAACTCCTTGAGAAAGATGGTTAAAACTTCACGAATTTTTGGATCATCATCAAGTACAATTATTCCGGAATATTGACGATTGAGAAGCATTATTTTTGTGTCGTTTTCATGATCGGTTTCCTGACTCCGTGGTATTTCTATCCTGAAAACCGTACCCTCATATCCAGATTTTTCAACACAGATAGTACTATTATGCAGCATAAGAATTCGACGAACAAGAGCCAGCCCTAAACCTGTACCTTTTCCAGGCTTTTTTGTTGTAAAAAAGGGATCAAATATCTTCTCTGTCAACTCAGGCTGTATACCGGTACCTGTGTCACTGACTTTAATACAGACCATACCGATGTCATCTTCACCTTTGTATGTTTTAAATGACACTATGATGGTTCCACCCTCTGGCATGGCATCACGGGCATTACCTATAAGATTCTGAAATACTCTTTTAAGATAATCAGGATCAGCCTGTATCCAGACAGTTTCGTTTGTTGGCTCAAATGATAATGTGTAGTTAGGACCCAGTTGACTTGCAAATTGCGGAACAATATTATTAAAGAAACTGTTTAAATTGACATTTTTGTAATCAAGTGGTTTTTTACGTCCTAAAGCAAGCAACTCTGTAATGAGAAATCTGGCATCAACCAGTGTCTCAGTAATCAATTTCATACGATTTCTGGTCTGTGTTTCCTGACTTTCACATTCTGTGAGAGCAGTAAGATCATTCACAGTTTGTAAAATATTATTAAAATCATGAGCCATGCCGCTTGCCAGTGTTCCGAGCGATTCCATTTTTTGAAATTGAAACAGACGATGTACCATCTCTTCACGCTGTGATATTGCAAGCTCTCTGTCTGTCACATCCGACATTAACCCATCGAATGCAGCACTGCTTGTTTCCTCTGAAACAGCCTGAATTACACAATCAACAAACTTTCGGTTCCTGGAGAAATCGTATATCTCAAATGTACCCTTGACATTTCCACCTTTATCAAGTCTTAATGAGTCGTGATTTACAAGAAAACTTGAAATATTTCTTCCAATAAGTACTTTGGCCGGAATTCCAAGTATTGAATGACTTGCATTATTCGAATAGAGAAAATTTCCATTTGAATCAAGTGTAAAAAGCATTTCAGGCAGCCTGTGAACAAGGTTATGATACCGAGTTTCTGATGTGACAACCTGCTGGATTGTTTTAGAATTATTACGAGAGACCAGACTCCCTATTTCTGAAACTGTAAGAATCAGAAGTATCCTTATAAAAAAATCGGTTATTAGTTCTGCAGTAAATGGAGCTCCTTTTAAAAACAGGAAATACATTAAGGAATAAGCGGCTATTGAAATTGCTCCACAAAAAAGTGATAAACTGCTTCTATGATGAAGAGCCGTAAAAATTATAACTATTAAGTATACCCCATAAACAGCTCCGGTAATCATTGAGAATGATGCACCATTAAGATAATAAGACCAAACTATAAATGTAAGAGCTGTAACGTCAAGAAATGTAAAACCAAAAAGAAATAAACTTCCCTTGAAAAGATGTATTTTAGGCCGGAAAATATTATATGTACTATATGATAAGATTGCAGCAATAGAAATCGCCTGAATCGCAAATATATGAAACGTAGTTTTACCAAGAAGAATATCAAATATTGAATATATCAGATATAAACTTGTAAATCCAAGCCTCACCCAGGAAAGAATACGTTCAGATTGTACCTCAACCATACTTATTGTCTGAGTTTTTCCCAGAAAATTTTTCTGTGTCTCAAAGGACATTGTTTACCTCATATTATTTATCAAACAAACTTAAAAATGTTTCATTGTATCCGTGTTGGTTATAATTCGGACAGATTTAATTGCAATATTTAAATTGTAGAATAATTGACATGATTATTCAACAGACAGTTGTTTGCCAATAATAATTACAATTTTATTAAAAATATGATCAAAAGTTTTTTTAATTTTGATATCATTCGAATCCAAAACTAAAATTGTTGAGACAAGCATTGACCTTTTTAATATAACTTAATTACTCTTTAACAAAATAATTATCTGATCACCTATTTTCCACTGTATTTATGACAGAAACAACCAAATATATTAATAATAAAACAATGCTTGAGAAATTCAGACAAATATGAATGGTTGGCTGGGTGGTAATGTACAAAATTGAAGATTACAATCAAGATTCAAACCCACCACTACCACTAGTCAAGTAATGGTTTCCATTTATTCAAAATGCAAATGTACCTTTACATTCAATATTACACTCTTTCCATAGATTGTTTTTTTTAACCGGGCAGTTAAACCGTATCTGAGTCGCTGTTCCGTACAATAATTTTAAATTAATATTTATACCTGCATTTATGCCGAATTTATCAGTTATACTTACCAACTCTACAAATGGTTTGCAGGCCATAACTTCAAAAAACATCAAATTTGCTGAAAACTTTACTTTATCAAAATCAAAGCGAGAGCTGTCAGTATCAGTACTGATTGCAATTGTGAAACTGCAATTATAATTCACATTCGTCGTGAGCAATCCATTACAGTGTATATTTTCTCTTCCATCTGTATAAAAACATTCTATAAGATCAACTATACAGGAAATTCGGTTACCTGTATGGGCAATTTTCAGAGCTCCCTTGACAACATTAAGCCGATAGTTTGCATAATTCAGCTCTACTGCATTAGATATTGCAATATGCCCGGAATCGTTAAAATTACCTGAAAACCTTATCCTTGACAATGATTGACCGGAAATGCTGTCATTAATCATTTTTTCCAGATCACTATTGAGATTACTTAGAGGATACTTTTCATTATCTGGATAATGATATATCTTGCAGGAAACACCTACCATGTTAATCTGATACTTTGTCATTAAATAAATGGGAAATTCCGATGGATTACGGAGATCTGTTCCTGTTAAAAAATCACATTTCAAATGCCCTGAATTTATTTTTGTCTTCAGATATGCATATACTGGATTCATTGACAAAGACTTTACTCCTGCTATTCCTAATGTCATCAGCTGTAATTTACATAATCTAACTGTTGCGTCAAGTGCACCTATAGATTCTGATTTCTGAATATGTGCGACAATGTTAATTCTTTCGATAATTTTTTTATGTATATTACTATTATTATATGTCAGTGCTGCTCCATTCCAGTCATGTCCATCACCATACAGCCAATTTGATACTGCATCACTATCCGCATGCAGACCAGATTGACAAAATTTGCCAAGTAATAATCCATCGTCATCTATTCCATCGATACTTCCAATTTGTAATCCTATTCCACCTGGAAGTGAAACATTCACTTTCCGCTGACACCATCGCAGATAATTTTCGGTGACAAGCACTCTTCCATCAATACTTAAAAGATAAACCGGCTTTATAAAAAGCCTGATTCCAGGATTGCTCAATTTACAATTATTCAACTTTGATGTACTGATTGTTAAACGACCTTTAATCTGAAGAGGAATGTAGCTGAAATCCAGAATTTGCTGAAAATCAATCAGTTCTGGAAAATCGCTGAAAAATCGAATTACTTCCTTTTCTCCCCATGGATAATATTTACTCAGTATTGAATCCTGATAAGCATCAGATTGTATTATAATAGGATACATTTTTTTTAATATTTCTATTTCACCTGACGGAACATTCAAAGGCAGAAAAAAATACGACTCCAGTTTCGACCATTCTGCAGAATCAATTATGCTTTCACTGAACATATCCGTTATTATTTCAGACTTTCCGGAAAAATTTTCATAAGAAAAACATTCAAAAGCAGAAATTAAAAAAATTATTACAAAAAAGTAATTGATTTTCATGTAGTTTTCCGTTAATTTACTATCAATAAATTATATTTTTTTTTAAAATTAGCTTTTTCAGTATGTTTTTTACTAATGACAAATCTGGACAATTTGAAAATGCTGTATTTGAATTGACAAATATATTAATTTGACAAAACTATTAAATTAAATTTTCTTTACCGGACAAGATAAATACCAAGCAAAAATCATGCACAGTTTAAATTGTAATGGTTTTTATACAGACAACCTTTTTTCATAGAAATTATCAACAGAAACCGATTAAATACTTACAAACTTATTTACCTGAATGGTATTTCAATTATCATAATGGATATAAAAATGAGAATATTGAAGAAATGCAGTAAAGTTATTTTGTGGCTCTATTTAAATATGCATGATAGTATTTTATCAGGTAATAGCCTATTGAGCTTTTAATTTTATGTTACGACAACTAAACAATTGCTGGTATTTTTGATACCTCATTTTAAATTTCAAGATTCTCCATGTCATTAGCGTAACAAATTTTATATAAAAATCTGGTAAAAAGTATATGTTTAAATAATGCATTATTCAAATATAAAGATCTGTAAATCATAAGTATCCTGAATTTTCTATTCTGTTATGTAATAAACAGCAGAAACAAGGTTAAAAGATATTTCTCATGACAAAAAAATCTGGTGCAGGAATAATTTTTTCTATTTTTATTACTCTGATATTTTTGTTTAATGACAAGCTTTTTGCAGAACCAGAGAGCGTTAAAGGATTTTCACTCGTTCTGAGTGGCGGCGGCTCAAGGGGTATGGCGCAGATTGGTGTTATCAAAGCACTTGAAGAAGAACATCTGAAGCCAGATCTAATTGTTGCAACAAGTATGGGTTCAATAGTCGGAAGTTTTTATGCATCCGGATATTCATCATCGTTTATCAGCCAGCTGGCACATGAGATTGACTGGACTTCAGTATTCAGCAATTCAGTAAAGAGAAGTAAGCAATTTGTCAACAAAAAAAATGAATCTGTCAGTTTTTTATGGGAATTGCAATTTGATAATAAGCTCAAACCCATACTTCCAAATTCCATATCACATGGCCAATCTGTTTACAGTACTGCTGTTCCATATTTAACAATTCCGCAATACAATGCCGGAATGAATTTTGACAGTTTTCCCATTCCACTACGTATAGTTGCTACCGATATTCTTACAGGAAACAAAGCTGTTTTTTCAAAAGGAAATATTGCAACTGCAATTCGCGCATCATGCGCAGTACCGCTTGCATATTCTCCAGTTGAGTATGAAAACATGCTGCTTCTTGATGGCGGGTTGAGTGCAAATATTCCAGTATCAACTGCAAAAGAGCTTCGTGATGGATTGATTGTAGCTATAGATGTTACATCACCACTCTGGAAAAAAAAAGATCTTGACAATCCAGTTCATTTTGTAGACCAGATTGTTTCGCTTGGCATTAAATGTCAGAAAGAGAGGGATATAAACCTTGCTGATATTATTATCAAGCCGCAGCTTGGAGATATTTCAAACAGTGACTTTTCCAGAATTGATACACTTATAAGTGCCGGATATATTGCAATGAAAAAGGCAATTCCATCCATACTTGCCAGGATTAAATCAACCGACACTACTACTTCAAATAAACCACCATCCATACATAATGCTTCAACATCATTTTGTCAACAGCCAATATCACGAAGTCTTAAACTTCTCAACAATTCAATACCAGTCAAGTCGACCAGTTTCAGCGGCAACCTTATAACCAGATCACGTCTTATTAAAACAGCCTCAGGCATTCATGAAAAAGACAGCCTGACACCTACCAGTATCTCGAAAATTCTGACATCCGTCTACTCAACTAATTTATTTCAAATTGTCAACCTTGATATTGACAGCAACAATAATTTAAAATTTATTGTTGAAGAAAAAAATTATCTCAGAATGAGATTCGGATTACGCTGCGACGATTTTCACCTTGGGGAAGGGTATATTCAACCTGCTTTCGAAAACCTGTTTGGAGCAGGTATCTGCGCTCTTTTACATATTCAATACGGTTTACGCAGAGAAAAGTATTCCCTTGAATTCAGTGCAGATCATCTATTTACATCTAACTTTGCAAATAATATTCTGTTCAAGATGTACATCTCAAAAGACCGGATATTTCAAAGAGAAATAGTAGTAAACGACAGCATTAACGGTGCAGATCTCATACTGCTTCGTGAACACGGATTGAAAAAAAATGGAATTGTTGCACTCATCGGAACTGCCATAGGTAAATCAACCCAATTTTCAACTGGCGTGAAAATTGAACAGTTTAAAATACAGGCATCAGTATCAGACACTATTGACAGTTATTCCAGAATGTACAATACATTGCCATATTACCTTATAAAATTAAACATGGATTCAATGGACAAGTACCCATTCCCGAATTCAGGAATGCGTCATTTTTTGATGTTGGGAGGCTCTGGAAAAACTCTTTTTTATAATGATTTTTTTATTAATTGCGCAGGAAGTCTTGGAAGAAGTTTCACTCTTGGAAGACGCCACACAATATCACCGCGAATTCAGTTTGCATGGTCAACCGGTTCACTGCCGCAAACTGAACGAAGTTACCTTGGAGGAATGATCCCTGAGGAACGCAGTCGTGAGCTTGCAGTATATAATCATATACAATTCACAGGGCTTGAACCACGTTCTTTATCAGGAGATATAATGGCTCTGCTTCATCTTGATTATCGTATAACAATTATAAAAAAATTCTATGCAAATTTTTCTGTTGATTGGGGAAATGTATGGGAACGAAGTGAATATTCCTGGAAAAATGCACCTCGTGATTTTATAAAATATGCACCCGTGGGTATTGGTATTGGTCTAGCGTACGAATCACTTGCCGGTCCAATACAACTTTCCTTTGGCCAAACTGTTAAATCATTGAATAGTATGGGAATTAGAACACAACCGATTGTTTATTTTTCTGCTGGTCATGATTTCTAATATATATATTTAACTAAATTCCGCAGTTGAGCGTAAGTGATATGCACAATATATTGTTGCAGATTGCATTGCAAAAAGCACAGGCATACTCTGTGCAGTATGTTGAGCATTTTTGTAATGCAAGATGTGATAATAGCTTGCGCAAAGCGCCACAATTCAATTGCGGATTTTAGGTTTAAGTTATATTCTGGGTGGAATATGATTGATAATTGTTATATAATATATAATGAACCTCAATTACCTAATTGCTCCATAATATATTTTCTTAAAAATATGTTTTGTAGCTCAGTCTTGAACTGAAACAGAAGAAACCATGCGTATAAATATTGCACCAAAACTTTTCCTGGGTTTTTTAGTCGTTATATTTCTTAACGTTTTTTTCATGGTTATTGTTTCGAAAATTGATGATGTAAACGGCAGTTCCCAAATTTTAAAAAAACAGAATGAAATAAAAAACTTTCTTCTTCGCCTGAAGACACTTCACAGAGTTCAGGGTCCAAGTATAATAAGTTACGAAAAAATTGGACGTCTTGAATCAGCAAATAATTTCAAAGAAGTCAGCAGTAAAATTACGGGTATTATTGACAGTATTAAAATCAGAATTGATACTGTTTTAATAATCGATTCATCAATATCTCTGGAAAATAAGTTTAATCCTAATAATATTAAAATTAAGAATCTCCGTGACACAATTGAAAAAGTTTTACTTTATAATAACATTTACTCAAATATGTTTGACAGTATTGTTCAGGGACATGCCAGGACCTTTTCCGTGTCAAAAATTCCTGTCTGGCGCAATGTGCTTGATGATGCAGATATGAAATTTTCCATCTCACTTGACAGCGCAGAAAGTTTTGTTGACAGGCAGACTAATGACAGAATCAGAGAAATAGAGATACGGGTAAGCAATGTAAAGCAGATGACCATTTTCATTATTGGCGGAGTAACACTTTTTGCTATCATTTTCGGAATGTTTTTCTCAAGTGCAATTACTAATGCACTTCGCAGACTTAAAGAATCTGCCAGTACAATTGGAAAAGGCGACTTTAATTTTGATCCATCGGGTTATTCAAATGATGAGATCGGCGATCTTGCATCGGCCTTTTTTCAAATGTCAGTTGATCTTAAAAATGTGCAGGAAGAGTTAATTCAATCCAAGCGTCTGGCTGCAATCGGAGAAGTAGTTGCATCTGTTAATCATGAGATTAATAATCCTCTTATGATTATTTCAGGAAATGCACAGTTTCTCGAAATGATGATGGAAGATTATCCTCTTGAATTAAGAGAGCGGGTACGGACTATTCTTGAAGAAACTGAAAGAATCTCAAGGGTGACAAAGAAACTAAGAGAGATAAAAAATCCGGTTGTTGAAGACTATACATCCAGTGGTGAACAAATGATAAACCTTGACAAATCATCTAACTGAGAGAAGCATCGTTATCAATGTCTAAGATTTTTCTTATTCTATGTTCATTATTAATAATTATATCAATGCTGCCGGGATGTGCTGCTAAAATGGTTACACATGAACAACAGTTGCTATCAGAAGCAGACTCACTGTTCAAAGTCGGCAATTATGAATATGCAAAAATTAAATTTGACAAAATACGGAATACTTACTCAGAGACCGATGCTGCAAGAATAGCTCAATATAATCTGGGTTATATTAATATTTTTTATGACAATCCAATGTCAAGTCCAGATGGCGCACTAAGGGAATTTAAAACATTTGTAACACTCTATCCAAAGGATCAGCGTGTTGCAGAAGTCAATTCATGGATTCGACTTCTTGTTTCCATGAAATCCTTTGAAAAAGAAAATAATTATACATCTGATAAATTTGAACAATTGAAAAGCAGAGAAATCAAAGAAAATGATATTCGCGCACAGATTAAAAAAATCAATGAAAACACAAGCAGTGAAATAATAAAAAAATGCAGTGAGGAACGAGATTCATTGTCAAGAAAAACAAAAGAACTGGAAAATGTTATTATTGACCTTGAGAGAAAATTTCAGGATGCAGGAAGATAATTTTTAATGAAAGCGAACAACCTTCTTTTTAGAAGTGAAATAAGCAATACAAAGACCATCGTTGTCAAAACCGGAAGCAGAATACTTACAGCACCTGGTAATGAAGATCGTGTAAAGCGTCTGATTGAAGATCTTGTATGCCTTCATCGGGCAGATATCAGGGTAATTCTGGTTTCATCCGGTGCGATTGCTCATGGGATGCGGGCACTTGGTCTTTCACAGAGACCTTCGAATATTCCAATGCAGCAAGCCTGCGCAAGTATAGGTCAAAATCTTCTTATGGCTATGTATGAACGCTTTTTCAGAGAAAACAAAATTCTTATTGGTCAGGTTCTTCTTACATGGGATGATCTTAGAAGTAAAAAACGCTACCTTAATTTACGTAATACATTTTTTCAGTTACTTGACTCAAATGCAATCCCGATAGTCAATGAAAATGACTCGGTCGGTGTTGAAGAAATACAGTTTGGCAATAACGATATGCTTGGAGCACAGATTGCGCTTCTTGTTCAGGCGGATGTATTTGTAAATCTTACTGATGTTGGAGGGCTTTACGATAAAAACCCCCATACTGACAAATCAGCAAAGCATATTCCGGTTGTTACACATTTTTCTTCATATCTGCATAAACTTGTCAGTGAAAAAAAGACTGAAATCAGTGTCGGCGGCATGTCAACTAAACTGAAAGCTGCGGAAATAGTAACCCGTGCAGGGATTCATGCCCTGATCGGTGATGGTTATGACCAGAGACTTACAAGTGTTATTTCTGATGAATCGTGTGCAACACTTTTCATTCCATCAGAAAAAAAGATGTCATCACGCCATCGTTGGATTGCTTATACAGGGCCGACAAACGGCAAATTGATTATTGATAACGGGGCATACAATGCACTTGTCGAAAAAGGAAAAAGCCTTCTCCCTGCCGGAATCAAGGATGTTCAGGGAACATTCAAGGTTGGCGATAAGGTAGAAATATGTTCTGAAGATGGAAGTGTGATTGCCGGTGGATTGACAAACTATTCATCCGATGAAGCAATTATGCTTAAGGGGTGTAAAACCTCTGAAATCATTCAAAAAATCGGACATAAGAGTTTTGATGAAATTATACATCGAAATAATCTTGTGATCTTTTAATTTAATGAATTTATCAGTGATCTGAATTTTTTTCTCAAGGTGTTATATTTATGAATAATCTCAGTAAAGAAATTGACTTACTTGCCTCTAATGCCAAAAAGGCTGCATTGGCACTTCAAAGCATACCAGTATCAAAAGTCAACAAAGCACTTCTCACCATGGCGAAGCTTCTTAAATCTGAAGCATTATCACTTCAGAAAGAAAATAAAAAGGACTTGAAAACTGGAAGAGAAAACGGATTATCTTTAGCGATGATCGACCGTCTGACTCTTTCTGATAAAGCAATAGCATCAATGATACAAGGTCTTAAAGAAGTCTGCGGACTTTCTGCATCTGTGGGTACCTGCTATGATGAGCATATTCACCACAACGGACTTAAAATATACAAAATGCGAGTCCCAATCGGCGTTGTTGGAATAATTTATGAATCACGGCCCAACGTCACAGTTGACGCAGCGGCAATTTGTCTGAAATCTCAGAACGCGGTGTTATTAAGAGGCGGTTCTGAAGCATTTCATTCCAATATTGCATTAGGTAAACTATTCAGATCCGCATTGGTATCCGCTGGTTTGCCTGAAAATGCAATTCAGATCATTCCGTCAACAGACCGTGCAGCTGTCAATATGATGCTAAAGAAAGAGAATCTGATCGATCTCATTATTCCGCGTGGTGGAGAAAGCCTTATCAGGATGGTAGTGGAAAATTCCAGAATTCCGGTTATTAAGCATTACAAAGGTGTATGCCACATTTATGTATCATCAAAAGCTGACATTGAAAAAGCCATTCCAATTGTAATCAATGCAAAGGTTCAGCGTCCGGGTGTATGCAATTCCATGGAAACGCTTCTTATTGATAGTAAATTATCAGTCAAGAATCGCAGGTCAATCATTGATGCATTACTTGAAAATAAAGTCACACTTTTCGGCGATAAAGAGGCTTGTTTATTATCACCCTCTATTTCTAAAGCGACTGAAGACGACTGGTATGCCGAATACCTTGATTTACGCCTTGCAGTACGGACTGTCAATGGTATTCAGGAAGCGATTGACCACATTAATACTTACAGTTCTCATCACACTGATTCCATTATTTCCGAATCAAAGCAGGAAGCTGCAATGTTTCTTCAACAGGTAGACTCAGCATCAGTGATGGTCAATACAAGTACAAGGTTCGCTGACGGCAGTGAATATGGAATGGGCTGCGAGATAGGAATATCAACCGACAAGCTTCATGCCCGCGGTCCGATGGGTATTAAAGAATTGACAACATACAAATGGATTGTTGAAGGTAATGGACAGATAAGAACATGACCTGTTTTGAAGTACAGCAAGGAAATATTTATGGCTTTAATTGACTCTGTCAAATTTGATGAAAAAGGTCTTGTGACGGCTGTTGTTCAGGATATACTTACAAACGAAGTTCTGATGGTTGCATATATGAATCGCGAAACGTTTCTTGAAACAATTGACAGCGGAAGAATGGTATATTTCAGCAGATCCCGCGGGAAACGATGGCTTAAAGGTGAGACTTCGGGTCATTTTCAAATTGTAAAAGAACTCTACATTGATTGTGACGGCGACAGTATGCTGTTTAAAGTGAAACAGACCGGTGCTGCATGTCACGAAAATTATTTCAGCTGTTTTTTCCGGAAATGTGAATCATCATCATGGAAAATTATCAGAACTAAAATGGAAGATAAATAAATTTATGTGTATTAATACATATGCTCCGCATGTCGAGATATCTCTTGATAATCTACTTGCAAATGTTAAACAGATACGTTCAATAATTTCATCATCAACAGACATTATTGCAGTAGTAAAAGACAACTCATACGGATGCGGTTCAATTCAGATTGCTCAGACCCTTGAAAAATACGGTGACATTCGTTTTTTTGCAGTAGCCCGTCCTGAAGAGGCGTTTGCACTCAGAAGTAATGGCATTAATAGTGAAATACTCGTTTTAGGACGTGTTGCGCAGAAACAGCTCGAACGCTGTATAAAATTAAATATCATTCTGACACTCAATGACCTTGACGATATTCCACTCTGGACTGCATCAGGACATATAATAAAATTTCATTGCAACATTGATACAGCAATGCATCGCATGGGGCTCCTTCCACATGAGATCATTTCACTTGTCAATGCAATAAAAAATAACAGCAATCTGAAACTTGATGGTGTTTTTACACATCTTGCAAAAGCCGACGAGCCTGGTACAAAATCTGTAGCAGTTCAACGCGAAAAATTCTTTTCATGTATCAATTTACTTAAAGAGAACAGCATAAATATTTCACATATACATTATGGCAATAGTGCCGGTCTTATGGACTTTCCAATGGATGGCTGCACACTTGTACGGCCTGGAATAGCTCTTTACGGCTGCAATCCTGATCCATCACGCACATTCAGACTTGATTTGAAACCAGTACTTTCTCTAAAAGGCGTTGTTGCAAAAATCAAGCAGGTACCAGCAGGTACACCGCTTAGTTATGGCGGTAATTATGTAACAAAAAATGAAACTCACATCGCTACAGTGACTCTTGGATATGCACATGGCCTGCCGCGATTTCTTGGCAACTGCGGAAACCTGATTATTAATGGTAAAATGTATGGAATTGCAGGAAATGTAACAATGGATTACTGCATGGTTGATGCGGGTTCCATATCTGAAATGAAAGTTGGTGATGAAGTTGTTGCAATAGGGTTCCAGGGCGACAATAAGATTATGGCTGATGATATTGCAAAAATCGGAAAAACGATAAGTTATGAGATTCTATGTAATATCAGTAACGCAATTGAACGATCATATTATTTCCGGAACTCTCTTATATGTCACAAGACAAGTGAGATTTATTGAGAATAATTTTTCTGATTATAATAATATAAATATCAAATCAGATTAAATAATTATATATAGAATAGTTTTCAAAGTTATAAGTTTTATCTGTAAATCAGCCGGGTAAAAAAACAATTTCAAGTATTATCTGTTTGACATTTGCTAATCAGAATACTTTTAAACTATCCTTAATTTGCTGTTAATAGATTCGTTTCAATGTCTGAATCAAATATCAATTATTGCAAATGAATATCTGTAGAATCTGGAGCTATTTTTAATGTCATTTATTATCCGACAAACGACTGCAACAGGTAAAATCACCGATAAAAAAGGCAATATTCTGATTATTGAGCTTGTAAAAGATGATTGCGGCACCGGATCAATTGGATGTGAAAACGGATGCAGCTCCTGTAATGAAATGAATAATATAAAAGAGATAAATATTTACTCTCAAAATGCATGCAATTACAGGGCCGGAGAGATTATATCATTTGACTACTATGATATAAATGATATATTTATGACCTCGTTTGCATTTGGTGTTCCGGTATGCTGTTCAATTATTACCGTTATTTTATGGTTTATGATTTCTCCATCCAGGATTGAATCGCCGCTTGCAGTATTTACAATAGTTTTATCATTTGCATTTGGATTTGTATTGATCTGGTTGACAGACCTGATCATGAGGAAAAAACTTTCTGCCACAATACACACTCCACCTTCAAAAAAGTAACGAAAGTACTCAAACATTATGGAAGAGTGGTTTGACTTACCGGAACTTGTTGACAAAGTTCAAGAATATATAGATCTTGGGTTTTACGACGAAGCCCATGGGTTATTAGATCAGTATGCTGATATGTTTACTGATGAATGGGAAATATACTTTCTATATTCACGAATTTTTTCTGAGAAAAATGAACCTCAGAAAGCAATTCCTTATCTGCACCAGGGACTCAAGCTTGACAAAACTAATCCTGATTGCCTGCTTGGGCTTTTCTACGCTCACTCAATGATGAATCAGGTGCAGCGGGGCGGCAGATACCTTCTTCGTGCAGAGAAGTACCACTCTGGAAATGACATGGTTGTTTCATCTCTTATCTGGTACTACACAGAGATGAATAATTATACGGAAGCAATCAATTATTTTGAAAAAAGCAAATCTTTTGGAGAAGTAAATCCTGAAGCATATCGAAATGGCGGAATCGCATTTGAGAGAATAGGCGATTATGAGAATGCAGAGAAATGCTTTCTTGATGCATTAAGAATCAATCCATCCTATGATGAGGTCAGGGATCTTCTTGCTGATCACTACATATTTACAAGTGTTTTTCAGAAAGCAATTGACCTGTATAAAGAAGCGCTGAAACAGTCTCCCAACAACATTCGTATTTTATCAAGACTTGTCTTCTGTTATTCACAAGCCGGTCAGCTCGAGCAGGCATCTTTTACAGCAAAAGAAATTATTTCGCACTACCCCAACTCCCCTATCGGATATGTTGATCAGGCTTATGTTCATCTGAATAATAATGATTATGAAAAAGCAATAGAATATTCAGACAAAGCACTTGATATCGCTCCAATTGATCCGGAAGCCAACAGAGTGAAGGGAATCGCTTATTCAGAAAATGGAACTAATGACAAAGCAGAAGATTCATTTACAAAAGCAATTGACCTTGACAATGACAACCCGGAAATAATCCGTGATTTTTATCATCATCTCCGAAAAGTCGGCAAAGATGCTGAAATGGAAAAATGGGTCAATACTGTGATTGCCATTGAGGAGCCTTATTGTGTTGAGGATTACTGGTTTCTTGCAGATTACTACCGTGAAAAGGGACTTAACACAAAGGCATTCAACTATCTTCACAAAGCATTCAAGAATATGCCTAATGAAAAAGACCTTATCCCGCCTATGGTTGATATTCTACTCGAGCGGTCACATACGCAATTTGCTCTTTCGATTCTTGGGAATTATGTTGAGAAAAAAGGCTGGAATGATGTAATGGATGAATTTGCACGCCACAGCAAACTCAGAAATCAGTGGCTTCAGGAAGGGATTCGTCTTTTGCGTTTCTGGTCAGATAAACCATCCGATTACCGCAAGTTCATTTTTAAATATTACATTGTAAAATTTCTCATTATTGCATCATGCATCATTCTTCCCCTATCATTATTGCCTTTAGGGTTATTATTCGGCTTGACAGGTATTACAATATTCTCGGGCATTTATACTATAGGCATTATATCGTATTTTGTTTTTCTGCATATTACAAAAAAACGTAAATCAGATAGAATCAAAGAAAATATCCCGGAATATTGAGATGAAAGAACCGCTTGTATTACATATCTGCTGTGCACCTGATGAAGCCTGGGGAATTACTGTTCTTAAAGAGCAATATGATCTGACATGCTTTTTCTGCAATCCAAACATATCACCTGAACCAGAATACAACCTGCGTCTTGATGAAGCTTACAAAGTTGCAAAACATTTTGATATACCATTTTTAAGTGATTCATACGATCCTCAGTCCTGGGAGCAGGCAATTGAACCACACATATGCACACCTGAAGGCGGGGCCAGATGTAAAGCATGCTTTCTGCTTCGCTTCAACCGAACCGCAGTATTTTGCAATTCTGTTTCTATCAATCAATTTGCAACAGTACTTAGTGTCAGCCCTCACAAAAATATAAAATTACTCAATGAAACCGGACACACTTCTGCATCAGAACATGATGTCAATTTCATTGAGACAAACCTGAAAAAGAATGATGGTTTTAAAAAAAGTACAATCCTGAGTGAATCGCTTGGACTTTACAGACAAGATTACTGCGGATGCCGACTTAGCAGAGATGAAAGAAATTTAAGAAAAGCATCACTTCAATAATAACTTGTCTATTCAAGTGCACAAATATATTTTAAAGCTTCATTTTTGATTAGCATTTGCATATAAGAAATACAACATACTTGTTAATAATTTGTCGGGGCGTAGCGCAGTCTGGTAGCGTACTTGAATGGGGTTCAAGTGGCCGCTGGTTCGAATCCAGTCGCCCCGACCATAAAATGAAGCGTTAAGTTATTGATTCTTAAAGAAAAACCCGCTGTTTCCAAGACGGCGGGTTTTTCTTTTATATGGACGTAAAAGCCCTTATCTGGTCACCCAAAGTCACCCAAATACTGCAATGTTACCCAAAAGTCACCCAAATTTTAGCAGTGAAAGCTTGTTTTTCAAATTGACATTTACAAGTCTGAAAAGTCTCTCGTTTGTAATTTCAACATAACTTTCCTCGTGCGGATCCAATGGAGAATGCCCTAATGCCACTCGTGTAGCAGCAGGATCAAGTGCGTCCCATATAGTTGCACGCGTTCGACGAAGAGCATAAGCAGTAATTTCATCACGCAAACCAGATTCTTTTATTGCATTAGAAAACGCTTTGAAATAACTATGGCTCTTGAAAAGTTTCCCTTTAACTCCAATTACCCGTCTCAAACGCTTTGCAAGTAACTGTGACACAGGAATTCTTCTGTCGGAGAAAGAGGTTTTTTCCATATCTGGCGGAATAGTAATCATCATGGCATCCTGGGTGACAAAAGTCACCCAGGATGTATGAAAATTTGCAACTTCAGAGGGTCTCATTCCCGTTTCATAACAAATCAGAAAAAACAACCTCCATTTTTCCGGAAGGTGTTTGTATAAGCAAATCCATTCAGGTCCAAACTCCTGTCCATGGTCGAGAACAATTTTCCGTTGCCTGGGTAATGAGACCTTACAAAATCTGATTATCGGATTTCTCGGAATCATTTCATCGTCAACAGCTCTATTAATTGCCATTGAAAGATGTTGCAATTCCGCCTGAAGTGTCCTTTGAGAAAGCGATTTGAATTCTTTACTCTTAGATACTTTTCCCTCTCTCATTCTCGCAACTTTGTATTGCTCCACATCCGATCTGTGAAGAGACAATACAGCTTTATTTCCAATATGGCGCGAAATAGCAGGAATATGATATTTCGCGTTTGCACCGCTTTTAATATTAACAAGATGCGAATTATAATAGTGTGTCAACACGTCATTAACTGTCAAAGAACTTGCAGATGGACGGACAAAACTGCCTCTCTTTACATCGGCAATTGCCTCAGAATATAATCTGATTGCATCCTCATAAGACACGTTCCCCAGGTGCCGCTTAATTCTCACGCCATCACACCTCTTATCAATCAGATATGATTTTCCGTTAAATTGCAGCCCAGTCGGAAGTTTTCCAGTTACTTTTCCCACGGTCTAATTCCTTTCGGATTATGCCGCGCAGGATTGTTTTTAGGTAGAGTTAATTTACACTCTTTTCGTAGTTCAACGCCAGAATTTAATATCCGGTCTATTTCTGTATCAGAAATACCGTATGCTCTGCCAAGCGGAACTGCTTGAATTAGCCCATCCTTTATCCACCTGCGGATTGTTTTTTCAGATTTTGATATTAATATTGCAAGTTCATTGATTGTTTTCATTTTAATTTTCTTCAGAAAAGTGACAACTGTTCACCGCTGAAATTCTTTACAAAAACAGGTTCTTTTTTTACAAATTCAGGCTCTTTTTTTGCAATTTCCGGAATAATTTGACACGGCTCCGGATCCTCTGCAGGCATAACTACCTTCCCATCATGCCATAATTTAGTTACGTTATCGAAATATTCGCTTATCGTGCACATTCCCAAAGATTTACGATATTCATCTAATTTGTAAATGTACTGATCCCAAATGTCACGCATGAAATGTCTGCGCATTTCACTGATATCTAAATGACCGCGCAGTTGGTTATCTCTGCGGCCACACATCATTTGATAAATAAAATTTCCGAGCTTCTGACAACTCTCAGCAGTCCAGGTATAGGCCTGATCCGCGTCATACCCGCCTATTGTAAACTTGCCAGAATATGACATAATAGGATCACTTTTTAACATTTGAAACCCCTGTTGAAACTTCAAAAAAACCAAGCTGGCCACGACACGGTATAAACGGAAGAATGATCGGATTTTTTAATACAAAGCCATACTTTCCGAAAAACCATTTACTACTACTTGACGTAACACAATCAGCTATTTCAACACTACCGATAACTCCACCGGTAATTAACATTTCTGGTTTAATCAAGACACTATTTT
>Ga0209373_10001313_pt1 | contig 30299 bp, 29 predicted proteins | sample Higcelweek5metaG_FD_187173 | JGI IMG/M metagenome (GOLD analysis project Ga0209373, IMG submission 187173) | Freshwater pond sediment microbial communities from the University of Edinburgh, under environmental carbon perturbations - High... | ecosystem: Environmental > Aquatic > Freshwater >... | reverse complement strand
ACCCGATCAAGCCGGAGTCCACGCTCGAACAGCTCGACAAGTACAAGCCGCTCGTGACCTTCGACAACGTCGAGGAGATCCACAAGATCGCCAAGCACGCGCCGCACGCCGGCCTCGCGCTGCGCCTGAAGGTCCCCAACACCGGCGCGATGGTCGAGTTGTCCTCGAAGTTCGGAGCCGCCCCCGGCGAGGCCGTCGACATGATCCTCGAGGCCGCCCGCGTCGGCCTCACCGTCGAGGGCATCAGCTTCCACGTCGGCAGCCAGACCACGAATTTCGAGAACTACGTCCAGGCGCTCAGCCTCACCGCCAACATCTTCAAGGAGGCCAGGGACCGCGGCTACACGAAGATGAACCTCGTCGACATCGGCGGCGGTTTCCCCGCGCCGTACGACTCCTCGGTGAAACCGTTCCGCGATCTCGCCAAGGTCATCAACAACGAGATCGACCGCCTCTTCACGAAGGACATCCAGATCCTCGCCGAGCCCGGCCGCTTCATGGTCGCCACCGCCGGCTACGCGGTTTCGCGCGTCGTCGGCAAGGCCATCCGCGACGGCAAGCCGTGCTACTACATCAACGACGGCGTCTACCACACGTACTCGGGCATCATCTTCGATCATCTCCACTATCCGATCAAAGCCTTCAAGAAGGGCCCCACGCAGCTCAGCGCCGTCTTCGGGCCGACCTGCGACGCGCTCGACGTCATCTCGATGGCCGAGAATCTTCCCTCGCTCGACCGCGGCGACCTCGTCTACAGCGACAACATCGGCGCCTACAGCTCGGCCTCGTCGACGTACTTCAACGGCATCCCCCCGGCCAAGATCGTGCACGTGAATCGGTGAGGGGCGGCAAGCTCGCTTGCCGCCTTCGCCTACGCGGCTCCTCTCGGGCGCGCCCCTACGACCGGAGCGGTGCTCCGTCTTCTGAGCACACGCTTGCGCAACGGACGTCGGCTTGCGACGCCCGTTGCGCACCAGCGCAAACACTTCGCGTCGCTTCTCCGCTGGGCCGGCGGGGTTTCCATCCCTCTCTCTGCGCAGGCCATTGTCGCACACTATCTGGATTTACATGGAGGGCGGCGCGCCGTCGCCGCCGCGCACACCAACGGCGCCGACGGCGCGGCGCCCTCCAGCGATCCTCTGTCGTTTGGCCGGTCGGTGGCGGCAAGTCCGCATCTGCCTCCATTTGAACGCGCCCCTTTTCTTTTCCCACGCTCGCGCCGTTTTCCAAGGTGGCAAATCCGCCGCCGGCCGCTATCGCTGTCCTTCTCGTTTTCCACCGTTCCTTCGTCCCTTTTCACCATGCGCTCCGATACCATCAAGAAAGGCTTTGAACGTGCTCCCCATCGCAGCCTCCTCCGCGCCACCGGCGTGATCGAGTCCGAGGCCGATTTCGGCAAGCCGTTCATCGCGATCTGCAACAGCCACATCGACTGCATCCCCGGCCACGCGCACCTCAACGAGATCGGCCTGCTGGTGAAGCGCCTCGTGCGCGAGGCGGGCGGCGTGCCTTTCATTTTCAATACCATCGGCGTCGACGACGGCATCGCCATGGGCCACTCCGGCATGAAGTTCTCCCTGCCCTCGCGCGAGCTCATCGCCGACTGCGTCGAGACCATGCTCCGCGCCCACTGTTTCGACGGCATGGTCTGCATCCCGAACTGCGACAAGATCGTCCCGGGCATGCTCATGGGCGCCATGCGCGTGAACATCCCCACCGTCTTCGTCTCGGGCGGCCCGATGGCCGCCGGTATCGCGCAGACGGATTCCGCCAGCGAACTCCCCGAGCATCTCCGCCCCGCCACCGCCGGTTCCGACCTCATCTCCGTCACCAAGGGCGTGGGCGCGTTCCAGGCGGGCAAGATGTCCGCCGAGGAGCTCCAGCGCCTCGAGCAGTCCGCCTGCCCGACCTGCGGTTCCTGCTCCGGCATGTTCACCGCCAACTCGATGAACTGCCTCTGCGAGGCCCTCGGCATGGCGCTCCCTGGCAACGGCACCATCCTCGCCGTCTCCAAGGAGCGCGAACAGCTCTATCGCCGCGCCGCCGTGCAGATCGTCGAGCTTGTCAAACGCGACCTCAAGCCGCGCGACATCGCCACCCTCGACGCCTTCGACAACGCGCTCTGCCTTGACGTCGCCATGGGCGGCTCGACCAACACCGTGCTCCACACCCTCGCCGTCGCCCGCGAGGCCGGCATCGAGTACGACATCTCCCGCATCGACGGCATTTCCCGCCGCATCCCCTGCCTCTGCAAGGTGTCGCCGTCCTCCGAGTACCATATCCAGGACATCCACCGCGCTGGCGGCATCCACACCATCCTCGGCGAGTTGAAGCGCCTCGGCGCGCTCAAGACCGGCTGCCTCACCGTCACCGGCAGGACCCTCGGCGAGAACATCGACGCCTGGGACCTCCGCTCGCCCACCTGCACCGCCGAGGCGCGCATCGTCCGCACCTCCGGCGCGTCCGCCATCGTGCTCGATCCGGCCGACAAGCTCGGCCACGCCGCCCGCACGGCCAACGGCAACCTCATCCCGAAGCCGATGCTCTTCCACCCGGCCGACGACCGCGCGATCGCGCTCTGGCGCTTCGCCGCCGCCTTCAACGCCAACGACGCCGCGGCCTGCGGCGCGCTCTTCGGCGCGAAGGGCGAACTCGAGGTCGACGCCTCCACGACGTGGCACGGCTTCGCCGAGATCGAAGCCGGGTTGAAGCCGAAGTTCGCCGAGTTCCGCGGACTCGTCCGCGCCGAGCTGGCCGAAGCCCGCGGCACGCCCGTCCTCGTCATCTGGCAGTACGAGAAGACCGGCGCGAAGAAGGTCGCCTGCCTGTTCCGCATCGCCCGTCTCCATGCCGCCGGCACGATCGCCCGCGCCGCGCACGACTACGAACCGAAGGCCTGCGCCGCCGCCAAACCCGCCGGCCTCATGCCGCACGACCCGGTTTTCCGTTTCGACGCGCTGCACTGCATCCGCTCCGCCGACCGCGCCTACACGCCCGACGGCGGTCTCGCCATCCTCTACGGCGATCTCGCGCCCGAGGGCGCCGTTGTGAAGACCGCGGGCATCAGCGATGCCTTCAAGGCCAACTGCGGCCCCTGCTTCGTGTTCGAGGGCACCTGCGTGATCTTCGAAAGCCAGGACGATGCCTGCGCCGGAATTCTCGGCGGCAAGGTGAAGGCCGGCGACATCGTCATCATCCGCAACGAAGGCCCGCGCGGCGGACCTGGCATGCAGGAGATGCTCCTGCCGACCAGCTACATCGTCGGCATGGGCCTCGGCGACAAGGTCGCGCTCATCACCGACGGCCGCTTCAGCGGCGGCACTGCCGGCGCCTGCATCGGCCACGTCTCGCCCGAAGCCGCCGAGGGCGGTCCGATCGGCCTGCTCCGCGAAGGCGACCGTCTGCGCATCGACTTCCCCGGCCGTCGCATCGACATCCTCGTCGACAAGGCCGTGCTCGCCGAGCGTCGCGCGACCTGGCAGCCCGTCCTGATCCCGTTCACCGGCTGGCTCGGCCGTTACCGCAAGCTGGTGACAAACGCCAGCAAGGGCGGCGTGCTGAGCTGAGGATTTCGCCGTAGGTCGTCCCTTCAGGGCGACCTGCTCGGTGTGATTTTCGTGCCGGTTGCGAGCATAGCATCGGGCGGGTCGTGCTGAAGCAGCGACCTACGGGGCGGCGCTCCGCTCGAGCACCAGCTTGCGCCGCATTCCCGCGGAGCCACACTCCCTTCCGCGCATGCCGAACCTCTTCATCATCGCGGGGCCCAACGGCGCGGGGAAGACGACCTACGCCCGGCGCTTTCTCAACGAGGAGCTGCGGATCGGCGAGTTCGTGAACGCCGATCTGATCGCTGCCGGCCTCTCGCCCTTCGCGCCCGACAAGGCCGCGTTCGAAGCTGGCCGGCTCATGCTCAAGCGACTCCGCGATCTCGCGGCGCGAAGATTTCTCGTTCGAAACCACGCTCTCCGGCCGCGCCTACGCGCCGCTCCTGCGGGAGATGCGTGCCGCCGGATACCGCATCCGGCTCGATTTCCTCTGGATTCCCACACTCGATCTTACCCGCGATCGCGTGAAGCAGCGCGTGGCGAAGGGCGGCCACGATATCTCCGACGATGTTCAGCAGCGCCGCTTCCATCTCGGCGTGCGTAATCTCGCCGAACTCTACCGGCCGCTGGTCCAGCGCTGGCGGCTTTACGAGAACACCAAAGAGAAGCCCTATCTTGTCGCCGAAGCGGAGGACGGGCGATTTTCGGTGTCCGATGCGGCCCTGCTTGCCCGCATCGAGCGCGGGGCTAGCGTTCATTTCGTGAGTGAGATCCCTCCGCATGCTGTTGAAGAGCCCATGTCGGTCTGGCCGGACGCCGAGACCCGCGCCTCCATGCGCGCGATGCGGAAGGCCTTCGCCGATGCGGTGCTGGAGAACCTCCGCTTCGGGCTGCCGGTCGTGCAGTACCGCGACGGCAAGGTCGTGCACGTGCCCGCCGAGGAGCTCGCGCCACTTGCCCGCCGCATTCTCGCCGCCAACGGCGAACCGCTGCCCGAGGACATCGCCGCCGGGCAGAAGTTCTGAAGCGGTCGCCCTAGGTCGTCCCTTCAGGGCGACCCGCTCGACTCGATTCTCTCACCGGTTGCGAGCGCAGCATCGGGCGGGTCGTGCTGAAGTTTACCCGCCTTCGGCGGCGCCGTAGGCGACCAGGGCAGCGACCTACGGGTATCCTATTCTCCCCGCGCCTCTGCCAACCGCGCGCATAGCTCGCGGTTTTGCGCTCGGCCGAGCCACGCGGCGGCCTCCCGCGCCGTGGCTTCGCCCACCAGCGGCGTCAGCTCATTCTCTTGCGCGAGCGCCAGCTTCCCGAGTGTACCGTACTTCGCCGCGAGCTGCTTGGCGGTGGCGGTGCCCACGCGCGGGATACCGAGCCCGCGGATCGTGCGCCACAGCTCGACATGCGTGCTGCGCTCGATGGCGGCGAGCCACGCGGTGGCTTTCTTCTCGCCGATTCCGGGCAACGCGACGAGTTGCTCGCGGCGGAGCCGGTAGAGTTCGCTCGGGTCGCGCACGAGCCCGTGCGCGACGAGTGTCGCGAGGGTTGCCGGGCCGAGGCCTTTGATCTCCACGCTGGCGGCGAAGTGTTCGAGCCGCGCGCAGACCTTTGCGGCGCAATACTCGTTCGGGCAACGCGCTCCGGCGCCGCTTTCGCTCAGCACCACCGGCGTGCCGCACTCGGGGCAGTTGGCGGGAAACGCGTAGGGCGTGCTGTCCGGCGGGCGCTGCGCGAGGTCGACACCGACGACCTGCGGGATGATCTCGCCGGCTTTCTCAAGGACAACCGCATCGCCGAGGCGCAAGTCGAGCCGCGCGATAGCGGTCGGATTGTGCAACGAGGCGCGGCTCACCGAGCTGCCGGCGAGCGCGACCGGTTCGAGTTCGGCCACGGGCGTGAGCCGGCCGCTGCGGCCGACCTGGATCGTGATCGCGCGCAGCCGCGTCGTCGCTCGCTCGGCGGCGAACTTGTACGCCAGCGCCCAGCGCGGCGCGGAGTCGCTCTCGCCGAGTTGCGCGCGCAGCGCCACGGCATCGACCTTCGCGACGGCACCATCGATTGGGTACGCGATCTTGCCTCGTTCGCGCCCGAGCGACTGCACGGCCAGCCACAACGCATCGGCGTTCGTGGCGACGCGCACGTGGTCGATCACAGGTAGTTTCCAGCGGCGCGCCTGCTCGTGGAAACTGCGCTGCGAGTCCGGCGCGAGCGCGGCCGGTTCGCACGCGCCCCAGTTGTAGAATACGACAGCGAGCCCGCGGGCGGCGGCTTCAGCGGGATCGAGTTGCTTGAGCGTGCCGGCGGCGAGATTGCGCGGGTGCGCGAACGGTTCTTCGCCATCGGCTATGCGCTCCTGGTTGAGCCGGGCGAACTCCGCCCAGCTCACGTAAACTTCGCCGCGCAGCTCGATCAGTGCGGGGATCGGGTTTGCGGTGCCATCGGGCGCTCGTGCGGCGAGTCGCGCCGGCAGCGAGCGGATGGTGCGCGCGACCGCTGTGACATCGTCACCGCTCGCGCCGTTGCCACGGGTGAGCACGCGCACGAGTTTGCCGTGCTCGTAGGTCGCGCTGAAGGCGAGCCCGTCGATCTTTGGCTCGGTCACAACCGAGAAGTCATTACACCCTGCGCGTGCGGCGATACCGGCGTGCCAGGCGCGCAGCTCCACCTCGGTGTAGCTCTTGTCCAGACCGAGCATCGGAGCGCGGTGAGGTACGCGGGCGAAGCCGTCGGTGTGGTCGTCGCCGAGAGCGGGGAGCGGCGCGATTGCGGCCGCCTCGGCCGGGTGCTCGCGTTCGAGCGTGGCGAGCTCGCGTTTCAGCGCGTCGTAGGCGGTGTCGGTGATTTCCGGAGCCGCGTGGCGGAAGTAGAGTTCGTCGTGATGGGCGATCTCGGTGCGAAGTGCGGCGATGCGGGCACCGCTGTCGGAGGAAGGAGGCGAGCCGGCGGCGCAGAGCGCCGAGGCGAGGAGGAGAAGAGCCAGCACAGCGGTGTGGGGCCACGCGGGCCGGCGGCCAGAGGTGAGGCAGCCGTTCATGGGCGGGAGCTTGGTCGCAAGGAAGCGGCGACGCCAGCGCGGAAACGAGAAGTGTTAACCGCAAAGATCGCAGAGAGCGCAGAGGATCGGGTCTTTGTGTTCTGTGCGTTCTTTGCGGTTGATCCAGTCTGTGCTGTCCGACTCTCCCGATCCTCGCGCTTGACCTCTCCGGCCCGGGAGCGGTTTGGTCTTCCTTCTGCTTACGCAGCCACCACATGAGCCTTGAGCAAAAACGCGCCGACCTGGTCGAAACCATCGGGCTTCTCCCCGATGGCGAGGAGCGCCTCGCCTACCTGCTGTCGTGCGGTCGCAAGTTTCCGCCGCTCGACGCGAATCTCAGGACCGAGGAGCGCTTACTGCCCGGCTGCGTCTCCCAGCTCTGGCTCGTGCCCGAGTACCGCGACGGGCTCTGCCATTTCAGGATGGATGCGGATGCGCTGATCACGAAGGGCATCGCGGCGGTCATCTGCACGTTCTACAGCGGGGAAACGCCGGCCGACATCGTGGCGATGGAGCCGGACTTCCTCGGCGAGGTGGGCATCACGCAGGCGCTCTCTCCCAACCGCGCCAACGGGCTCGCCAGCCTGCGCCAGCGCATCAAGGCCTACGCGCAACACTGCCTCGCGCAGGGCGTGTAGGACGGTTGCGACGCAACCGAAGTAGCGAGGAGTGCGTGGTGGGTGGCGAGTAGCCGGCGCGGCACCCGCTTGCCTCCGCCGGAGCGCGGTGGTCGGATCGGGCCTGCACCATGCGCGACCTTCTGTACGAGGAGCACCAACCTCATCCGGGGCTTCGTCCGGCGGTGCGTTGCTTATGGCGCGCCGTGATTCCGCCAACCGGCGTTGCCGCTCCTCCATGGTTGCGGGTGCTGCCCGACGGCTGCACGGACATCGTCGTCGACTACGTGCCGCCTCCCGGCCTGCGGGGTCGCCCGGCCGGGGCCATCGGCGTCAACGTGGTTGGAACGATGACTCGGGCGGCTCCCTTCTGCTCGCCGGAGACGGTCGAGGTGCTGGGGCTGCGCTTCAACCCCGGCGGCGCGTCCGCCTTTCTGCGAGTCCCGGCGCGTGAGTTGACGGATACCGCGGTTGCCTTGACCGAGTTCTGGCATGGCGATGCCGCGGAGCTTGCCGTGCGTCTGGCCGAGCTCGGGACCGCGCGGGAGCGGCTGGCGGCGATCGAGGCGCTGGCGTTGCGGCGGCTGCAGCCGGGCGGCTCGGGCGCCTGGTGCGCGCTGCGGACCGCCCGACTCATCGCCGCGGAATCCGGACAGATACGCATCGGCGAACTCGCCGAGCGAACCGGTTTTTCCCGACAGTATCTGGCCCGTTTGTTCGACGAGCACATCGGCATCGCGCCGAAGCTGTTCGCCCGCATCGAACGGTTCTCGGCTATCGTCGAGCGCGCCGAGTCTGGCGGGACGCCCGGCGGCTGGGCCGACGCCGCGGTGGCGCACGGGTACTACGACCAATCGCATTTCATCCATGAGTTCGCCGAGTTCGCGGGAGTGACGCCGCTGGCCTATTTCGGCCGCGGCTGAGTTTCCATTTTTCCAATCGATCCGCCGAGCAACCCGCTAGGATTCCCGCATGGCACAGAACAAAGATCCCCAGATGGAGCCGCGTATCAGCATCATCACCCTCGGTGTCGCCGACCTCGGCCGCGCCGTGCGTTTCTACCGCGACGGGTTGGGTTTCCCTACCGGCTACAAGGATGGCGAGGGTATCGCCTTCTTCAAGACAGGTGGTGCGCGGCTTGCGCTCTACCCGCGCAAACCGCTCGCTGAGGATATCGGGCCGGATGTCGATCCCGGCGAACCCGGCTTCGGCGGCATCACGCTCGCGCACGCCGTCCGTACCCGAGAAGAGGTGGCGCAGGTGCTCGCGTTGGCCGAACGCTCCGGCGCGACCATCGTGAAGCCGGCGCAGGACTCGTCCTGGGGCGGGCACCATGGCTATTTCTGCGATCCGGACGGGCACTATTGGGAAATACTGTGGGGCCCGATGTTCTCCATCGACGCGACCGGCGCGCTGGCGATCGGCGGGTAGGGCGCCCAGGAGCGTTCCCTACGCGATTTGGTTTCGCGTCGGCGGAGCGCGCGGCTAGCTTGCGCGCTCTCCTCCGATGGACCAACCCGAGCCAGTTCGCGAATCGCCCCTGTCCCGCTTGCCGCGCATCGCGCAGGCGTGCGACTCCGACTGCGCGTACTTCGAGGTGCTGGAGGCGTTGCCGGAGTGGGGTTGGTGCCACGATCCGGCGTGTCCCTTTCATCAGGGGCTGGTGCGCCCGGGGCGCGAGCGCAGCTGTTACGCGCCGCGGCCGGCGGGCTGAGCCGTGACAATGCACTTGGCGGGCTCACACCTCGGAGCCGCAGGTATTTCCGGTGTAGGGCCTCAGCTTGCTGAGGCCGTTGGGGTTGCGCTCGGGCGGGGCCGGCGCGCCCAAGGTCGCGCCCTACGCCACTGAATGATTACGGCTCAGGGCGATAGGCGGAGGCCGGCGACTTTGCCGGCACGGCCGCCGACTCCGCGCTTGCTATTTCGCAGAAGTGCGAAACAGTGGCCGGCATCATGACCGCGAGCATCACCCAACAGCGCAAGCAACACGCCGCCATCTTCAAGGCGCTCGGCCACCCGGCGCGGCTGCGCATCGTCGAGGAATTGCGTGCCGGCGAGTGCTGCGTGTGCGATCTGGTCGAGATCTCGTCCGGAGGCTGGTCGACGGTCTCGCGCCATCTCTCCGTGCTGAAGGTGGCCGGGGTCGTCGAGGACGAGAAGCGCGGGCTGCAGGTGTACTACCGGTTGGCGCTGCCTTGCGTCGGCACCTTCCTCGACTGTCTCGCCGACGGCGCTGCCGCGCCTAAGTCGGGCGCCGGTGCGACCGTCGTTCGGAAAACCACCGCCAAGTCGTGCGGCTGCAAGTGAACCTTTCGCATCACTAATTTCGCCGGTCCGCCAAACGGCGGACCAAATTCCAGTGAGATCCACCACCGCTCCTTCGCTCCCGCTCCGCCTTCTGGCCGCCGCCGCCGGTCTCGTTGCTTGGTGGTGGCTCTACCGCCATCTTGCGGCGTTTTCGGCTTGGTTCACGTACTCGGTCGCTGGGCTGGATCGCGGCTCGCATCTCGGTTCGTCGGTCGAGTTTTTCGTCTACGACTCGCCGAAGGTCATGATGTTGCTCGTGCTCGTGGTGTTCGGCGTAGGCGTGGTGCGGTCGTTCTTCACCCCCGAGCGCACGCGGCGTCTGCTCGCCGGCCGGCGCGAGTCGATTGGCAACGTACTCGCGGCGTTGCTGGGCACCGTCACTCCGTTCTGCTCGTGCTCGGCGGTGCCGCTCTTCATCGGCTTTGTCACCGCGGGCGTACCGCTGGGTGTGACGTTTTCCTTCCTGATCTCGGCGCCAATGATCAACGAGGTCGCACTGGTTCTCCTGTTCGGGATGTTCGGCTGGAAGGTCGCCGGGCTCTACCTCGGACTCGGGCTCGTCATCGCGATCATCGCCGGCTGGGTCCTCGGCCGCCTGAAACTCGAGAAACACGTCGAGCCCTGGGTCTACGAGAACATGTCGGGAGGGAACGGCGCCGCAGGCGACGATGGCCCGGCGATGACTTGGTCCGAACGCGTACGCGCCGGCACCACCGCGGTGCGCGAGATCGTCGGTAAGGTCTGGATCTATGTGCTGCTCGGCATCGCCGTCGGTGCCGGTATTCACGGCTACGTTCCGCAGAATCTCATGGCGTCGATCATGGGCCGCGATGCCTGGTGGTCGGTGCCGCTCGCCGTCCTGCTTGGCGTGCCCATGTACGCCAACGCCGCCGGGATCATCCCCGTCGTGCAGGCGCTGCTCGGCAAGGGCGCGGCGCTCGGCACGGTGCTGGCGTTCATGATGGCGGTGATCGGCCTGTCGCTGCCCGAGGCGATCATCCTGCGCCAGGTGCTCCGGCCGCGGCTCATCGCCACCTTCTTCGGCGTCGTCGCCGGCGGCATTCTCGTCGTCGGCTACCTCTTCAACTGGCTGCTCTGAACGCGCCCTGCCTGTTTCGGTTTCCCTAATCCTTCACTCCCTCATTCCCGTCCACCCATGAAGAAGATCCAGATTCTCGGCACCGGCTGTGCCAAATGTCAGAACCTCGCCGCCGTGGCCGGCCAGGCCGCCAAGGCGCTCGGCGCTCCCTACGAGCTCACGAAGGTCACCGACTTGAAGCAGATCATGAGTTTCCGCGTGATGAGCACGCCCGCGCTCGTCGTCGACGGCGTGGTGAAACTCTCCGGCCGCGTGCCCACCATCGACGAGGCCAAGCAGCTCCTCGGCTGAGCAACCCAGCGACAGCGGGACCGCTCCAGCAGAAGCAACAGAACCGTGGACCACCGATGACACGGATTTCCATGGATCGACCTCCGGCCAACCGTGCTCATTCGTGAGATCCGTGGTCGAGCATCTTCTCCAGCAGGACACCAAACCATGAACACACCCAGCATCGGCTTCATCGGCGGCGGGCGCATCGCCCGCATCTTCCTCGCGGGCTGGACCCGCGCCCAGCAACTCCCCGCTCGTATTGTCGTCGCCGACCCGAGCGCCGAGGCGCTCGCGAAACTCAAAGCTCAGTTTCCCGGCATCGAAACGACCTCCGATCTCGCCGCCGCCGCGGTGCAGGACGTCGTCTTCCTCGCCACGCATCCGCCGGTGCTGACCGAGGCCGCGGGCAAGGCCGCCGCTGTGCTCAAGCCCGGCGCCATCCTCGTCTCGCTCGCGCCGAAGTTCACCATCGCGAAGCTTACCGCGTTGCTCGGCGGCTTTGCTCGCATCGCGCGCTCCAATCCCAACGCGCCCTCGGTCGTCGGCGCCGGGATGAACCCGGTCGCCTACGGCGCGGCGCTCACTGCCGCTGACCGCGCGACGGTTGCCGCGCTCTTCGCCCCGCTGGGCGAGAGCCCGGAAGTGGACGAAGCGAAGATTGAGGCCTATGCGGTGTTCACCGCGATGGGACCGACCTACCTTTGGTTCCAGATGCAGGCGCTGCGCGAACTCGCTGTTTCGTTCGGCCTCACCGCAGAGGAGGCCAACGCCGGGCTGAAGCGCATGGTCTGCGGCGCCGCGCGCACGCTCGTCGACTCTGGGCTGACGCCCGCGGAGATCATGGACCTTGTGCCCGTGAAACCGCTCGCCGAGATGGAGCCGCAGGTTCTCGAACTCTACCGCACCCGCCTCCCGGCGCTCTTCCAGAAGATCAAACCCTGATTTCAACCACGGATTCCACAGATCGGCACGGATGCCGGAGCTCCGAATCCGTGAATACCTGCGTGATCGCAGCAGCCTTCGTCGCGAAGGATGCGAGGTGGTCCCACCGAAGCACTCGTTCTACACATGAAATCGCTCGTCCTGATTCTTGCTCTCGCAGTCGGCGCTGTCTTCTTGCGCGCCGCCGACGCTCCCGCAGCCCTGCCGCGGCTCGTCGATCTCGGCGCCGGGAAATGCATCCCGTGCAAACAGATGAAGCCCATCCTCGCCGAGCTCACGCGCGACTATGCCGACCAGTTCACGGTCGTCTTCATCGACGTGTGGGAGAATCGCGAGGAAGGGGCGAAGTACGGCATCCGGATGATCCCGACGCAGATCTTCTACGCCGCCGCCGGCAAGGAACTCGCCCGCCACGAGGGCTTCATGGCGAAGAAGGACATCCTCGCGAAGTGGGCGGAGCTCGGCGTCGCGGTGAAGGCCCCCGCCCCGGCTACCGCGGTGCCCGCGGCAAACTGAACCATTCTGATGCAACAGGAGCGAAGAGCCTGGAGTTCCGATGTAGGGTGCGAGCTTGCTCGCACCGCTCGGCAGGAGCGACAACCAGACGGTGCGAGCAAGCCCGCATCCGACGGTGAATGCATGGTTTCGGAGGACCGATGACTGCCATCTTCACTTGGTTGAGCGATGCCATGAACGGCGCGCCGTGGCTGGCGGTGGTCGCCGCCGCCGGCTGGGGCGTGGCGAGTCTCGTGCTCAGCCCCTGCCATCTCGCGAGCATTCCGCTCATCGTCGGTTTCATCGCCGAGCGGAAGGGGACCACGCCGCGTCAGGCGCTTGGCTACGCGCTGCTGTTCGCACTGGGCATCCTGATATCGATCGCCGCTGTGGGCGGGCTTACCGCCGCCGCCGGACGCATGCTCGGCGATGTGGGCCCGTGGGCCAACTACGCGGTGGCAATCGTACTCGTGCTGGTTGGCCTGCACCTGCTCGAGATCCTGCCGCTGCCGTGGGAGCGCGGGCTCTCGCTGCCGCGTTTTCAGGGCAAGGCCGCCGCGCTGTTGCTCGGGCTGATTTTCGGCGTTGCGCTCGGCCCGTGCACCTTCGCGTACCTCGCGCCGGTGCTCGGTGTGATCTTCGGCGTGGCACGCACGCAGCCCGGCTTCGCGGTGCTGCTGCTGCTCGCCTACGGCATCGGCCACTGCGCGCTCATCGTCGCCGCCGGTGTGTCCGCCGAGAAGGTCCAGCAGGTGCTCGACTGGAACGGCAGCTCGCGCGGCGCTCTCTGGCTGCGCCGCGCCTGCGGTCTGCTCGTGCTCGCCGGCGCCGGTTGGCTGGTGTGGTCTGTCCACGGCTGAAGTATCTTTCCCATGATCAAACTCGTCTTTTGCGCCCGCCGCCGGAGCGAACTCACGCGTGAGCAGTTCAGCGACTATTGGCGGAACCACCACGGCCCGCTGTTCCAGCAGCACGCGCAGCGCTACCGCGCGCTGCGGTATGTGCAGAGCCACACCCTCGGCGGCCCCGTCAACGACGCCATGCGCGCCTCGCGCGGCTCGGCCGAGCCGTACGATGGGGTCGGCGAAATCTGGTGGCACTCGGTGGAGGACTTTCTTGCGGTCGTCCGTGATCCGGCGATGGCCGACCTGCGCAAGCTCTTCGTCGAGGACGAGTCACGGTTCGTCGATCTCGCCCGTTCGGCGGTGTTCTTCACGGAGGAGGTCGAGTTCCCCCTGCCGCCGCCGGCCAACTGAACCCGCGATGTTTGCGCATGCGTGACCCACGGGAAAATCGAGGGAACCGCGCCGAAGCTTGGCGAACTCGGGGCGCCGTCGCGAACTCGTAACAATATGCCGCTTGCGGAATATGCCGCTTGCGGCATGTTGCGCGGCATGGATCTCATCCGCATCTACGAATGCCTCTGCGACCGCACCCGGCTGCGGTTGCTGGCGCTGCTGGGCGGCGGCCCGCTGTGCGTGTGTCACCTGCAGGAGATCTTGGGCGAGCCGCAGGTGAAGGTGTCCAAGCATCTCGCCTACCTGAAGGCGCGTGGGCTGGTCGCGGCGAGCCGCGAGGGCAACTGGATGGTCTATGCGTTGCCGGCGAAGCCGTCGCGGGAGCTCGCCGCCAATCTCGCCTGCCTGCAGGACTGCGCCGCCGACGACCCGGTGTTCCGGCGCGATGCGGCGAAGCTCGCCAAAGTCCGCGCCCGGCTGGGCAAGGGCGATGCCTGCCCCTGTGCCGTGAGCGGTTGCTGATCTTCCGCCCATCCCATGAGCACCACCAAGCCCACCGTCCTGATCCTCTGCACCGGCAACTCGTGCCGCTCGCATTTGGCCGAGGGAATCCTGCGCGAAATCGCCGGCGACTTCCTCGATGTCCAGAGCGCCGGGTCCAAGCCGACCGGTTACGTGCACCCGCTCGCCATCGCGGCGATGAAGGAGATCGGCATCGACCTCTCCGCCCACCGCTCGAAGTCCATGACCGAGTTCATAGACAAGAAAGTGGAGACGGTGATCACCGTCTGCGGCAACGCCGACGCCGCTTGCCCGATCTTTCCCGGCCAAGTGAACCGGCACCACTGGCCCTTCGAGGATCCGGCGCACGCGCCCGGCACCGACGCGGAGAAGCTGGAAGTCTTCCGCCACGTGAGGGACGAGATCCGCCGCATCTTCACCGCCTACGCCGATGGTCGCCGCGACCAGCTCAAGGCGACCGCCCACGCCTGAACCCGTCTGCTATTCTCCCATGAAAACGATCCAAGTTTATGATCCCCCCATGTGCTGCTCGACCGGCGTCTGCGGGCCGGCCGTCGATCCGAAGCTTGTGCGCTTCGCGGCCGACGTGAAATGGCTCGGCGAGCAAGGAGTGACCGTCGAGCGCTACAACCTCGCGCAGGCGCCCATCGCCTTTGCCGAGAATGAGGTGGTGCGAGCCGCGTTGACGGCGAAGGGCGAAGCCTCGCTTCCGTTGATTCTGGTTGAGGGTAAGGTCGTGTTCAGTGGCAGCTACCCGCCGCGCGAGGGACTGGCCGGGTTGCTCGGTTTAAGCGCCGAGTCGGCGGTTCGCTTTGTCCCGGTAGGCAAGGAGGGAAACCGCGTGGCGAAGTCCTCGGGATGCTGTGGCTCGTCGAGCGCCGATCCGGCCACGCCGGGTTCCCGTTGTTGCTCCTGAAGTCGATCACGTCACCATGATTCCAGCTCATCCCGCTTCGCTTTCGGTCCTGCTTGCCGCGCCCACCCGCTTCCTCTTCTTCACGGGCAAGGGCGGAGTCGGAAAGACTTCGCTGGCCTGCGCCACGGCACTCGCGCTGGCCGATGCCGGTAAACGCGTGCTGCTGGTCAGCACCGACCCGGCATCGAATCTGGACGAGGTGCTCGGGCAGAAACTCGACGGCGCACCTACGCCGATTCCCGGCGCCGATGGACTGAGAGCCTTGAATATCGATCCCGCGGCGGCGGCGCAGGCCTATCGCGACCGCATGGTCGGGCCCTATCGCGGGAAACTTCCCGAGGCGATCCTGCGCAGCATGGAGGAGCAGTTGTCGGGCGCCTGCACCATGGAGATCGCGGCCTTCGACGAATTCGCGCGCCTGCTCGGCGAGCCGGCCGCCACGCAGGACTTCGATCACGTGATCTTCGATACTGCGCCCACCGGACACACGTTGCGGCTCATGACTCTGCCGACGGCCTGGTCGGGATTCTTGTCCGACAACACATCGGGCACCTCCTGCCTTGGTCCACTGGCGGGGCTACAGAAGCAACGGGCGGTTTACGAGAACTCGGTCGCCGCGCTCGCCGATGGCGCGCGGACGACGCTGGTGTTGGTCAGTCGTCCGCAGAAAGCCGCGTTGGATGAAGCCGAGCGCACAAGCGGTGAACTGGCCGGGTTGGGTGTGCGCAACCAGCGGTTGATCCTCAACGGAGTGTTCCATGCATCCGACTCGGATCCGCTCGGCCTGGCCATGGAGCGCCACGCCATCGCTGCGTTGGCGGGGAAGCAGGGATTCCTCACGAGCCTCCCGGTCGTGGAAGTGCCGCTGCGCGCCCACAATCTCGTGGGATTGGCCGCCCTGCGGTGCCTGCTCGATGGCCGCGGGCTGGCGGATTCCGCGGCCGGCGCCGATTGCGGCGAACTGCCGCCGCTCGAAACGCTCGCCACGCTGGTGGACGATTTGGAGCGGGCCGGACCGGGTGTCATCCTGACGATGGGCAAGGGCGGGGTGGGCAAGACCACCGTGGCCGCCGCCATCGCGACCGAGTTGGCGCGCCGCGGACGGCCCGTACACCTGAGCACGACCGATCCGGCGGCGCACGTGGCCGCGTCGGCGGGTGCGAGCGAAGGAATGCAGGTCAGTCGCATCGATCCGCAGGCGGAGACCAAGGCCTACGTCGAACAGGTCATGGCGACAGCGGGCCAGGGCCTCGACGCTGAAGGCCGCGCGTTGCTAGAGGAGGATCTCCGTTCGCCCTGCACCGAGGAGATCGCGGTCTTCCGCGCCTTTGCGCGCATCGTGGCGCAGGGCCGGGACCGGTTTGTGGTGTTGGATACCGCGCCGACGGGACACACCTTGCTGTTGCTCGACGCCACCGAAGCCTACCACCGCGAGATCGCGCGCAAGGCCAGCAACATGCCGGAGGAAGTACTGCAATTGTTGCCCCGGCTCCGCGATCCACAGTTCACGCACGTTCTGGTGGTCACGCTTCCGGAGGCGACGCCGGTGCACGAAGCGGCGGCGTTGCAGGCCGACCTGCGCCGCGCGCAGATCGAGCCGTTCGCCTGGGTGATCAACCAGAGTTTCGCCCGGGCCGAGACGATCGATCCGCTGCTCCGTACCCGGGGCGCGGGCGAGCGCCCCTTCATCCAGGAAGTCGTCCGCGGCCTGGCCCGGCGCACGACCATCGTACCGTGGGTTCCGGAGGAGCCGGTGGGCCCGGCCAAACTCCAGCAACTGTTCTCTCCGTCATCGAAGTCCTGATCCACGCATCATGTCCGACCACGTCGCCAAGAATCTCTCGTTCCTCGACCGGTACCTCACGCTCTGGATCTTCGCCGCCATGGCGCTGGGCGTGGCGCTCGGGCATTTCGTGCTCACCGATCCGGCGGCGTTCTTCGCACCGCTGACCGTCGGCACTACCAACCTGCCCATCGCGCTCGGGCTCATCCTCATGATGTATCCGCCGCTCGCGAAGGTGAAGTACTCGCAGCTGCCGAAGGTCTTCGCCGACCGGCGCGTGCTCACGCTCTCGCTGGTACAGAACTGGGTCGTCGGGCCGGTGCTGATGTTCCTCCTCGCGGTGCTGCTGCTGCGGGATCACCCCGACTACATGGTGGGGCTGATCCTCGTGGGCATCGCGCGTTGCATTGCGATGGTGCTGGTGTGGAACGAACTCGCCAAGGGCAGTCGCGAGTACGCCGCCGGCCTTGTCGCCCTTAACAGCATCGCCCAGGTCCTCACCTACAGCTTCTACGCCTGGGTGTTCGTGACGGTTCTGCCTCCATACTTCGGACTCAAGGGCATCGCCGTCGATGTCCACATGCTCGACATCTTCCGCAGCGTGATGATCTACCTCGGCATCCCGTTCGCCGCCGGCGTGCTCAGCCGCGTACTGCTCGTGCCGCTGAAGGGCGAGGCGTGGTACGAGACGGAGTTCATCCCGCGCATCTCGCCGCTCACCCTCGGCGCGCTGCTCTTCACCATCGTCGTGATGTTCACCTTCAAGGGCGAGGCGATCGTGCGGCTGCCGCTCGATGTGCTGCGCATCGCGCTTCCGCTGTGCCTCTACTTTGCGGTGATGTTCCTGGTGAGCTTTGCCATGGCGAAGAAGCTCGGCGCCGACTACCCGCGCTCGGCGTCGCTGGCGTTCACCTCGGCGGGCAACAACTTCGAGTTGGCGATCGCCGTGGCCATCGCGGTGTTTGGCCTGGAGTCCGGCGTGGCGTTCGCGGCGGTTGTCGGGCCGTTGATCGAGGTGCCGGCCTTGATCGGCCTCGTGCATGTGGCGTTCTGGTTCAAGCGGCGGTTCGAGAAAGCAGCCGCATAACCGAAAATCATCCGGACGACAGAAGGTAACGAAGGAAACAAAGACGTACCGAAGGAATGGAGATCCCCACTCGTAGCGTACGCGGAGCTTCCATCCGACGCCTGACAATCGAGCACCTTCCCTCTTCGTTGCCTTCTGTCGTTCCGAACAGCGTTTCCCCTATCAGATGCAACCGTCGCCACGTTCCATCCCCAGGCTCGATCCCGCCACGCTCTTCACCGCCCACCGCGAACGCGTGCGCCGCGCGCTCGCCCGGCTCGTGGGCGACGCGGAGGCCGACGATCTCACGCAGGAAGTGTTCGTGCGCGTGACACGGGCGCTGCCGGAGTTTCGCGGCGAGGCGAGCATTTCAACTTGGATTCTGCGCATCGCGCGCGGCGTCGGGCTCGATCACCTGCGCAGCCGGCGCCACCACGAGGAGCGGCGCACCGTCTCGCTCACTTCGACGGATGCCGGAACCGAGGGCGAGACGGCGCCCGTGCCCGAGCCGCACGAGGAAGCGCAGGCCCCGCGGCAACTTGTCCGCACCGAGATGAGCACCTGTGTCCGCGAATACGTGGCGCGGCTCGCCCCCGAGCACCGGGCCGTGATCGAGCTCAAGGATCTCGAGGGACTGACCAGCCAGGAGATCGCCGCGCGCCTCGGCGTGAGCGTGGCCAACGCCAAGGTCCGCCTGCACCGCGCGCGGCAGGCGTTGCGGCGCGAGCTGGAGCGCGGCTGCGAGTTCTACCAGAGCGAGACGGGCACGCTCGCCTGCGACCGGAAGAATTCCGGCCCTGTTGTCGAAAAGTCCGTATCTTCCGCACAAGCGATCTCGTCCAAGGAGGTGAGGCCGATTGCCCGCGCACGAAGCGCCAAGGCGACCGGTCGAAACAAAACAAACACCGACACCTCCATGAACATCCCTTCCAACTGCGGCTGTGCCGCGCCGACCAGCTCCAACGCCTGCGCCACGCCTGTGACCGGCTTCTCGCCGATTGCGGCCGCGTACGTCGCCATCGGCGCGGCGATCGCCTCCAACTGCGAACCGTGCCTGCGCTACCACGTGGCCGCGGCGCTGAAGGTCGGCATCACGCTTCCCGATATCGCCAAGGCCGTCGCCTTGGCCGCGAAGGTGAAGGAGACCCCCGCCGCCGCCATCCTGAAGCTTGCCGCGAGCCTCACGCAGACCGGCGGTGAGACGTCCGCCAATCCGTGCGGCACTCCGGCATCCGCTGCGGCTGGTTGCGGTTGCTCCTGAACTCCGACTGCGGCGCGCGTGGCCTGGCCGGATGACGGTCTTGCGGACCAATCGGCCGTACGCCGCTCCGACGGCGATGGTCGTTCCATGGCTCCATGGCAGCGCTTCAGCGCCGCACCTCCGTACGATGAACACAAAGGACTTTTCCCTGAACGTGACCGGAACCAACGCTGTCTGCCCCGTGGGCGAGACAACCGGTCGCAACAACATCAACACCGGTGCGATCCCCGTGCTCTCCTGCGAAGGCGCCTGCATCCGAGGCGAGATCGCACGCTTGGCGGCGAACCGCGTCGCGAAGGCGCCGGGATATGCCCGCGGCTGTCACGGCGAGCTGTTCGGCGTGCCGGACTCGGCGATGGCCCGCTGGGTGAAGCAGGCGCCGCAGGTTGTCGTCATCGATGGCTGCCACCTGCGCTGCCACGGCCGCATCGTGGAGAACCTAGTCGAACCGGGACGCATGCGCGGTTTCGACGCCCTCACGCGCTACCGGAAGTACGGTGAGATTTTCGACATCGACGGCGTGCCCGAGCCGGAGCGGCGCGCCGTGGCGGAGGACGTGGCGGCGTGGGTGGCGGGTCAGCTGAGTGCACCGACGTGCGCGACGGATATGGCGTCCACTGGTTGTGCCGCAGTCCCGGCGGCGACGCCCAAGTGCGGAGGCTGCTGCGGTTGACCCCAACCGGACGCGCCATCGCTGCGAATCACGAAGGAACACCATGCCTTTCTGTCTCAAGGAACGTGACATCTCCGCCGAGGTTGTCGGCAAGCGGACCGCGCTGCTTGTGCCCTGCGGCTTCTGCCCGGCGGTCAGCTTTGCGGTGCGGACGGGGCGCCCGCTCCTCAATCCGTTCCGGCATGGTCTCAGGACTCCCGTCTACGAGGAGTATGTCCGGGGACTGAATACGGAACTCGAAGGACGGGGGCTCAAGGTTAGCCGCTTCGACTGGTGGAGCCCGCACCAGTTGGTCGTCTGCATGTGGACGGAGGCTCGGCGGAGGGCGCTGGCGAAACGGGCGGCGTGGTACGATGTCGTGGTCGTGATTGGCTGCGACGCGGCGCGGAAGATGATCGAGGACTGTGTGGCGGGCGGCGGCGCCACGGCTGTCCAGGCCCTGCACATGGAGGGACTGATGGATGTTGTGCCCTTGCTGGAGTTTCCCTGCAGGCTCTCGCTGAAGGCAGGCTCGATCACCCGGGTGCTTGAGCCGTCGGCGGCCGCGACGGACGCCGCTTCCGAATGTCGCGTGGAGACGCATAGCGCTGATAAATGATCAAAGAATACATCCTTCTTGCGACGTTGCTTGTCGGCTGGTGCGCCATCCACAGCGCGACGATAGCGGGCCCGATCGCGGCGCGTTTGCAGGCGCGGCTCGGCGCGGCGGTCCGGTGCTACCGGCTCCTGTACAACGCGGTGGCGGTGGCGACTTTCATTCCAGTGGTGGCGTATGCGTGGGCGCTGCGGACGGAGCCGCTCTTCGCGTGGGAGGGCGGCCTGCGGGTTTTGCAGATCGCATTGCTGGCGACGGCGCTCCCGTTTTTCGTGCTCGGCGGCTTACGCTACCACCTGGGGCAGATGGTCGGCTTGAGCCAACTGCGGGGCGAGACCTCGGGCAAGGGGATCGCCGCTGGTGGGGGGCTGGATACTGGGGGAGTTCTGGGTGTTGTCCGGCATCCCCTGTATTTTGCGACCGGGCTGCTGCTCTGGGCTCGGCCGCTGGATGTTTCCGCGATCATCGTGAACACCATCCTCACCGTGTATCTGGTCGTCGGTACGCTGCTGGAGGAACGGCGGCTGGTGGAGGAATTCGGGGATGCGTACCGCGCCTATCGGAAAGACGTGCCGATGCTCGTGCCGTACAAGTTGGCGGGGCGGCTTCTTCAGTCGCGGCGCGGGAGATCCTGAGCTCCGGGACGCCCGCCCATCCCCGCCATTCTACGCGCGCGATGGCCGCCGGCGCTGCTCGGCTCAGCCATCAGCACCGCCTTGTGGGCCGGGGATGCGGAAAGGGCGGCCATTGTAGTGCGAGGGTGCCGCCGAGCGATGTTGGTCTTGACAAGCGTTGCTAAAGACAACAATTGTCTCGGGCAATGAAACCGCGCTCCTGCTGCACCACGTCCGACATCCGCGTCTTCCGTGCCGCGTTGCGGCTGCTCGCCCGCAAGATCAGCCGCAACCTGCGCGAGGACACCACCTGCTGCGGCGTGGGCTTCCTGCCCTGCCACATCCTGCTCGAGCTCGAGGGCCGCGAGGGCGTGTCGCTCCGCGAGCTGCAGGACGCCATGGCGACCGACAAGGCGGCGCTCAGCCGCGCCGTCGACAGCTTGGTGGGCGAGAAGCTCGTCACACGTGAGCAGAACCCGGACAACCGGCGGGCCGTGTTGATCGCGCTCACCAAGGCCGGGCGCGCGAAGGCCGCCGAGATCAACGACTACTCCGACGAGAAGTATGCCCGGCTCTTCCGCCTGATCCCGGAGAAGGAGCAGGCGACTGTCGTGTGCGCGGTCGATTACCTCGCGAAGGCGTTCGAGGATTTCGAAACCTGCGCGGAGACCTGCGTGCCCAAGAAGAAAGGGGGCTGCTCATGAGCGCGTGCGGCGCCGGCTCAGTCGCCGGCGGTTGCTGCGGCTCGCAGATCGGTACCGTCGGTGCGGCGTGGACCTGGTCCGACCGGCTGGGCGCTCTTTCCGTGCGGCTCAACGTCGGCCGGATGGACTACCGCGTGGCGGCCGGCCTGTATTCGATCGGCAACCCTGGTGCCGAGGCGCCGGTTTTTGTTACCGCCAACTACAAGCTCTCGTTCGATCATCTGCGGCGCGCGTTGCGGGGAATGGACGCCTGGCTGCTCGTGCTCGACACCCACGGGGTCAACGTCTGGTGCGCGGCGGGCAAAGGCACTTTCTCCACTGAGGAGCTGGTCCGCCGCATCGAAGCGACGGGGCTGGCCGGCGTCGTTTCCCACCGGCGGCTGATCCTGCCCCAGCTCGGCGCGGTCGGCGTGGCGGCGCATCGCGTGGCCGAGGCGACCGGTTTCGCCGTGATCTACGGGCCGGTGCGCGCGGCCGACATCCCCGCCTGGCTGAAGGCCGGGCGGCGGAAGGACGCGGCGATGCGGACCGTGAGCTTCTCGTTGTGGGACAGGTTTGTCCTCGTGCCGGTCGAGATCTCCAATGGCCGCATGCAGCTGCTCGTCATGGCGGCGGTGGCGCTCGGGCTGGGGCTGCTCCGCGCGCGTGGCGTGAATACGCAACTCGCGGGGGCGTTCGCCGGCTATCTCGTCCAACTGGCCGGCGCCGCGATCGCGGCCTGTGTTATTGTCCCGACTCTGCTTCCGTGGCTGCCGACGCGGTCGTTTTCTATCAAGGGTGCGACGGTCGGGCTGGCCCTGACCGCGGCGCTGGCCGGGTTCGCTGCGGCGTTCCCCGGCGGCGCTTTCTGGCCCCTATTCCACGGCGGCTGGGCGATCGCCGGTTCGGCGTTGGCGGGCGGCGCCATCGCGGCGTACGTGGGACTCAACTTCACCGGCGCCACCGTCTTCACCTCCCAATCCGGCACCGTGCTCGAAACCAGGAAGGCGCTGCCGGTCATCGCAGTCGCCGCCGCCGCGGGGCTGGTCTGCCAAATCGTCGGCGCATTCTGAGGAGAAAACCATGAGTCTGCTCTACTACACTTCGGCCCTCACTCTCGAACTCGACACCTCGCGCTGCACTGGATGCGGGCGTTGCGTGGACGTTTGCCCGCACGACGTGTTCACGCTCGTGCCTTCCCAGCCGCGGGCGGACGGGACGCTCGGGGTGTTCCGCACGCCGCGGCGCCACGCGGAGATCGTCCACCGCGAACGCTGCATGGAGTGCGGAGCGTGTGCCCGGAATTGCGCTACCGAGGCGATCCGCGCCGGCGCAGGCGTCGGCTGCGCCACGGCGATCATCAACGGCATGATCCGCGGCACGGCGCCGGACTGCGGCTGCGGGGGCCCCGAAAAGGGGAACTGTGGCTGCGGCGGTGGCTGCTGAGAGCGAGCCTGGTCAATCGACGAATCTGAAGGAGGCATTATGGAAAACGAACGAACCAACTGGCGCAGCGCCCTCTGGCGCGGCTTGATCGCAGGTCTGGCGTTGAGCGGGGCGAGCAGTCTCCCGCTCGGACCGGCCGAGCGGGAGATCGTGAGCGCGTTGCTCAGCCAACGGCCGTCGCGGCGCGACGTGCGTTGTTGTGCGGCCGTATCAGCCGATGCGTGCTGCGCTGCGACGCTCGGCCCTTGCTGTGCGGCAGGTTGATCTTCCCGACTCGATGGCGGGCCGGGCCGAACGGGCTTGTCGCACGGACGCGCGCGGAGGACAACGTACGCCGACATGGCCGACGCCCGTGAATCCGAGAGCTGGGAGGAAGAGGCCGCAGAACAGGTCGACGAGTGGTCGTCGACCTCGCTGCGGCTGCTCGGCGGTTTCTGGGAGAAGGCCGGGGCGATGGCGTGGCCGCGCGATGCGAAGGGCGAGGGCTACTGGGAACTGCTCAAGGCGAGGCGCGTGGAGATCGCGTACTGCACGCTCTTCGTCTTCTCCTCGAGCTTCGGGCAGACGTTCTTCCTGTCGTTGTTCAGCCCGCACTGGGGTGCGGCGCTCGGGCTCTCCTCGGGCACGCTGGGCCTGGTGTACGGACTGGCGACGCTGGCGGCCGGGGCGTTGCTGCCGCTGTCCGGGCGCTGGCTGGACAGCGCGCCGTCGGGGCGGGCGGGGCTGGTGACTTTCGGCGGGCTGACGGTCGCGTGCCTGCTGGCGGCGGCGGTGTCCAACCTGTGGATGTTGGCGGCGGCGATGTTTCTCCTGCGTTTCTTCGGGCAGGGGATGTGCGTGAACGTGGGGCTCACGCGGGCGGCGCGGTGGTTCGAGCACAACCGCGGCAAGGCCGTGAGCCTGGCGGTGACCGGGTTTCCGCTGGGCGAGGCGGTGCTGCCGATCGGCGCGACGCTGCTCATCCACGCGCTGGGCTGGCGGTGGGCGTGGGTGGCGGTGGCGGCGGTGGCCGCGCTGGTGCTGGCGCCGACGGCCACGGCGCTGCTGGCGCGGCGGCGGATGTTGTACGGCGTGGCGCAGCCGCCGGAGGGCGGGCGCGCGGCGACAGCGGCGGAGTTTTGGGAGGTGGTGCGCGACTGGCGGTTCTGGGCGATGCTGGTCGTCACGGCGCCGGTGCCGTTCGTGGGCACGGGCATCATCTTCTTCCAGGGCATGATCGCCGAGGCGCGAGGCTGGAACGCGGCGGTGATGCCGACGGGCTTCATCGTGTTCGCGGTCGTGCGGGCGCTGTTCTCGATCTCGGCCGGGGCGTGGGCGGACCGCATCGGTTCGCTGCGGCTGCTGGCTGCGCCGACGACGCTCTTCGGCGCCGGGCTGGGCTTCCTCACCTTGGAGTCGCCGGTGTTTGCGTACGTGTTCTTTGCGCTGCTGGGCGTGGGCTTCGGTGCATCGAGCGGGGTGATGACGACGGCGTGGACGGATCTGTTCGGCGCACAGCGCATCGGGCTGATCCGCGGGCTGAGCGGCGCGGTGGGCGTGGTGTGCACGGCGCTCTCGCCGATGGCGTTCGGCTGGGCGCACGATGCCGGCGTGCCGCTGAACGGCGTGCTGTGGGGCAGCGCGGCGTTCATGGCGGTGTGCGCGTGGCCGATGTGCGGGGTGCTCGCGCGGCACGGGCGGCGGCGTAGCGAGAGTGTGGCCACGGGTTGAGGCCGCACTGGCGAGCCGCTGCGTTTGAGCCTGCGGCAGCTTGTGCCGTACAGATCGGCATGGGCGACGAACGTCTTCAGAAAGCGGAGGAGCTGTTCCTCCAGGGCTACAACTGCGCGCAGGCTGTAGGCTACGCCTGCGCGGGCGACTGTGGCGTGCCGCCGGAGCTGGTGGTGAAACTGGCCACCGGTTTCGGCGCCGGCATGGGCCGCTCGCAGGAGACGTGCGGCGCGGTGACGGGCGCGATACTCGCGCTCGGGCTGCGCGCCGGCCGGGCGCTGGGCGACGACAAGGCACGCACCGAGGAGACGTATTCGAAGGTCCAGGCGCTCCAGCGCGACTTCGCGGCGTTGCACGGCAGCTGCCTGTGTCGCGAGCTGCTGAGCGGCTGCGACCTGCGCACGCCGGAGGGCCAGCGCGAGTTCAAGGAGCGCGGCTATCTGCGCCAGCGTTGCGCCGAGTACGTGAAGACCGCCGCCGCGCTGGCCGGGTGAGGCGGCTGGCGCACTGTTCCGGTGTGCCCACCGACACTGCGTCGGCGCAGGGAAACTTGTCACGTAATACGTGACAACCTCCGGGGATGCCTCCGTTGGCGGGGAGTTGAGCCAGGCCATGCTTGCTGTTGATGCTCCCCTCGCTGGCGCTGACGGCGCGGACGCCTATCGCATGTCAACAAATAGTTGATATGATCGAGGCGCCTGGCGCAGAGGGCGGCGGGGCGGATGCGATCGGGGAGGCGGTTCGCCGGTTTCCGGCGCTACCTCACTACGCGGAGCGGCTGGCAGGGTGAACCGGGGCGGGTTATTTCCCGGCGCGTTTTTCGAGTCCGGCGATCCAGCGGGTGGCGGAGTCGCGGGCGGTTTCGAAGGCGGGCGTGAGCTTGGAGACGGTCTCGGGGTCGGCGGGCTTGCCGGCGCGGGCATCGGTCTCGATGGCGGCGGTGATCTGCTCGATCTCGCGGAAGCCGATCATGGAGCAGGCGCCTTTGAGGCGGTGGGAAATGCGGTTGGCGGTGTCGACATCGCCGGTTTCGGCGGCCTTCTGGAGGTCGACGAGGCGCTCGGCGGATTCGGCGAAGAAGCCGTCGAACATCTCGCGGGCGATGGCGAGGGCTTCGGCGGGTTCGGGGGGGAGGACGAATTCGAGGGAGGAGGGATCGAAGGCGTCGGTCTTGGGCGGCTCGGTTTCGGCGGCGGCAAGGGCGGCGCGCGCGGCGGCGAGGGCTTTGGCGCGGCGGTCCTCGGTGTTGGCTTTGCGAACAGGACGCTGTGGGGTGGGCGCAGTCGCGGGTGCGGATGCGGTGGTCATGGTCAGCGAGGGTTCGGGAGAGGGCGTGGGCGCAGATGTGGACGAAGTGGACCCCGTGGACGGAGTGGACGGCGGGGGCTGGACTGGCGAGGGGGCGGCGGGTTGCGCAGCGGGGGCGGCGGGAGCCGGCGCGGCGGGTTGGATGGTGAGGTTGGCGGCGGAGGCGGCCTGAGCGGGGGCGAAGATGGAGGGGTCGAGAGTGGTGACGGGGGCCGAGAGTTTCGGACTTAGCGTTTCGGGTTTTGAGTTCCGGGGTTCGGGAGCGGAGGCTTGGTCGGCTTTGCGGGCGCTGAGGGCTTCGGCGGCGCCGACGAGGGCGCGCTTGAGTTCGTGCGGTCGCACAGGTTTGGAGACGTAGTCATCCATGCCGGCGGCGATGCAGTTCTCGCGATCACCGGTCATGGCGTTGGCGGTCATGGCGATGAGATAGGGGTGCTGGCCGCGGGGGTAGCGCATCTTGATCTCGCCGGCACAGGTGAGGCCGTCCATCTCGGGCATCTGAACGTCGAGGAGGATGACGTTGTAGGGGTGTTTTTCGAGTGCGGTGAGGACCTCGAGGCCGTTGTTGGCGATGTCGACGCGGTAGCCCATGCGGCCGAGCATGAGGGTGGCCATGCGCTGGTTGGTGGGGTTGTCCTCGGCGAGGAGGAGGTCGAGCGGGTAGTCGTGGGCGAGCATCTCGGCGCCGGAGGCGGAGGTACGGGAGGTGCGCTGGAGGGCGGAGCCGGTGGCGAGGGCGCGGAGGGCGTCGAGGAGGGCGAGGGCTTTGACGGGCTTGGTGACGATGGCGGCGATGCCGAGGTCGGGCGGGGTGTGGCCGAGGCTGCCGAGGGGGGCGAGGAGGGCGATGGGGAGCTTGTTGGAGTGTTGGAGGGCGCGGACGGAGCTGACGAAGGAGAGGCCGTCGGTCTCGTCGAGGTGGAGTTCGACGAGGGCGAGATCGAAGATCTCGCCGTTGCCGAGCCACTGGAGGGCTTCGGTGGCGGAGGCGGCGGAGCGCAGGGAGAGGCCCCAACCGGCGGCGAGGGCGCCGAGGATGCGGCGGCTGGAGGCGTTGGGTTCGACCAAGAGAAGGCGTTTGCCGGAGAGCTCGGACTGAGGGGTGTGGAGGTTGAGTTGCTCGGGGGTGCCGGCACCGGCTGCGACGGCGACCTCGAACTGGAAGGTGCTGCCTTTGCCGGACTCGCTTTCGACCCAGATGCGGCCGTGCATGAGCTCGACGATCTTCTTGCAGATGGCGAGGCCGAGGCCGCTGCCGCCGTACTGGCGAGTCGTCGACGTGTCGACCTGGCTGAAGCTCTTGAAGAGGCGGTCCATGCGGTCGGCGGGGATGCCGATGCCGGTGTCGCGGACGGCGAAGTGGAGGCGTTGGAGGCCGCCATCGGCGGGGCCGAGGTGCTCGATGGAGACGAGGATGTCGCCGGTGGCGGTGAACTTGATGGCGTTGCCGATGAGGTTGATGAGGACTTGGCGCAGGCGGGTGCTGTCGCCGACCATGACGGGCGGGACGCCGGGGCCGACCCAGCCGACGAGGTCGAGGTGTTTCTCGGCGGCTTTGGCGCCGAGGACATCGAGGGCGTTCTCGAGGCATTCGCGCAGGTCGAAGGGGCGTTGCTCAAGTTCGAGTTTGCCGGATTCGATCTTGGAGAAGTCGAGGATGTCGTTGATGAGGCTGAGGAGGGAATCGCCGGAGGTGCTGATGGTCTCGGCGAGTTCGCGTTGCTCGATGCTGAGGGCGGTGTCGAGGAGCAGGCCGCTCATGCCGATGATGGCGTTGAGGGGGGTGCGAATCTCGTGGGACATGTTGGCCAGGAACTCGGACTTGGCGACGGTGGCCAAGGCGGTCTCCTGGGCGAGGGTGTTGGCGCGCTCGATGGCGGTCTCGAGCTGCTGGTTGAGGCTCTCGGCGTTCTCGGCGGCGGCGCGGAGATAGGCGGCCATCTCCTTCTCGGAGGTGTTGTCCCAGTTGACGCCGAAGACGCGGGCGGCGGTGCCGCGGTCGCCGGAGCCGACGTAGGCGATGGCGCGGATGTGGCGGATGGAGCCGTCGGGCTGCTGGATGCGGAATTCGGTGTCGAACTCGGAGCCGTCGGAGATGGAGGAGTGGAGTTGTTCCTCGGTGGCGGCGCGGTCTTCGGAGACGATGGAGTCGCGCCAAGTATCGTAGGAGATGCCGTTTTCCGGGATGAGGCCGTAGATCTCGAACATGCGCTGGTCCCACTTGAGGGTGCGGCTGGCGACATCGAGTTCCCAAATGCCGAAGCCGGCGGCTTGGACGGCGATCTGAAGCTGGCCGCCGGCGACGGTGGGGGCGGAGGTGGCGCCGAGTTCGATACTGAAGGCGGCGTAGCGGCGGGCACCCGCGGCGTCGGTGAAGGGGACAATGGTGACGAGGACTTCGTAGGGGTGGCCGTCCTTGTTTTTATTGACGATCTTACCGCGCCAGAGGCGGCCGGCGGCGATGGTTTCCCAGAGTTCGCGGAAGAACTCGGGCGGGTGCCGGCCGCTGTTGAGGATGCGGTGGGTGCGGTTGAGGAGGAGATCGCGGGAGAAGCCGCAGAGCTGGCAGAAGCGGTCGTTGACCTCGAGGATAAGGCCGCGTTCGTCGGTGATGGCGACGGCGGTGAGATCGCGGAGTGCCTGCTGCATGCCCTCGGTGGCGGCGCGGGCTTGGAGCAGCTCCGGCGGCGGGGCTGCGGGCGCGGGCGGCGGCGCGGGTTCGGCGGCGGGGAGGAGCTTGGTGCTGGCGGCGATACGCAGGGAGGTGAGGCGCCAGACCAAGAGGGCGAGCGAGGCGGCGATCAGTGCGAAGCCGAGGGACAGGCGCAGTGCGGCGGAGCGGAGATCGGCGGAGCGTTGCGCGGTGATCTGGGCGAGTTCCTGAAGTTGCGCGGCTTGAAGCTGGTGAAGATAGACGAGTGCGGTGGTAGAGGCGGAGGGTTGGCCGGGCTGCGTGGGCGGGGTGCTGCCGGGTGTGACGGAAGAAGGGAGTGTGCGGCGGGTGTTGTTGCGGGCCGCTTCGATGGCATCGAGCGAGACGAGGTAGCTGCTGCGGACGGTGACTGGGACCGGGGTGGTCTGGAGGGTCTGCCGAAGATCGGCGATCGCGCGTTCCGGTGCGGGTGTAGTCCCTGTGGAGGGGCGGATCGTGGGGTGATCTTCGAGCCAGAGGCTGACGATCACGGCATCGAGCGCGGTGAGCAGGGTCGTGTGGTGCGTGGCGTTGTTTGTGCGCGAGGCGAGGGAGGCAAGGGGCGGCCCGAGCAGCCACGCGCCTAGGCAAAGCACGCCGGTCGCCAGTATAGGCGCCCAGCGGCCACACGCGCAGTAAGGGGTCGGGCGAGGGACGGTCGGCGAAATCACTGTGGGTCCGCGCCGGTTGCTGGCGGCGGTGCAAGACACATCGGCTTGCGGGAGGTGGGCTTAAGCGCGGAGTCCGAACGCGGTGCGGCTCCCGATGGAGGGATGGGGCACCCGCCCCGGGGTTGCCGACGGTATCCGCCGGGGCCATCTGGTCTCTGTCGCAAAGGGGATTTTGCGGCAGAGGTTACCTCGTCTTGGCTTAGCGGTCCGAAAGTCGCTCAGCGGTTGCGGCGACCTCGGGCGGGATTTCCAGACCGAGGGCTTGGCAGTGGTGGAGCGCGGCGAAGAGGGCGAGGCGCGGTACGGCCGAATCGGCGTGCGCGTTCGCATAGTCGGCGAGGGCGGTGAGGCGCGGGGCGTGCGGTGCCAGTTTCTCGGGCGGGAGCACGCCTTTCTCGGCGAGGAAGAAATGGAGCACGTGGTCGAGGGCGATGGCGTGCGCGACGGGGTCGGCCGGGAGCGCGTAGGGCAGTGGCGCGGTGGCGGGCTTGGCGGCTTCGATGTAGCCGAGGAGCAGAGACCAGGCGCGGGAGAGGGAATCGGGGCCGTCGAGCCGGAGGGTTTTGAGGAGCTTGGTCTTCTGGATGTTCCAGATGGAGAACTCGACCGCGGCGACCGTGCCGCCGGGGGCGGCCTGGATGGTGCCGGAGATGGCGTAGTCGATGGGTTCCTTGTCCTTCGAAAAGAGTTGGCGGATCTGCTCGCCGCGGAAGGCGCGGGGGCTGAGCAGGAGATTTTTGTCGGGGTCGAGGCCGGTGATGCCGAGGGCGCGATAGGCGGGGGCGAACCAGCAGGCTTCGGCGAGAGCGAAG
>Ga0209373_10001311_pt1 | contig 30354 bp, 27 predicted proteins | sample Higcelweek5metaG_FD_187173 | JGI IMG/M metagenome (GOLD analysis project Ga0209373, IMG submission 187173) | Freshwater pond sediment microbial communities from the University of Edinburgh, under environmental carbon perturbations - High... | ecosystem: Environmental > Aquatic > Freshwater >... | reverse complement strand
GGCGCCGCAGGTCGGTGGATTGCAGGCCAACACGCCCACCGCCCTGGCCTATCCTTCGGTTCCCCGCATCACTGCCGGGACCACGACAACCTATGATGCCTGGACGACCGGAACCCCGAGCACGTACCTGAACGACAACGTGCTCGCCCCGGCCGGTGGCTCATTGACCCCCGGCCTCGCTGCGGCCCATCCCAATACATCTCCCTATCTGGCCTTGAATTTCTGTATCGCGCTATTGGGTATATACCCACAAAGAAACTAGCAAAACTCAACAACCGAAAGGAAGGAACGCAGAAATGAGTGACCAGTTTATCGGAGAAATCCGCGCCTTCGCTTTCAACTTCGCGCCGCAACAATGGGCATATTGTTATGGACAGAAGGCCAGCATTCAACAGTACACGGCCCTGTACGCCGTCATTGGCAGCCATTTCGGCCCGACCGACCACAAGACCTATTTCAGCCTGCCGGACCTGACGGGCCGGGCCGTGATGCATACCAACATCACCGGGGCGCCGGGGCTCTCTATCTATACCCTGGCACAGACGTCGGGCATGGTGTCGGTGGCCATCACCAACGCTCAGATGCCCAATCACACCCATCAGGCGTCGGCGCCGCAGGTCGGTGGATTGCAGGCCAACACGCCCACCGCCCTGGCCTATCCTTCGGTTCCCCGCATCACTGCCGGGACCACGACAACCTATGATGCCTGGACGACCGGAACCCCGAACACGCGCCTGCATGACAACGTGCTCGCCCCGGCCGGCGGCACTTCACCCCACTCCAATACCTCTCCCTATCTGGCCTTGAATTTCTGCATTGCGCTGGACGGTTATTTTCCAGTCCAGAATTGATGATGCCGGACACGAATTTTGTCACGCCGCTGCCCCGCGTGCCGCCGGATCTGGCGGCACGCGGGATCGGCCTTCGCCTGGAAACGGCGGCGGACCGGGAATTCCTGCGCCGCCTCTATCGATGCGTCCGGTGGGAGGAATTGGTGCCGACTGGCTGGCCGGAGGTGATGCGGGTCAATTTCCTGTCGCAACAGTTCGACCTGCAGGATCACCACTACAAGACACACTATGCCGAATCCGCCTTCGCCATCATCACCGCGCAGGGCGAGCCGATAGGCCGGCTTTACCTGCATCAGGGGCCGAGCGATCTGCGGATCGTGGATATTTCGCTGCTGGATAGCCATCGCGGCATCGGCATTGGTGGCGGCCTGTTGAAATCCGTGTTCGAGATGGGGGAGGCGGCCGGAACCGGCGTTTCCATCCATGTCGAGATCTTCAACCATAAGGCTCGCCGCCTTTATGAGAAGCTGGGTTTCACCCAGACCGACGACAAGGGCGTCTATCACCGTATGGACTGGTTCCCCCCGGCCCTGCGAACAACATCGACGCCCGGCGCCTGAGAGCGCATCATCCCCCTTGATCGGTCATGATCAAGGGGGATGATATCAGTTGAAAATCGCCTCGTAGGTATATTCCTGCGTCTCTGCATCGACCGCGACGGGCACGATGAAGAAGACGCACGGTTCCAGGGCCGGATGGTCGAAGCGGTAATTGCCCTGCGGCAGGTGGATACCCTGCGTCCCCTTGAAATGCAGTTTGAACGGATCGGGCAGATGGGCGGGCCGTCCCGCCCGGATCACCGACTTGGCCAGGATCAGCGTGACCTCCAGATAGGTACCCTCGGTGCCGGAAAGCCGGAAGGTCGATCCCTCCACGGCCTTGAACTTCTCATAACTGAACATGGGCTCAAGGCTCCACAGGTTGTTGCAATCGATCATTGCCTGATCATGATTTTCTGAAATCATAAATAGTACATCTTATCAATGCACGGCAACGCTAACCCACTATGGGTCATAGCCAAGGCGGGCCATCATGTCGCCATGGGTGGCGGTGATGCGGGCGGCCTGGGCCGGCGTCAGGCTGTCGCGCCAGCCACCGGCAACGCCGCGGCGGAAGAAGCGACGCCCGTTCATCTGACCGCCCTGGAACCCGATCTCCGCCTCGCGGGCACGCAGCCGGTCGAACTGCGTGGCGACCACGGCGGCGGCGATGGCCGCCGGTTCGCCGCCAAGCCCGCAATGCCGGGCGACGGCGGCCAGCGCCTGCGCCGGGTCGGCCAGCATATCCTCGTACCGCAGCCGCAGCGGGGTTGGCCTTGCCTCCAGCCAGCTCTGGGCATGGCTGCTCCAACTGGTCAGCGGCTGTGGTGTTGCCGAGTTGGGACCGCGGCGCAACCAGCCCATGGCAGCGTCCGGGTCCGCCATGAAGTCGATGGCGGCATCGATGGACAGGCCGGCATGATGGGCCCAGGACGGCGCGATGTCGCGCGGATCACGTACGATATGCACGGCGGCGTACGTAACCTCCGGCGGCAGGCGCAGCCGCCCTGATGGGGTGCGTCCCCAGCAATCATGCACCTTGCGGAACAGCTGTTCCGACCGCCCCGGTCGCGCGGCCACCAACCGCAGGCTGTCGGGCAGCAACTCATCCTGCAGGGCCGCCGGCAGTTCCCCGATCTCGACATCCAACTCCATGGCCATGTCGCCCAGACCGCCGACCAAGGGGGAGAAGCGCCGGCCCACCGTGCCGGAAAGATCAACCGCCCGACCGCGCCCCACCAGGCTTTCCAGCGCCAGACGCAGCCATGTATTGCCGGATTTGGGATATGATGCCAGCCAGACAAAGCCCCCTGGCACTGCTGGCGCGGCGGTCGGCATGGTTTCACCCCGCCAGCATGGCCAGCAAAGCATCCAGCGCATCGGGCGTTTCCGGACGCCGGATTGCCGTGCAGCCCCCCATGGCCGACATTAGCGCCAAATAATGGCGCATCTGCTGATCGCCCAACCCCAGGCGCAGCATCATCTGCTGGCGATAGATGATTGTCGACATCTGGTTCAGGCTCTGTATCGTCGCCAACCGGCCCGGCTCAAGGTTCGCATCCAGCAGCAGCAGGGCGGCAAGGGGGCGTGGCTCGGCACAGAAAGCGGTCGTTACCGGCTGGCTGTACTTGGCGACCCCCGTCGTGACCGGTTCCAGCCCCGTTGCATCAATGTCCAACCGGTCCAGCATGTCCCGCCACAGCTTGATCCGTGGAAAGGTGGGCAGCGCCAGAGGGCCGCCGGGGGCCGACAGGTCGATCACGGTCACATCGTCGGCCAGTATCCGGTATCCACGCCGCACCAGTTGCATGGCCAGGGACGATTTGCCGGCCCCGCTGACCCCGCTGATCGCATAGGCACGACCGTTGCGTTCCACGCAACAGGCATGCAACGGCAGATATCCGCGCCGCATCAGCAGGATGGCGAAGACACTGCCATACAGGAAGGTGCGCATGCCCGCCGGATCGGCCCCCGTCATCTCCACGACGATGCGCGACCCGTCCGGCGCGATCCACCAGGCGGCGATGCCTGGAATGGCATAACGACAGGCACCGTCGGCCGCCACTTGCAGTAACGGTCGTTGCACAACCGGATCGGGCAGGGTTTCGGGCACCGGGCCCACCTCGATCACGATGTCGGGCGAACGCTCATCCCCGGACCAGACCATCAGGTCCGGCAGGGGCACGGCACTGCGCACACGCAGGCCGGCAAAATATCGATCCGGTGCAGTGGTCACAGCATCTCGATGCGGATCATGCTGCGCGCCTGCATGTTGTCCAGGAAAACCTTCATATCAACCCCGATTGTCTCCCGATCCCCTTCATATGTGGCAACAAGATAATCCAGAAGAGCAGACATGGTCTGCGGTACAGAAAGTTTCTCCCAGATATCGGCGGCAATTGGATCTAGGTCATAGTATTCAGCCTTAACACTGTTAAATAAAACAAGATGATTTTCGACGTATGCCGACAAAAACTCTGCATTTCTGTTTACGATTCGATCGTTTGAGAAGCTTGCCATAACAGATTCTTTCATAACTATTTTCAATTCAATTGAAATGACAAAATTTTACATTTTTTCCATGAGCTGATCCAGCCATCAAAGCACATGCATGGGGTGCTGAAACCCAGTGACGCATAGGTTCGTTCAGGAAAGGTTCAGAGACCGTAACCGCTGCCCAACGCAAGGGAACCGCAAAAGCCACAAGTGACGCCAGAACCAGTTCAGCGGTCGTTTTCGCTTTCAGGACGGTCTTCAGCAGCATGTGGGTTTCCTTTATCTCCGATGCGGCCCGTACTGTCTGGATGGTAATACCAACAGGCATCAGAACCAACAATGGCCTTATACCAATCTCCCTTGATCGTGACCGATCAAGGGAGATTTTGCTTATCCCTCAATCGCCGGGCGGGCGCATCCGCGTCCTTGGCTTACGCGCCATGAGGTGCTGAGCCGGCAGTCGCCGACCTCCAAACCGCCTAAAGGTCAACCTTCAGGCGGTTTGGTTTTATACCCAAGATCATTTTCAATGATCCTTGAATGTCGGCAGTTGCCGATCTGCGCACCATATGCCCACTGTCCCAGTGAGAGCGAGATTGTTTGCTATCCTTGCGGGTGCCGGAGCACGCACCCATGGTTGAGTGGTCCCCACCTGTCATCTGAACGGTAGCGGCGAGATCGGAACGGAGACAGCGGAATGGATACGAAGAGATGAGGCCTTTGAGGAAGGGCGCGACCCTTGCCAGTGCCGGGATGATCGGGAAAGCCGTTATCCGCACCACCAGGGTCACCTGATCAGCGCTGTCACGCCTATAAAATGATCCGATATGCCTCCGTGTCTGCCGCCTTCAATTCCGGATAACGGGAGGGCGGAACCCCGTAGCGGCGTTTGAAGGCATCCCGAAATGCGGCATCGGAGGCATAACCAAGTTCAAATGCCAGTTTGTTGAGATTGGGGTGTGATTGCAGAATACTCTCGGCTGCCAAATGCATCCGCCATTGCGACAGGTATTCGATCGGCGATACCTCAACCAGTTCGGCGAAGCGGGTGGCAAAGATCGTTCGCGACAACCCGGCCGCCTGCGCCAGCGAGGTGACCGTCCAATCGGCACCCGGTTTCGCATGGATCGACTTCAGGGCTCGTGCAATACCGGGATCCGTCAACCCGCGCAGCCAGCCACGGGTGACACCTGTACCGTTCAGCAGATGTGAACGCAGCGTGCTCATGAATATTAATTCGGCCAGAACCCGGGCGGTCGCTGCGAAACCGGGCGCGTTGACATCCTGCGCCGACAGGAAATCCACCGCCAGCGGTACCCAGGCAAACGCGCCATTCTGCCCGTTACGCATCACAATCAACGGTGGCAAGGCAATCAGCAGCGGATTGCTTTGCCAGTTTGGCAATCCGAAGGCCAAACCCACCAGCCGTGTGACCGGTCCGCCGCCGCCCCAGACAAGCTGAAGCGGCACTTCCGGTTCCTCATTGGGGCCGAAATCCGGCAGCCCATTCATTTTCCATGCCTGCCCGAAGTCACCGCACGGGCCGTCGATGGTGGAGGAGATGGAAAGCCGGCTATTGTGCGCGAAAAGGGCAATATCACCTTGCTCCAGCCGCACCGGTGCCTGTCCGGGTGGGCGCAACCAGCAGGGCGGGCCATCCACCAGTCCATAGGCGGTCGGCACATCAAAATCGTCAATCCGCAATCCCCATGGCGCGCTCAATCGCATCAGGCCGACCGCGCTGTGCTGCATCTTGATCGATTTCAAAATCTCGCTGAGTGCGTCCATGAACGATACCGGCGGCAATTAGAACGGTTACCCAGGCTGACAGTCATTCAAGGCGGTGCCTATAACAATAGCAAGATTGCGGTCTGCTTCATACCGGGTTCAACCGGAAGACCCTACAGGAGAGGAACTTGGTTATCGCATTGACAGAAAATGCTGATCGATTGCGCCCCCCCGGTCGCATCGACAGCACGGATGACATGACGGCGTGCCGTTCTTTTGCATCCGACAGCGACACCGCCCAGGGATATATGCCCCGCGCGGTCCTGAAACCGCGCAGCACCGAAGAGGTGATCAGCCTGATACGCTGGGCCAACGACACCGGTACGGGCGTTGTGCCGGTGTCATCCACAGGCCGCCGGCGCCGTGGCGACACCGTTCCGGCCAGCAGCAATACGGTGATCGCCGATCTCTCCGGTATGAAGCAACTGCTGCATGCCGACGCCCGCGACAAGATCGCCATCCTGGAAGCAGGGGTGGATTTCGGCACCGTGGATGATCTGCTACGCCCCCATGGCCTGCGCGCCCTGCGGCCACTGGTTCCCCGGGCTGGCAAGTCGGTGATCGCCAGTTTCCTGGAACGGGAACCGCTGATCAACGCCAATGAGCATTGGGATGTGGCCGACCCTTTCGGCGGCACCCTGCTGGTGCTGGGCAATGGCAGCAGTGCGCCCACCGGGGGTGCCGCCATTGAAGGCACTTTGGCCGAACAGCTGGCCCGCGGGCATCGCCAGATGATGCCGATCGGGCCGACCAACCTTGATCTTCTGCGCGTGCTGCAAGGGGCACAGGGAAGCCTTGGGGTGATGACCTGGGCCGCCCTTTACTGTGAACGCATCCCCAGCCTGGAACCCGGCTGGTTCGCCGGTGCCGACACGCTGGAACCGGTGATCGATCTGGCACGGGATCTGCTGCATCGCCGGCTTGGCAACGCCCTGTTCATTGTTGATCGGGTGCAACTGGCCCTGCTGTTGGCACAGGACAGGCGGGGCTTTGCTGCACTCGCGGATGCGCTTCCCGCCTGGACGCTGTTTGTCGGCCTGTCAGCCGGTCGTCAGGCCCCGGCGGAGAAGATGGCCTGGCAGCAGGCCGACCTGGAAGCCTGCGCTGCCCGGCACGGCACCCGCCTGACGGCGGCGCTGGCCGATCATACAGGCACCGACCTCGGGCACCGTCTGCGCAAGCCTGATCCCGTCGCGTTCCGGGATCGCGCCTTCGGCGCACATCGGGAACTGTTCTTCCTCCAGCAACTGGATCGGGCGGGCAGCTTTGTGCCGCTGGTACAGGACGCTTTGGTGGGCGCGGGTGCCGGGCTGGCTCCCTGTGGCGTCTATATCCAGCCGATGGCACAGGGCGTTTATGCCCATATTGAGTTCACCTTCCCCTATGATCCGGCTTCACCTGAAGAAACCAAGCGGTCCGCCATCGCCTGTCGGGATGCGGCTAAGCGGTGCGCCGCTGCCGGTGCCTTCTTCAGCCGCCCCTATGGTGCGTGGGCCGATCTCGCCTATCGGCAAGATGACAGCATCCGCCCCCTGATGGCGCTGACCAAGTCGATCCTTGATCCGGCCGGGGTGATGAACCCCAACCGTCTACCCTACGTCTGAACGGGCGGCGGCCCGTTGGGTTGACCGGTCATCAGGCCGGTGCCCCGCCGTCGCAATGACGCCCCCCCCGCCGATTGAAAACTGCCCACAGCTTCATCGGCCGGGAACACCACCCAGCCAATGGGAAACCCATGAGAGGCCGCAGGATGCATAGCCCCCAAACCCTTGAGGATCGCCGCGACTTCCTGGCGCGCTGCACCCGCTGTTCCCAATGTAAATTCGTCGCCGCGCCCAAAAGCCAGCGGCACGCATCGGCCTGCCCCAGTATCGATTACGGCCTGTTCCACGCCTATAGCGGCGGCGGCCAATTGATCATGGGCTATGGCCTGCTGGATGGAAGCACATCCTATTCGCCTGAGATGCTGGATGCCGTCAGCAGTTGTACCATGTGCGGCAATTGCGATGTATCGTGCAAGATCAACTTCGCTGAGACGGTGGAGCCGCTGGACTCCCTGTACGCGTTGCGGGCCAAACTGGTGCGCGACGGGCAATCACCCACGCCGCACCGGCAACTGATCGAAAATCTGCGCAATACGGGCAATTCACAGGGGCAGCCCCAGGCCGCACGGGCCAACTGGGCGGAAGGGCTGGGCCATGGCGGGGCAGGGGCGTCCAAAGCCGCAGTCCTTCTGCATATTGGCAGCAGCCTTGCCTATGATCCCGCCAGCTGGCCGGCCTTGCGCGAGGTTGTGGTGGCGCTGCAGCGCGCAGGCATCGCCGTCAGCCATCTGGGTGCCGAAGAAGGATCATCGGGTGGGCTGGCCTATGATCTGGGATATGTCGACGATGCCAGGACGCTCGCGCAGAAGATGACGGATCAGGTGCTGCGGTCGGGGGCGGGAACGCTGGTGACATTCTCCGCCGCGGCCCTGGCCGCCTTTCGCGCCGTCTATCCGCGTTTCGGTCTGTCGTTCCAGCCGCTGCGCGTCCTGCACATCACCGAATATCTGCACGAACTGGTGGGGCAGGGGCACCTGACCCTGCACCCGCTGCCCGAATGGCAGGGCCGACCGGTCGCTTATCACGATTCCTGCAAGCTGGGCCGCCTCAGCGAGCCGTTGCAACCCCATGATCCCGGCCTGGACAATCATATGTCCGGCATTCTGGTATCGCGCGCGCCGTCGGCGCTGCGCTTCGGCAATGGCGGCTGTTACGAGGCACCGCGCGCCTTGTTGCAGGCGATGGGGGTCAACCTCGTCGAACTGGAGCGCCACCGTGCCTCCAGCTATTGCTGCGGTTCCTGCGGCGGGGTCAAGGAAACGGTGCCGGAGGCAGCAGCATTGGCAGCCCGGAACCGGCTTGCGGAACTGGCGGACAGCCCGGCTTCGGTGCTGGTCAGTGCCTGCACCGGTTGCACCGGCCATCTGGCCGAGCACGCCGGCAGCGTCGGACGCGCGGTGCAGATGCAGGATTTGCTTGGCCTGCTGGCACAGTCCCTTCGGCCCGTACCGGCAACCGCCGGCTGAACCCCAGGAGCGCGCAATGAGCAAAAAGATGAGTCTTCCGGCGGCGGTGCGCAGCGAACTGGAGCGGATCGTCGGCGCACGCCATGTCAGCACCGATCAGGCGATGCTGTCCGGCCATTCCTGGAACACCGGTGTGGGCAAAGTGCCGGGGGCGAAAAAATTCGCCGATATCTGGCCGATTGCCGTCATCCTGCCGGGCAGTACGGAGGAGGTGGCGGCGATCGTCAAATGTTGCCTGCGTCATAAGCTGCACTTCAAGGCGCATTCCACCGGTTACGGTTCAATGGGCAACGCCTGTTCACCGGAAACGGTGGTGATCGATCTGCGGCGGATGAACACGCTGGAGATTGATGCAAAAAACCGCATGGCGATCATCGGCCCGTATGCCACAGCCGGGGCGCTGCAGGCCGAAGCGCTGAAGCATGGCCTGACCTGTCATATCGTCGGTGCCGGCCCGGCACATTCGCCCCTGGCCTCTGCCACCTCCCTGCTGGGGGTTGGGGTGACGTCGCAGGGCACCAGCATGAATGCCCGCAACCTGCTTTCCTGGGAATGGGTGACGCCGCAGGGTGATATCGTGCGCGGCGGCACAGCCGGTTCCGGTTGCGGCTGGTTCGCCGGCGAAGGGCCCGGCCCCGGCGTGCGTGGCATGATCCGCGGTTTCTGCGGGGTCACGGGTGGGCTGGGGGTCTTCACGAAGATCGGCTACAAGCTCTATCCCGTGCCGGTGACCGGCCCGCAGGAACCCACCGGTTCCCTTCCCCAGTTGGGTCTGCGCATCCCGGAAAATGCCGGGTTCCTGCACGCCGTATGGCCGGATTGGCAAAGCCACCGGGCCGCAAGCTTCGAACTGATCGATGAAAATGTCTGCTTCGCCATGCTGCGCATGCCGCCCGATCACATTGGCTGGACGGTGACAAGGAGCAATGCCGATTATGTCGCGCAGGCGCAGGCCGGCACATTGCCGGCAGTCGCCCAGCCGGTGAACGACAAGAACTGGACGTTGCTGACCCAGTCGCGTTCACCGGCAGAACATGCCTGGCGCGTCGGTGTGGTGAAAGAAATTGTGCGCCGGACCGGCGGTCATATCGTGGAACTGGCCAACGACCATGCCGAGGTGCTGTACCGTAACCTGTTCACCTCGCAGTTCATTCCCCGCGTGCTCCGCCCCTCCGGCGGTATTACCACTTCCTTTGGCGTGCTTGATTCCTTCCATTTCCTGCCCCGGGTGATGGAAGCGGGGGAGGAATGTCTTGCGGGGGAAAGCCTTCCCGGCGGCAAACTGGTGGAAGGTGGCCGAGAGGAACATTGGTCCTGGCCGCATGAGGGGCGTTATCTCTGGTCAGAGAACATCATCAATTTCGACCCGTCCAACCAGAAGGCACGCATCACCGCCGCGCGGGCGCTGCTGGATCATTTCGCCATCAGCTGGAAGAACCCTGCCGGGGTGATGGCGCTGGGGCTGGGGCCGGTGATGGAGCTGCAGGGGGAAAGCATCGGCGCACCGCAGCGCTATATCCGTCAGGTGAAGAACCGGATGGACCCCGACAATGCTTCCCGGTCCAATGAATATGTCCTTCCGGTCGTGCCGAAGCCGGTGGCGACCGCCCTGCCGATCTTGAAGCCGGTGATCATGTCGCGTCCGGTCCTTGGGCTGCTGTCTCGCATGATCGGCATCAAAGGCATGTGAGCGGCGGCGTCCGGGTGGAGGGCATCATGAGCGGACAGACGCGCATCTGGAACCTGGGTTCCGTACTTCCCCATGCGGCGGCGGTGTATGGCGACAAGACCGCCCTGGTTTCGGGCGGGCGCTCCTTCTCGTTCCGGGAACTGAACGTCTTGTCAAACCGCGTGGCCGACAGCCTTGGCCGGCACCATACCGGCCCCGGCGATGTCGTCACCCTTTATGCGTCGAATTGCTGGGAATGGGTTGTCAGCTATTACGGCATCCTGAAGACAGGCGCGGCGGTCAATCCGATCAACGTCATGTTGACGCCGGAAGAGGTTGTCTTCGTTGCCAATGATTGCGGGGCGAAAGCCATCATCGCGGGGGCCGACAAGGGCCCCGCCTTGTGTGCCATCCGCAGCCGAACCCCCGTTGAGCAAATCATCCTGTTCGGTGATGGCATCGTTGAAGGCACCATTGCCTTTGCCGAGCTGCTACGCGGGTCGGCGGACTTCCAGGCCGTTGGCGTCGATCCCGACAGTCTGGCGACAATCGGCTATACGTCAGGGACCACGGGGCATCCCAAGGGGGCCATGACCAGCCACCGCAATGTTCTGACCTCCACCGCCATGACGGCGGTCATGCATGCACGCGATGAAAGGGACACAACCGTATCGGCACTTCCCTGCTCGCATGTCTATGGCAACGTCGTGATGAATGCGGCCTTCTGGTACGGCATGACGCTGGTGCTGCTGCCCAAGTTCAACGAACGGGACGCTTTGGCGGCCATCCAGACGCATCGGGCCACGATGCTGGAAGGTGTGCCCACCACCCCGCTGTCGCCCTTGTCGCGGTGGGGCCGCAGCCCGACGCGGCAAAGGGCGAGATTACCAAGGCATACATCGTTCTCAAGGTCGGTGCCGACGTCACCGCCGAGGAGATACAGGATTACGCGCGCTGTCATCTGGCGGCCTACAAGGTGCCGCGTCAGATCCTGTTCGTTGACGACCTTCCCAAGACAAGCACTGGAAAAATCATGCGGCGGGCGCTGAAACAGCTCGATCCGTGCGGATAAACGCATCGACCGGATGACATGGTGATGATTGATTTCAATGCGAATTACCGGATGTCCATCGGTGGAAATCTGGTGGATGCCGCCAATTCCTTCGTCGTTCACAATCCCGCCACCCGCGAACAGATCGCCGTTGTTCCCGATGCGGACGAAGCACAGCTTGGTGGCGCTGTGGATGCGGCGCGCAGCGCATTCAAGACCTGGAGCCGGACACCCTTGGTCGAGATGGCCCCGCTGACCAGGGAGCAGGGCAAGCCGCGCCCCGGTGCCGAATGGGAAATCCTGGGTTCCGCCCATTGGTGCCGGGCACTGGCCAAACAGTCGCTCATGCACTGGTCCGAGCTCCGGCCCCTGTCAACAATTCAAGCCATCGCTCCCCACACGCTATCCCTCGGGCCGGTGAGCAAGCGTCGCCGGGCTGCCTGGGAAACCATGGCCAGCATGGCGGCCAGACAGAGCCCGACCAGATCGATCAGCATCAGGCCACGGGGTTGGTCCCAGTCACCCCCCGCGGTCAGGCCAGCCAACGGAACCGTCAGCATGGCAAGACAGGCGACCAGCGGCAGTTCCCACCCGGCCCGCGCAGCGCCGCGCCAGAGGGCCCATACGGTGCAGGCCAGGAACAAGGTGTGATAGATCAGGCTGTGCAGCCCCACGGTCGCCCCATCCCCCAGCCAGCGCGCCGCCGCCACGGTAACGGCGATACCGGCCACGCTGCCCACCGGCACACCCACGGTCAGGGCACCCAGAATGCCGGTGGCACGGGTCTGTTCCACCGCACCGCCCTTGCGTTCCCGCCGACGGCGCGATTCCACCCACAGCAGATTGCCGCTATAAAACAGGAAGGCCCCAGCCAAACCCAACAGGAAATAGGCCCACCGCACCGGCGCACCGCCGAAGCTGCCATAATGCAGGGCGAAAAAGCTGGTGACGCTGGCCGACCAACCATCCTGACGACCGGGCAAGTAATCCACCGACATGACCTTGCCGGTCACCGGGTCGGCTGTCACCAGCCCATAGAGCGGGGTGCGGATATTATAATCCGGGTCGCCGCTGCTGGCACGAACCACGGCCCGGCCATTGGGCAGATGGGCATAGCCCAGTTGGAACGGCTGGAATTCAGGCACTTGGGTACGGATTTCGCCAAGCAAAGCCAGCGGGGGCAGGGCAGACGATGCGGCACCTTGGGCTGGTGCCGGTCCCATCGCCGCCCGCACCGGTCCACCGGATTTGTCGAAGGCGATACCCTGCGCGGTATAGAACTGATCATGGAAGGCGAACACGACGGCGGTCAGCGCCATGATGATGTGGAAAGGCAGGCTGAACAGCCCGACCACATTATGCGCATCCAGCCACATGCGCTTCACATTGCGACCGATACGCACGATGAACAGGTCTTTCACCAGGCTGGGCAACAGTACGATCAGCCCGGAAACCATCGCTACGACATAAAGCAGTGCAACCGCTCCCATGATGGGCATGGCGATTTCATGATCCAGCGGCAACCCCACTTGGCGATGCAGATCGTCGATGAACTGTGCCACAGGGGAAGGACCACGGGTTTCCACCTGCAATTCCCCGCTGGGTGTCAGACTGGCATAGTGGATAGTGCCGCCGCCATGTTCAGCTTCCTCCGCGTCTTCCGCCACGATCCAGGAAACGCGGGCCGGATGAGTGGGATCGATGATCAGATTGACGGTATAGCTGGCCGCCGCTTCCGGGTGTGCGGCCAGCACCTTGGCCAGCAGATCGGGTGTCTGCTCCAGGGTTGGGGCCGGGGCCAGCCGCGTCGGCGGTGAGGCCCATTGCTGCAAGGGGCCTTCGAACATGGTGATGGCGCCAGCATAAAAGGCGATGAACAGGGCCAGGCCGGAAACAATGCCGACCCAGCCATGGATCTCCTTATACATCTTCAGGATATCGGTTGGCAGCTTCATAGGCGCAGGCCCCCCAGCAACGCGGTCAGGCCCCAGATGGGCAGGTTGGCCACAAACAGCCAACCCCAGGCCCGCAGGCTTGACCGGAATAGAAAACAGAAGGACAGGACCAGCCCCCAGACGGGGGCCATCAGCCACATGGAAAGCTGGCCACGGGCAGAGAAGAAGGGCAGCCCGTCATTGGCCAATACCCGCAGCAGACCCGCCAGCCCCAGCGCCAGAAAGAAACCCAGGATCAACCCAGCCAGGGTCTTGCCAAACCAGTCACGGCTGGAAAGCGGGCGTTTGGTGGCGGTGGTCATGGCTGCTCCTCCCGCGGTCGGTGCCACCAGGCCGCGACCAGCGGTGCCACGGACCAGACCAGCATGGCCAGCGTAACGGCGGTGAAGACGGCACTAGCCGGACGCATGCCGGCCAGCAGCAGCAAAAGCCCCACTGTCAGCAGGGTGGCACCCAGCCAGCCCGACAGCACGCGCCATCGCCAGTCACCCAGCAGAGGCTGGTTCGGCGATGCCAGATAGACAAGCATCGCCCCCAGCAGGGTGGCAATATCCCCTGCCGCTGCCAGCATCGGCTCCCCGCTTACCATTTGTACTGTACCCGCGCGGTCACGGTGCGGCCCTGGCCGATATAGCAGCCGGCGGCGATACAACTGGCGACATAGCGCTTGTCTGCCAGATTCGCCGCATTCAGGGATGTGGACCAGCCGGCCAGCGAGGGATCACGGTCACCGAAATCATAGCGCAGGAACAGGTCATAAAGCGTATAGGTCGGGATCTTCAGCGTATTGGCGGTATCACCGTAGGAGACGCCGGTATAGCGAACACCCCCGCCAACACCCACGCCAGCCAGTACGCCTTCGTCAAAATGCTGATCGACGAACAGGGAGGCCATCCAGTTCGGCAGTTGAATCAACTTGTTACCCAATTGGCTGGCCGTATTGGTTTTTGTGATTTCACCATCGCTGCGGGTCAGGGTGCCGATGACGGCCATACCCCACGGCAGAATGGCCTTGCCTTCCAGTTCCAGCCCGCGCACCCGGCCTTCACCCGTCTGCACCTGACAGACGGAGGTGCCGCATAACGTCCCTTCCGGGTCGGGGGTGACGATGTTTTGCTGGGTCACCTGATAGGCGCCCAAGGTAACGTAGATGTTATTGCCGCTCTGATAGCGCAGCCCCGCCTCATATTGTTGGCCCGTGGTGGGCACAAATGGCTCGGCACCTTCAACCTGCGACACAGAGGGATCGCGGTTCGACACCATGGGCTGGAAGCTCTCCGAATAGGAAAAATAGGGGGCGAAGCCATTGTCGAACAGCCAGACGGCCCCGGCCCGCCAGGTGAAGGCGTCGCTCTTGGTTTTCAGGTGGGTGCCGGTGGTGGGATTGTGCGTGTCGTCCTCCGCCCAATCCTGACGGCCCCCAAGCGTCAGGCGCAACTGGCCGATCTTCACCTGATCTTGCAAATAGACACCCGCCTGATGGCTGGTGGTGGCGCTGTCGATCACGGTGGACAGATTGTCGGCAAAGCCGGTTGACCCCCGTGGCACGGGATCGAAGATGTTCAGCATGGGCAGCACCAGGCTGGTTTTGACCAGCGAATAGGTGTGCTCCCATTCGGTGCGGAAATAATCGACCCCGCCCAGCAGCGTATGTTCCACCGCACCGGTGGCGAAGCGCGCCTCCAACTGGGTATCGGTGGCAATGCCGTCGGATTCACCATCGCCCTGCACGGCACGCCGGTTCAAGGTTTGGCCGGCGACGCAGCCGGTAATGGCGGCGGTGCAACTGGTCAGCGTATTGCCCGACGGCACCACCCCCCGGTAAAGGATATCCAGGTGCATATAGCGGGAATTGTTGCGGATGGTCAGATTGTCGGTCAGATCATGCTGGAACAGCGACGCAACCAGATATTGGTTGCGATCATAGGTGTTCCAGTCCGGTTCCCCCAGATAGCTGCTGTTATCCATATGGCGGCCCTGGCTGGCATAAAGCGTGCCCAGCGCCGGCAGGAACTGGAAGCTGGACCCCCCCTCATCGCGCTGATACTGACCGATCAGGGTCCAACTGGTGCGGTCGGTGGGGGCCCATGTCAGGCTGGGGGAGACGTAGTATCGGTCGGTCTTCACCCCGTCGATCTGCGTGTTGCCCGACCGGGCCAAAGCCACGAAGCGACCGGCCAGGGTGCCTTCCTCGTTCAACCGGTTGCCCACATCAATGCCTGCCTGGCCATTCCACTGCGAAAGACCGGTGTAACCTGTGCCTTGCAGCAGGAATTCCCCATGCGGGGCGAAGGTGGGGCGCTTGCTCACCACATTCACCACACCGCCCGGCGCCGATTGACCATACAGCGCACCGGAGGGGCCCTTCAGCACCTCGATCCGGTCCAGGGCGAAACTGTCGAAGGCGGGCCGGATCCAGGTGCCTTCGCCACCGGCGGCCGTGCGCAACCCATCAACGAAATTATTGTTGGAGGAAAAGCCGGCGGCCCCGAAGCCGCGCACCGATACCTCGTCCACGCGGCTGTCCACACCCGAAGGGGCGGCCTGCACGCCGGCCGTATAGGACAGGGCTTCGGCGATGGTGGCGGCGGCGCGGCGGTCGATCTCTTCCCGGCTGATCACGGAAATCTGCTGTGGGGATTCCATGACCGGCGTGTCGGTCTTTGTGGTGGCCGTAGCCTTGGAAAGACCGGTAGCGACGACGACGATCTCTTCGTCATCCGGGCGGGCGGCAACCTGTTCGGCTACAGCCATCGGGGTGAAGGCACCGGCGGCAATGGCGATTGCGGCGACGGAAAGGCCCTGGAGCCTTGAAATGGCAAGCAAGATAACCCCCAAAAAATGCGGACAACGGGCCTGCGGAACGCCCCCCCGATGGCGTACCGGCCCGCACTCCCATCCGTGACGTCACACAACAGGAATGCGATCGACTATCAGTAGCGATAATTGGGCCGTACGGGCAAAGTGGAATACTGTCGCCGGAGGCACGAAAACTGTCGCTTGCGGCACAGCGGCCTTTTCCGACGGGTCAGTGGTGGGTGGACAGCGTTGCGCTGCTGGCCGTAGGCGGACAGCCAAAATGGCGGCGGAAGGCGGCGGCAAACGCCGACGGGCTGGCGAAACCGACGCGGTATCCGGCTTCCGCCGCCCCCAGCCCATGTTCTTCGATCAGGATTCGGGCCATGGCGAGACGCTGATCGCGGATATAGCCGAAGATTGTGGTGCCGAACATGGCCTTGAAACCGGCTTGCAAGGCGTTGCGATTCAAGCCCACCCGACGCGACAGTTCCAGCGTGCCAGGCGGATCGGTCAGTGTCGTATCCAGCAAGGATTTTGCCTGCAACACCGCATCATGATGCCGGCGCCCCAGATCACGCAGCGACGCCCGGTCCTGCCGCAGCAGCAGCATGGCGTGGAACAGTATCTGCGTAATGGCACTTTCCCGGAACAGCTGGGCCAGTGGGCCACAATAGGGCATATCCATCAACCCCTGCGCCAGTTGCACCAGCAGTTCGTTGCGGGGAAGGTTGATCTGATGAAGGTTACCCCCCATCAATTGATCCAGCAAATCCGCCTCGGCATTCTGCATGGCGGATGCGAAACGCGTTGCAAAGGCCGGGCTGATGGTCAGCCCGACACGGCCCCCATGTTCACCAACGCGAAGCGTCCGGCTGCAACGTTGGGCCTGACCGAAACCCAATATCTGCACACATCCGGCTTCTGCGGGCGCAACAACCCCGCTTTCGGTGCGGAACTGTCCGTTGCCACCCCGCAGCAGCAAGGCCAGCATGATGGATCGGTCGATGGTCTGGCTGATGGTTGTGTCCCGCACAACCGTCAGTTCGCAAGCAGAGCCGACCAGGCCGGGTTGAACCTGTTCCATCCACATCCAGCCCCGGAACTGCCCATCCAATGTGCGTGCAGCATCAGCCTCCACAGGCGGTGACACCAGGCACCGGGTCGCCGCCTCCCGCATGATGTCGGTGACAGCAAATTCTCCCTCGATCAGATGTGAGAACGTGCGCATGCTGGCTTTCCATCCATAGCCGGGGCAAGAACCCTGCCGAAGGTAACGCTCAGCACCGATTGTCAGGAATGATAATGACTCTTATCTGCTCTGATCCCTCGGCACACACTTGATGAGGCGCCCGCAGCATTTCAAAAAGAAATTGTCGCGCTGTGGGGGATCGGCGTAAAGATGATATCCGCCAGGCTATATTTCCGGCAGTAAAAAGATGCATTTCAATCGCCTCGATCTCAACCTGCTTGTAGCTCTCGACGCGCTGCTCGATGAACGTAGCATTACCCGTGCCGGCGAACGGCTGCATTTGAGCCAGTCTGCGATGAGTGGTGCTCTTGCACGTCTGCGCGATTATTTCGGGGATGAATTGCTGGTGCTGGTGCGACGGAAGATGGTACCGACGCCGCTGGCGGAACTGCTGCATCCGCGCGTCCGCGCCATCCTGCTCGATATCCAGACGACGCTGGAAACGCGGCTGGATTTCGATCCGGCCACGGCGCAACGCCATTTCCGCATCATCGCTTCGGATTATGTACTGGCCGTGCTGGGGGTGCCGACGGTGACCCGTCTGGCCAAGCTCGCCCCAGGTATCACCTGCGAATTCCTGGCGCAATATGCCCAGCCGACCGATCTTCTGGAACGGGGGGAGGCCGATTTCATGATCATGCCGAAGCCCTACCTGTCGCCTGACCATCCATCACTCAAGCTATATGAGGATGATTACGTCTGTGTCGTCTGGAAAGATAATGACCGCGTGGGTGTCAGCCTGACCGCTGAGGAATATATGGCGCTGGGACATATCAGCACCCGCTTTGGCAATACCCAGCGCCTGCCATCCTTTGAGGAATGGATCGTTTCCAACGGCGGTCACGCCCGGCGGCTGGAAGTTATAACCTATGATTTCAACTCCGCCATCCAACTGGTAATCGGCACCCAGCGGGTGGTGACCGCCCATCGCCGGCTGGCAGAACGGCACGCCCGCTTTTTACCGATCCGCCTGGTCCCGTTGCCGATCTCGCTGCCAATGCCCCGGCTGACTGAATATCTGCAATGGAATCAGCACCAGGAGCTGGACCCCGCCAACCGCTGGATGCGCGAGTTGCTGGTCTCCAGCGCCGAGCGACCGGACGATTGACCCGTCCGGTCGCCGGCTTTCCGATCAGGGCCTCAAAGGGTCAGCACTTGCCGCCCGGCAGGGCCGTGCGACCGCCCAGGGTTTCGGCCACCCAGTCGGCAATATAGTTGCCGGCATTGTCGCTATTGTCGAAACTGCTATGCTGAATACCGCCCTCACGCGGGGTGAAAATTTTCAACTCCCGTTTGGGGCTGTTCACCAGTTGCTCATAGGTGCGGTGGGCATATTCCAGGGGAATTTGCTTGTCCGCCTCGCCATGGGTGACCAGGAAGGGGACCCGGATACGGTCCAACACCCCGTCAAGCGTCACCTTTTCGGCAATCGCCATGAATTCCGCCATGTCGCGGGCACCCCAGACCCAGCGAACATGGTCCCAGTAATGCGGCACCGGTCGCTCCCCTTCGCGGGCCAGACGGCGTTTCTGCACCTCGCCCCAATCATGGTTCGCGCCCCAGACGACACCCATGGCGAAACGCGGTTCGAAGGCGACGGCGCGCGGGCAGTAATAACCGCCAAGCGACACCCCCTCCAAACCGATGCGCTGCGGATTGACATCGCTGCGGCCTTCCAGCCAATCAACGACGCGGCTGGCCCAGACCTCGGTATTGTACACCGCCGGCATCCCCTGCAGGCGCAGCGCCTCCCCCGTTCCGGGCTGGTCGATCAGCAGCGAGGAAATGCCGCGCCGGGCCAGCATGCGCGGCAGACCGACGCGGTATTTCATCTCCTTGGTGCTGTCGAGCCCGTTGAGCTGTACCAGGACCGGTGCCGGCCCTTCCTGCCCTTCCGCGCGGACGAACAGGCCGGCAATATGGGCATCGCCATAGGGGATTTCGACCCGTTCGCAATTTTCCCCAGTCAGTTCAACACCTTTGCGGAACACTTCCTGGAAGCGGGCATACAGGGCCGCCCGCCCTTCGCTGCCATGGCCCTGCATCCGTTCCGCCGTGATCAGATAGGTGGCGGCACGGTTCAGTTTGTCGCCGGCAGACAACTGGCGGCCCTTAGCCTCATCTTCCGCCGCCAGTTCGCACAGCCGGTCGGCCATCGCTACCCAAGATTGCATGAATTGGCGGGTGCCTGCATCATCACCCTGCTTGGATGCCTCCACCAGCGGGGCGCACATCTCTTCTATTTCACCGATCTTGGCGCCCATCTCCAGCGCCAGATCGACCGACAGATTCCAGACGTAATTGGTCGGGAAGTAACGGAACATACCTGTCCCTTTCATGCTCGTTCGCGATCGCCTCACCGATGCGGAGGAACCCGTCACACCGTCGGCAAACCGGGTACGGTCGTCAGCATCACGGCTTCCACCCCCCGGATGCCGCTGACGTCGAACCCCGCCATGTCGGCGCGGAACGCCTCGCTTTGCATATAGGCCGCGTTCAAAGCGGCGATGTCGGCACCCTCGGGAAAGGACACGAGGGCGTAGACGCGCGGCGGACCATCGGGCTCAAGGCCCCGCCAGACGCCATGCACCTTGATGCCAAAGGTCGGCAGGCTGTCGAGGTGGCGCGGCCAATGGATGGAGAGATAACGCTCGGCAGCCTCGTCGGTTGCCAGTGTGTAGGTGCGCAATTGCAGCATGATGATCCTCGTCAAGTGAAAGAGTGTTAATCGCCAATCAGTGTACCGCCATCGACGACCAGGGTTTGCCCCGTAACGAAGGCCCCTGCCGGGCTGGCCAGAAACAGGACAGCACCCGCCACTTCCTCCGGCCTGCCCATCCGGCCCAGAGGGGTACGGTCAAGTCGGCGGCGCAACGCTTCGGGCTTCTGCTTCAACGGCCCGGCGAAGGCCGTATCGATCAGGCCGGGGGCAACGGCGTTGGCCCGGACATTCGCCCCACCCCATTCAACAGCCAGATTGCGCGCAAGCTGTGCGTTGGCCGCCTTGGTCAAGGCATAGACGCCAAGGTTGCGATTACCCCGCATGCCGGCAAGGCTGGACATGATGATGATGGAGCCGCCGCCCCCTTCCGCCATCACCGGGGCGGCCAGGTTGCACAGGCGCACCACGGCGTCCAGATTGATGGTCATCATCGTCCGGTAAGCATCATCCGGCACCTGGGCGCTTGGTCCCTCCGCCAGGGTAACCCCGGCATTGGCGACCAGAATGTCCAGCCGCCCGAAGGCCTTGGTAGCGACGGCCACCAGGGCGGCGAGATCATCCGGGCGGCGCACATCACAGCTGACGGCGAGCGCCCTGAAGCCACGCGCGCGCAGCCCGTCCGCCGCCGCTTCACAGGCGTCCCCATCCTCAGCCGACAGCACAACGGCTGCTCCCGCCAGAACCGCCTGTTCCGCCACCGCAAGACCGATGCCACGGCTGGCGCCGGTGACAACCATCACCCGCCCTTCCAGGCTGAACAGCGGGTTTGCGCCAGGCTCCGCGCGCGTTGAATTCATAGGCTGTTTCCCCTTCGCCCTGTCAGAGTTTCAAGCCGAAATTGATCCATAACTGATCGCCCTGCGCACGGTTTTCAGCCATCAGCTCCCGCTGCCAGGAACCGCTGACATGCAGGCCGGGATTGAAGTTGTAAGTCAGCGACGGGCCGATAGCGAATGCCTTGCCCCTGTTGCCGTCAGGCGCGACACCCACCCCATCATCATCGGACAACTGTTTGTATGCGTAACCAACCACACCAATCTTGGTGGGGCCCACATTCCAGCCAACCGCATAGTCGAAATAAAACTCGTTGCCGGATTTATAGTCTGTATCTTCATTCCGGGTATTAATGACCAGCCTGGGCACCAGCGATACTTCAAACCCCTGCGGATCAAAATACTTATAGGCAATGGTCGGTTGGAACGACCAATGATTGGTGCCAATGTTGAAGGAGTTTTGCTTGTTGTAACGACCGGTGGGCGCTGTAAAATCCAGGCCCGTTCCAATGGTGTGCGGCCCGATATGCCAGGCCAGCCCGATTGTCCCCGTTAAGTCGGCCAGCGAGGTCTGGGTATCCCCATGCCCCATAATTTCAAGGTTGCCGTGAACGATCGGCACGACCAGCTGGGTCAACAGATCAGCGCCGGCGATCTTGATATCCGTGATGTGCAGAATGCGGATGGTTTCCGCGTATGTCTTGATGGAAAAATCGATCGGAATCTTGTTGCCGTCACCATCATTGAGCCGGCTGGCGCTGTAGTAAAGGGATTGTGACAGGACATAGGTTCCGGGAATGGGCGGAAAGCCGGCCCCATAGAATTGGGGCGAGCCCCCCTGATATGAGGAACCACCCCCTTCAGTGGCCAGGGCTGGCTTGGATGCGGCTGCCATAACCCCGCATAAAGCCGTAACCGCCAGAAGGGAGATACGACGGAACTTGCCGCTGAACGACGAACCGGCTGACTTCATGATTGTTTCCTTCCTGGATTTTATGATCGTTATTTTTGGTGATTTTCTATCGCGCCCGGTGGAGTTGTGATGGTCCTTGTCCGGGCGGAACGGGGGTGCGGCTTGCCGTTGAAAGGCAACCGGATCAACGGGCGTATCGAACGCCGCGGAACGCAAACAAGGCAGCGACCGCAAGGAACAGGGCGCAGAATGCAAGCGCGGTGATGGCAGGCACCAGCCCATCAAGAAGCGTGTTTACCATTGCCACGCACAGGGGGCTGGCAAACTGGCCGATGAACACGGCACCCATGAAAAGCCCGGTACCGCGCCCCCGTTGATCGAAGGGCAAACCGGCCATGGCCAAGGTGAGCAGAAGCGGTAGACAGATACCCCAGCCAAGGCCCTGCAGGGCCACACCGGCAATCACACCACCAAAAACCTGCGCATGTGCCATGATCAGCAGCCCAACGCCCATACAGGCAAAGGTTCCCGTGATCAGAACCACCGGGGCCGTTCCCGACAGCCGCCGGAACAACAGCGCCCCGATGGGGATGGCGAGGCTTCCGGTAGCGGTCGCCAGCCCGATCATCTGCGATGAGGTGACGCCCTGCATTTCCAGCAGAAAGCCGATCTGGATCGGCACCACGTAGAACAGCAGGCTCGCCGCAAAGACGAACAGGCTGGCAAAGGCGAAACGCCGCCAGGGAAAGGCGGAAACCGGCTCGCTTGCGGCGCGAACCTCTTTGGGCGCCTCCGTGACCATCATCACGACAACCGGGGCGAACAGGGCCGCCAGACCATAGACGGCGAACGGCGTGCGCCAATGATGTTCGCCCAGAATGCCGCCAAGAATGATCAGCGGGATCGACGACAGGGCAGCAACCGCCGACTGCATGGCCAGCCAACGCTCCCGTTCACGCCCGTGATTATGGTCGCAGATCAGCGTGGTGGAACAGGTCATCACCGCCGCTTCGCAGATGCCCAGAAGGGCGCGGGCCAGGATGATGGCGGGCAGTTTCTCCAACCAGATCGGTGCCACGCCACAGACGGCATAGACCAGCAGCGCCCCCACCAGCAGACGCTTGCGCCCGAAGCGGTCGGCGATAAACCCGGCAAGCGGGGAGAACAATGCCAGCATCAAAGCCGGAATGGTGATGGCAACGGGAACCAACAACCCGGCATTCGGATCGTCCGCGAACGCCCTGGTAATGTGGGGGATGACCGGTGCCACGAGAACAGCGGCCATGACCGGCAGGATCACCGGCAAAATCAACGATATGGATTGTGCGGTGGCGGCGCGTGGCCGCACGACCGGCACAGCTGTATCGGCAAGCATGCACCCTCCCTGTGACGCGGCCCGACCAGAGGCGACCGCATCAATGACATTTGTATTTATTTCTGAAAGCGGCTTAGGTGCCGGTCTTCCAAATCGCAGCCATCTTCTGTGGCCGTCATTTCGTTAGCCTACAAAGCTGTTCGCCATGCGCAAAATCTTTCCTGTCGATGGTTCCAATCGCTGTCATGGATGGACCGGCAAGAGGATTTTGCGCACTGGGTAGAGAGGTTAGAACGCCGCCTTCTTGTTCAGTGTCAATGTCTTCCAGTTGGTATACTCAGCCAGCCCGTCCAGGGCGTTCTCGCAGCCCAGGCCGGACTCCTTGTGCCCCCCCAGTTCCAGTGTCAGCCGCTTCAGCGTGCCGGCGGCGGAGCGCATGACATGCTTGCCGGTTTCTGTGTGACCGGTGAAGGCGATCTTGTCGATACCGGGATGTGCGGTCATCCATTTGCCCAGATCGTCGCCGCCTGGCACCACATTGAAGACGCCGGGCGGCAGAAACGCTTGGGCCAGCTCGGCCAGTTTCAGCAGGCATAAAGGCGTGAAGGGCGATGGTTTCACGATGATCGTATTGCCCGCCACCAGGGCCGGGGCAATTTTCCAGATCGACAGCAGCACCGGAAAATTCCAGGGCGTGATCGCCCCCACCACGCCCAGCGGGGTGCGGCGGGTCACCACCCGGCGGTCCTCATCATCAACCAGAATCTCGTCATCAAGGGAACACGAAATCCGCCTTGATCGGTTACGGTCAAGGCGGATTGGTATAGTTCCGGTGGGGGTATCCGGGAGAGGCAGAGGGCGGGGTTTCGCCTTCGGGCTGTTGGTTCAGCCTTCCAGCCCCACCAACGCGCGGGCAAAGGCCCGCGCCTCGAAGGGCCGCATATCGTAAACACCTTCGCCCACGCCGATGGCATGAACCGGAAGCTTGAATTTCTCCGCCAGCGCCACCAGCACGCCGCCGCGCGCCGACCCGTCCAGCTTGGTCAGGATCAGGCCATTGATGGACACCATGTCCTTGAACACCTCCACCTGGCTGTGCGCGTTCTGGCCGGTGGTGGCGTCCAGCGTCAGCAAGGTGGTGTGGGGGGCGTCGGGCTGCAATTTCTTGATGACGCGGACGATCTTGCGCAGTTCCTCCATCAGCCCGGCCTTGTTCTGCAGGCGACCCGCCGTGTCGATCAGCAGCACATCGGCCCCGGCGGCGGTGGCCCGCTCCAGCGCCTCATAGGCCAGACCCGCCGCATCGGCGCCGGTCGGCCTGGCGATGACCGGGCAGCCGGTGCGATCACCCCAGATTTGCAACTGGGAGACGGCGGCGGCGCGGAAGGTATCGCCCGCAGCCAGCCAGACATTCTTGCCCTCTGCCCGGAACTGGCGGGCCAGCTTGCCAATGGTCGTCGTCTTGCCGGTGCCGTTGACGCCGACCAGCAGGATGACATGCGGCTTCTTGGTGGCATCGATCACCAGCGGCTGCGCCACCGGCTCCACGATCTTCTGTACCTCGCCGGCCAGATAATCCTTTACCTCTTCGGCTGACACTTCCTTGCCGAAACGGGTCTTGGCCAGGCCATTGGCCAGGCGTGCCGCCGTCACCGGGCCCAGATCGGCGCGGATCAGCAGCTCTTCAAGCTCCTCCAGCGCCTCATCATCCAGCTTCTTCTTGGTGAAGATGCCGGTGATGCCATCGGTCAGACGGGCGGTGGATTTGGACAGGCCATCTTTCAGCCGGGAGAACCAGCTTTTCCGCTCCGGCTTATCCTCCATCTCCGGCAGCGGCTCATCCGCCAGCGATACAGCCGGCGGTGGCGGCGGGGGCGGGGCAACAGGAACCGGGGGCAGGCTCGCCACCGGTTCTTCCTGCGGCACCTCCACCAGAGCCGGCTCAGGTGCCGACACGGGAGGGGCAGGGGGGGGCTCAACCGCCGGCTGCTCGGCCAGCGGAGGGGGTACCAGAACGGGGGCCGGCGTCTCCGCTGCCGCTTCCTTCACTGGTTCATCTGGCACCGGCGCCGGTGCCACCACCGTTTCCGTTTCGGTGACAGGTCCGCGCTGCCGCAGATCATTTTCCGGTGCGGGCTGCGGGGTTTTCTTCTTGAACCAGTTCAGCATCAGTCAAGGACCGTGGCGGTAAGTTGATGGCCGGCAATGCCGGTAATATGGGTGCGCAGGATCATTCCGGCTTCATAATGATCGGGAACCTGCACTTCGGCAAAGCCCTCATTCCGGCCCAGGCCCGGCTTTTCAACCAATACGCTGACGGAATGACCCAGTTGGGATGCCAGATAGCGGGCCACCTGTGCCTCACCCGCCGCGCGCAGCCGGGCTGCGCGTTCCTTGCGGATGGGGCCGGCCACCTGGGGCATCTTGGCGGCGGGCGTGCCCGGGCGGGGGCTGTAGGGGAAGACGTGCAGCCAGGTCAGCCCGCATTCTTCAACAATGCGCAGGCTGTTCTGGAACATCTCTTCGGTTTCTGTCGGGAAACCAGCGATGATGTCGGCGCCGAAAACAATGTCGGGACGCAGCGAGCGGGCCTTTTCGGCAAAGGCGATGGCGTCATCGCGCAGATGGCGGCGCTTCATCCGCTTCAAGATCATGTCGTCGCCGGCCTGCAGGGACAAATGCAGATGCGGCATCAGGCGCGGTTCTTCCGCGATCAGCCGCCACAGATCCTCATCCATCTCCACCGCATCCAGGGAAGACAGGCGCAGGCGCGGCAGTTCCGGTACGGCCGCCAGCAGGCGGCGGGTCATCTGGCCCAGGCTGGGCTTGCCCGGCAGATCGGCCCCAAAGGAGGTGATATCCACCCCGGTCAGCACCACCTCATTATAGCCCGACGCCACCAGGGCGCGGACCTGGGCGACAATTTCCCCCATCGGCACGGAGCGGGAATTGCCCCGACCGAACGGGATGATGCAGAAGGTGCAGCGATGGTCGCAGCCATTCTGTACCTGAACGAAGGCGCGGGCGCGGCCCTCCATCCCCTGGATCAGATGGCCCGCTGTCTCCGTCACGCTCATGATATCATTGACGGCGACCCGTTCCGCCGTGCCGGTGCCGAAATCGGCCCAGGGGGTGGCGGTCAGCTTGGCATCATTGCCCAGCACATGATCCACCTCGCCCATGGCGGCGAACTTTTCCGGGTTCACCTGGGCGGCACAGCCGGTGACGATGATCTTCGCCTCGGGCCGTTCGCGGCGCATCCGTCGGATGGTCTGGCGGGCCTGACGCTCCGCTTCCGCCGTGACGGCGCAGGTATTGACGATCACCACATCCGCCAGCCCGGCCTGACGCGCATGGGTGCGCATCACCTCCGACTCATAGGCGTTCAGCCGGCAGCCGAAGGTGACCAGCGTGGGTTCCCCGGCACCGCCGGTCACTTCCGCCGGGCCGCCTTCGCCGCCTTCATGTGCATGGTCATGCAGGTCGGCGGCGTCGGGCAGGTTGGTTTCCACGCTCATGCCGACACGTCCAGCAATTCCGGCCCCAAGATACCCCGGAAGGATGTCGCCACCGGGCCGGTCATCAGCACATGGCCGTTTTCCAGCCATTCAATGATCAGGTCACCACCATCCAGCGTCACCGTCACACGGCGCCCCTGCACCAGCCCGCGCCGGATGGCGGCCACGCCGACGGCGCAGGCACCCGACCCGCAAGCCTGCGTGATGCCGGCCCCCCGTTCCCATACCCGCATCCGCACCGCTGCTGGGCCGGTGACATGCGCCACCTCAATATTGGCGCGGTTGGGGAAGATGGGATGGGTTTCCAGCACCGGGCCGAAGCGCGGCAGGTCCACCGCTTCGGCATCATCCACAAAGAACACCGCATGGGGGTTGCCCATATTGACACAGACCGGATCGGCCAGCGGACCTTCGGCCAGATCGACATGGGCGGTGTCGCTGGCATGGGCCAGCGGGATCGCCTGCCAGCCCAGCCGGGCCGGCCCCATATCCACCGTCACCAACCCATCGGCGCGGATGTGGCAGGCCAGCAGGCCGGAAATGGTCTGGATGGTCAGATGATCCCGCCCCAGATCGCCCGCCACCAGGGAAGCGACGCAGCGCGTGGCATTGCCACAGGCCCCGGCTTCACTGCCATCTGGGTTGAGGATGCGCATGAAGATATCGGCGGCCGGATCGACGGGCGGTTCAATGACGATCAACTGGTCGTAACCAACCCCTTTTCGCCGGTCGCCGATGGCGCGCGCCTGCGCAGCCGAAAAGCGGATCGGTCGGGTGCGGCCGTCCACAATGACAAAGTCATTGCCCAGCCCGTGCATCTTGAGAAAGTCGATCATCATGATGCGGCTTTATATGGCGATCCGAGGGCAGAGGTAAATGGCCGTCCCGCCAGGGCGGGAATGCGCGGGGCAGGGGGGATGGGGTGGACAAATCAGGATGAGGGTGCCACCTTACCTCTCATGATGAAAGCGGCTGACAAAATCGATCAAGTACAGATGGATGCCGAGACCCGGGCACTGGCGGCAGCGGTGGCAGCTGCACGCGCGGATGATCGAGCCGTACCGCATGAAGAGGTGCGGGAATGGTTGGCCAAAATCGCTTTGGGTGATTTTACGGCGCCCCCACCGAAGGCCCGCCGGCTTTGAATTTGGTTTGGCGAAAGACAGCGATTGACGATCTGACTGCCATCGTTTTTTACATCAGCCAAGCCAACCCCATTGCTGCAAGGCAAATTGCCGAAAAACTGTCTGCGGCTGCGGATAGTTTGCTGCTTTTCCCGAAAAGAGGGCGAGCTGGTCGGGTTGCGGGTACGCGGGAACTCTCCATCGTTCGCCCTTATGTCCTTGTTTATGATATTGATAATAAAGGCGATATCAATGTTCTGCGAATTTGGCACGGGGCTCAATCGCGCCTTCGTTAACGGTTAGTGATTAAGGCTTGCCTTTTATCGCCTTTAATATATCGCAGCGCCCTTACTTGGCAATTTTTGATCTCCGATCAATTCTCTAATGACGATCCTTCCATCAGGCCGCGTTCAGTGTTGCCCATTCCCCGGCCAGAATTCAGCGTTGATGATCGCGTCAAAGCCCCAGGGGCAAGTGGTTGGGAAGGTGGCACGGGCAGGGCCGGTTTCGGCCGTGGCGCTGTTGCGGGCCCGTTCATAGGCTGCGCTGCCATCCGGCCCAGCCGCCTGTGACTACACCCGCGCCTCAATCAGCTTGAAGCCATCGGCCTCTGCCACCAGCCGGCGTTCCTTGAAATGGGCGTCGATTACCGCTTCATAGGGAAGCTGGCGATTGGCCACCATCAGCAGCAATCCGCCCTTTTCCAGGCAATAAGCCGCCTTCTCGATGAAAGCTGCCCCCAGTTCCACGTCAGTGGCCTTGCCGATATGGAAGGGCGGATTCATGATGACGCTGTGATAGCGCTGGCGGGGCAGGCCCTGGGTCACGTCGGCCCAATGGAAGTGCAGCGGTGTTTCGCCGGCCAGCGGCTCCACATTCAGCTTTGCCGCCTCCAATGCTGCGGCATCCGCCTCGAACAGGTCCAGCCCTTTCAGGTGGCGACCGGTCTTCAGCAGCATGGCCGACAGATAGCCCCAGCCGGCCCCCAGGTCGGCGATGCGGCCGCGCACCTCCCCCGGCAGATGGTCGGCCAGAAGCTTGGACCCCCGGTCGATCTTGTTCCAGCCATGCATCCCCGGCCCGGCATGGAAGCCGGTTTCCTTCACCAACCTTGTGCGTCCGCCGGCCAGCCAGGATTGCAGCAGGTCCGGCATGGCCCCTGCCTGCTTGCGGGTCCAGAAGATGCGGGCATGGAATTTGGAGGCCGATTCCACCGGCCCCAACGCCTTGGCAACGTCCTTCTGCAGACTGGCCGCCCCGGTATCATTATCACCGGCCGCCATCAGCAGCCCACCCACGGGCAGGGCCGCCCAGGCCTCTGCAATGGCGGCCAGGCTGTCGGCCTTGTGCTTGCTCAGCGGGCAGAGGGCGGCATCATAGGGGCCGTCGGACACGGTTTGTGTCACCCGGAACCCGGCATTGGCCAGCGCGTCATGATCCGGCTTGAAGCCGGTGACGCAGGCCAGCCTTGTTTGCCACCCCGCCTCCAGTGCGGCATCAGCGCGGGCGCGTAGCATCAGGGCCTGGGCCGGCAGGGCAAGCATACCGGTGGCGAAGGGGTAGAGCAGGGCTTTGATCGTCGTCATGGGATCGGGCTGTACCCGATTGTGTTATGGCTGTACAGGCCCGCCTTGATCTTGCCCTACACCCCGCCTATCAGAAGGCAATAACCCCGGCCCTTTCGGCCCTGCATCCCTGGTGATCTGCCCCCATGTCGCCCCACACCCTTGATGCCGATGCCCGCCGCTGGCGTCTGATCTCCACCCTGGTTCTGGCGCTGTTTCCGGTGCTGGTTGGTTTCTGGTCGCTGTCCCTGGGGCAGGACGGGAATTGGGATTTGCGCAATTACCATTGGTACAATGCCTATGCCTTCCTGAATGGCCGCGAACTGACCATGGATGTGGCGCCGGGGCAGGTGGCCAGCTTCTATAATCCAACGCTGGATGTGCCGGTTTATCTGCTGGCGCAGGTGCTGCCGGCGCGCGGTGTCTCCTTCGTGCTGTCCTTCGTGCAGGGGCTGAACATCCTGCCGCTGTTCGGGCTGGCCTTTGCGTTGCTGGCCCCGCTGGCGGCGGGCGCACGGCTGCGCACCCTGTCGGCCCTGCTGCTGGCGGTGGTGGGGTTCTGTGGGGCGGGGCAGTTGGGCCTGCTGGGGGCCACCTTTTATGACAATGTGATCAGCCTGTTCGTGCTGGGGGCTGCCTGGCTGGTGGTGGCCAGGGCCGATGCGGTGTGGCAGGGGCGGCCCGGCGCTGCCTATACGGTGGTCGGTCTGGCTGGGCTGCTGGTGGGCAGTGCCGTGGGGCTGAAACAGCCGACGCTGCCCTTTGCCGTCGGGGCCTGCTTTGCCTTCCTGTTCATCGCCGGCGGGCTGTGGCGGCGGCTGTTCTTGTCCTTCTTCTTCGGCATCGGGGTGATTGCCGGCATGGCGCTGTTCTCGGGCCATTGGATGTGGCATCTCTGGACCTATTACCAGAACCCGCTGTTCCCCTATTTCAACGATCTCTTCCGCTCCCCCTGGG
>Ga0209373_10001310_pt1 | contig 30355 bp, 26 predicted proteins | sample Higcelweek5metaG_FD_187173 | JGI IMG/M metagenome (GOLD analysis project Ga0209373, IMG submission 187173) | Freshwater pond sediment microbial communities from the University of Edinburgh, under environmental carbon perturbations - High... | ecosystem: Environmental > Aquatic > Freshwater >... | reverse complement strand
TCGACCGGAGCTTGCCCTGGTGGCACGACCTGTCCGAGGCCCGGCAGCGGGCCCTGCTGAATATGCGCTTCAATCTCGGCCTCTCCCGTCTGCTCGGCTTCAAGCAGATGCTGGCCGCGCTGGAACGGGGCGATTACGAGACCGCCGCCGCTCAGGCCCTGGACAGTCAATGGGCCAAACAGGTCGGCGACCGGGCCCAGCGGATTGCCACCCTGATCCGGCAGGGATAGCGGTCTGTCGGACAGCCGTCCCCCAAACCTGATTGGGGCGATACCCCCCTCGTTCTGACTTCGGAGGGCTTTATGGCCGCTTATTTTACCGCGCGTCTACCGGAACGGTCGTCACAGGGAGCCTATGTCGCCGCCATCACCGCCATTGCCACCGTCGCCAGCAATCCGGCGGCGTGGCGGGACGGCTGTCTCGATCTTTGGCTCACTTTGATCTGGCCGTTAGCGGGAGCCTTGATGGCCTTCCTGTTTCCGGAGGATCTCAAGACCCACATTTAGCCGCGCCGAGTTGCTTCCAATCCTCCGAGGTGCGGAACCGGCCGATGCTGGTGAAATCAACCACCCGCACCGCAAAAATCCGCGCGTGATGCGGCTGCATGAGTTTGCAGGTCACAGCGGCATATTTATCCCAATTGGCGTCCTGGTTTTTCACCATCAGCCAGAGAGTGCCGCGTTCGTCGAGGCGGGCATCGACCACATCGGGCAGGGTTTTGGCTTTGGCCAGGGCACTATCAGGGGTGGCTTGAGCCGAACCGGCACCCCAGGCCAACAGGAGCAGGACGAGGACAGCAGACCGCATCAAACCCTCCTCTCAGGGACAAAACACCTGTCCCCCTCCGACCGGGGCAGCCACCCCGGTGGTGGTGGGAAAGGTGGTCGGCAGGCCGGCCAGCACCCGCACGGCCAGAAAGGCAAAAGCCTGGGCCTCCAGCGCATCACCGTTCCAGCCGACCGCCTCGACCGGATCGACCGGCACCGACAGCACCGCCGCCAATCCCTCCATCAGCACCGGATTATGACGGCCACCCCCCGTCACCAGCCAGCGGCGCGGCGGCAGCGGCAGATGTCCCACCACTGCGCCGACCGCACCGACGGTGAAGCCGGCCAGGGTCGCCGCCCCATCAGCGGGGCTTAGTCTGGCGGTCAGCCGGTTCGCCAAAGCGGCAAAATCATCGCGATCGAGCGATTTCGGCGGCGGACGTTCAAACCAGGGATCGGACAGAAACACCGCCACCCGGTCGAGATCCATCGTTCCTCCGGCCGCCAGCTGCCCGCCCCGATCACAGGGAATTCCAGTGTGGCGCGCCGCCCAATCGTCGAGCAGCGCATTGCCCGGGCCGGTGTCGCAGGCGATCAGGGCATCGTCTGGACCAATCCAGGTGATATTGCCCACCCCGCCGAGATTGAGAACGCCCAGCGGCACCGGCAATCCAGCCGCCAGGGCACGATGAAACACCGGAACCAACGGAGCCCCTTGGCCGCCGGCCGCGACATCGGCGGAACGGAAATCATTGACCACCCGGAGTCCAGTCGCGGCCGCCAAGCGGGCCCCGTCGCCGATCTGGTGGGTCTCGCCTGCCTCGGGACGGTGCGACAGCGTATGACCGTGAAAGCCGATCACCCCGACCTCGCCGGCTCGGCAGCCGGCCCGATCGAGCAGACGGGCCACCACCGCCGCATGCAGATCCGTCATCGCCTGTTCTGTTTCGAGAATGCCCTCTCCCTCGACCGCGGCCCGGCGCAAGGCGGCACGCAGGGGCTCGGGATAGGGCTCGGTGATCGCCGGACCGAATCCGCTCACCGTGACGCCATCGGTCTCGATCAAAGCGGCGTCGATGCCGTCAAGGGAGGTTCCACTCATCAGTCCGAGGGCCAGCACCGGCAAACCTCCCTTGCGTCAATCGCGGTCCCCCCGCATTGAGATGGACCCCCGAGTGTGATAAACGAGCGGGCTTCCGGCAGCAAGCGGATCAGCCCCGATGACTTCCCCCACCTCGGATTTTCTCCGCGTCGTCACAGAACGCGGTTTTCTTCATCAATGTACCGACCTCGCCGGCCTCGACCGGCGGCTGAAGGACGGGCCGGCCACCGCTTATATCGGCTTCGACGCCACCGCCCGCAGCCTGCATGTCGGTTCGCTGATGCAGATCATGCTGCTGCGCTGGTGGCAGCAGACCGGCAACAAGCCGATCGTTCTGATGGGCGGCGGCACCACCCGGATCGGCGACCCGACCGGTCGCGATGATGCCCGCAAGATGTTGTCGGATGCCGATATCGCCGACAACATTGCCGGGATCCGCACCGTGTTTGACCGGTATCTGCGCTTTGGCGAAGGCGCCACCGACGCGGCGATGGTCAATAACGCCGAATGGCTCGATCAGATCAATTATATCGCCTTCCTGCGCGATTATGGCCGCCATTTCACTATCAACCGGATGCTGACCTTCGATTCGGTCAAGCTCCGGCTGGAACGTGAACAGGCCATGACCTTCCTGGAATTCAATTACATGATTCTCCAGGCGTATGATTTTGCCGAATTATGGACCCGGCACCGCTGTTGCCTACAAATGGGCGGGTCCGACCAGTGGGGCAATATCATCAACGGGGTTGAGCTGGGCCGCCGGCTGCATCAGAGCGAATTGTATGGGCTGACCAGCCCGCTGCTGACCACCAGTTCCGGCGCCAAGATGGGCAAGACCGCCAATGGGGCGGTGTGGCTCAATCCGGACATGCTGTCGGCCTGGGACTTCTGGCAATATTGGCGCAACACCGATGACGCCGATGTCGGCCGTTTCCTCCGGCTTTATACCGAACTGCCGCTCGACGAGATCGCCCGGCTTGAAGTGCTGCGCGATGCCGAGATCAATGAGGCGAAAAAAATTCTCGCCAATGCGGTGACCACCCTCGCGCATGGCGCCGAGGCCGCCGCCGCCGCTGCGGAGACTGCCCGTCAGACGTTTGAACGGGGCACCACGGCGGCTTCGCTGCCGACCATCGAGCTTCCGGCCGCTGAACTCGCGGCGGGCTTGCCGGCGTTTGCCTTGCTGGTCAAGGCCGGGTTGGTTGCTTCCAACGGTGAGGCCAAACGCCTGATCAAAGGCGGCGGCGCCCGTCTCAATGATGCGGCGCTGGTCGAGGATACCCAGGTGGTGGGGAACGGCGATCTGCGCGACGGGGTGCTCAAGCTCGCCGCCGGCAAGAAGCGGATCGTGCTGGTTCGGCCGGTTTAGCGGGGCTGCCGCCCCGCCCCCCGCTTGGGGGGTTCCCCCAAACCCCCTTTCTTTTCAAAAACAAAGGGGGTCTGGGGCTGAGCCCCAGCCGGGTGCGGGCGGGAGCCCGCCCTGTTCACAAAGACAGACCGAACTCGCCCGACAGCAGCGGCAACAACGCCCGGGCCGGATCCCGGGTGGAAATCCAGGCCGTTCCATCCCAGCGGAAATGATGCGCGCCGCTCTTCGGCGAGGCGACCCAGATCTCCCGCGTCGCACTCTGCTTGTTGATCACCCAGGTCGATTTATCGCTCAGGGTCACGGTCAGAACACCACTCTCCAGATCGACATCCGCGTCATCGCGCCCATCCTCGATCACGATCGACAGACGTTCCAGCAGCGGATCGGCCAGGGTTGCGAATTGGCTCTCGTCCAGGCTCATCCAGTCCTCCTTCGGCGCCATGGGGGGCATTATGCTACTCTGGAGAAACCCCCGCCGGTCAAGGATCGCTTGCACCGCCGGGACGTTTTGGTTATAGAGGCGCCTTCGATTTGCGGAGCACCTGGTCATGAAGGACAACATTCATCCCGACTACCACGAAATCAACGTGGTGATGACGGACGGCAGCGAGTTCAAAACCCGCTCGACCCTCGGCAAGGCGGGCGACACCCTGCGACTCGACATTGATCCGAAGTCGCATCCGGCTTGGACCGGTGTGCATCGCCTGGTTGACAGCGGTGGGCAGCTCGCCAAGTTCAAGAAGCGGTTCGACAACTTCGGCATCAGGTCGAGCATGTAACTTTCTCGGCTGGCGCCGTGCCCTCCGGCCGGTGCGCGGTGCCGGCCGGTCCGCTTTGCGGTGGACTTCGCTTCCAGTTAGGGTTAGAGCAGGGTCGAAAACGGCCGACAAACGGGCCGGAGCCTGACCGAACACGGCTGGGGCACGATGATTATCGTCCATTTCGAGGTCTACGTTCTCGAACCTCAGGGATGGGTTCTCCATGCCAGGTTCCCCCGCGCCGAGCGGGATGAGGCGCTCCAGGAAGCCTATCAGGTCGAAAGCACCTGTGGTCAGCGCGTCAAAATTCTGCGCGAAATCTACAACACCGAAAGCAACAGCTTCAGCGAAAGCGAAGTTTATGCCAGCCGGCGCGATCTGCCGCCGGTCAAGCGAACCACCCCCGCCGCCGGCGCGCCGCCGATTCGAGGCCGCAGTTCGGCCGCCACAGCCACCAAACGCTCCCCCGCCGCCGGCAGCGCCGGCAAAAACAGCATCGCCAGCGCAACCGCCGTCCTGGTCCGTCTGACCCTGATTTTGCTGGTCGGAATCGCCGCCGGTCTGCTCGCCCTGAAGGCGTTGCCGTCGATCATCCTCAAATTGTATGAATTCGGCTTCCGCATAACCCCGGAAGGCTATAGCCAGCTCCTGCTCGGGGCCTTCATCACCGTGCTGGTCCTGATCACCGTGCCGCTTGGGCTGCGTTTCCTGCCCACCCACGCCGTGTTACGGGGGGAAGCGCGCGGACGTCCCCGTCTCGCCCCGTCCCCACCCCAGGACGCTTCGCCCCGTCCGACCCGCCCCCTGTCCGGAGAACCTGTTCTGCTCGGCGAAACGGGGGGGGCGCTGACCGAGATCAAGATTCCTGAAAATTGGGAGGCCCCGCCCGAGGATCCTCCGTTCCTCCCGTCCGCAGCCGATCCGCCCCCGATCCCTCCCGAGATCGAGCCTCCGGTACTGGGGGGCGTCAGCCCCCTGCCCCCGCCGCCAGCCGAGCCCCCGCCCTCTGCGAGCTATAGCGCGGCCGCTACCGCCTGCGACCGTTTCCTTGACGGCGCTTTGGCGTCGATGCGAATCGATAGCGCCAGTCTCGACCAGTACCAGCGCTTCGCTCTCAACCTCTATATGGCCGGGGCTGTCGGTGCCCTGGCCGAATCGCATCAGCTCGAGTCCGAAGCGCGGACCCGTCTGCTGACCGGCGTGCTGCGCCGGCTCGACACCCCCGCCGATCTCGCCGCCCGCTTCGATGAACGTCTCGCCGAATATATGCTGGAGCCGGGCTATCTCCGTCTGATCCAGGCCGGACGGGGCGGGATCGATCTTCAGGAATTGGGCGATACGGTTCGCGCCCATGCCGCCCTCGCCAGCATCCTTCAGGAATGGAACCGGCCCGCCAGTGAGAAAAAAGCGGCCATCGTGACCGTGATGTTCACGGATATGGTGGGATCGACCGACCTGACCCAGGCCCGAGGCGATGTCGCCGCCCAGGAAATCGTCCGCCGTCATAATGCGATCGTCCGCTCCGCCCTCGCCCGTTTTTCCGGCAAGGAGATCAAGCACACCGGTGACGGCATCATGGCCTCCTTCGCGTCGGCCGCCAATGCGGTCGAAGCCAGTATGGCCATCCAAAGTGAAGTCGCCGCTCACAATGCCCGCCAGCCCGATCTGGCCCTGCATCTCCGCATCGGTCTCAATGCCGGTGAGCCGATCCAGGAGGAAGACGATCTGTTCGGCGTGACCGTCCAGTTGGCCGCCCGGGTCTGCAATGCCAGCGGGGCCGATGCGATCCTCTGCACCACCGTGGTCAAGGATCTCGCCTCCGGCAAGGGCGGACGGTTCGAATCCGCCGGCAGTTTCATGCTGAAGGGATTTCGCGACAAGATCCCGCTCTGGACCGTTCGCTGGCGCTGAAGCGGCACCTCAATTGATCGTGATCCGGTCCAGCAGCATCGCCTCAAGACGGGCGACGCGCAGAAACAGGCGGTGAGAGCGGTCCATCAGGCTGCGCAGGCCACGCGGCAGGGTTTCATCGCCGCCGAAGCTGTCATCAAGACAGACCTCCCAGCCGGACAGCCGACGCTCGGACTCCAGCGCCTCCTCCGCCGTCAGTTCACCGCTCTGCACGGCGCGCTGGACCATCAACCAGGCCATCACCTGGGTCAGGCGCGACGTCACCCGCATCGCCTCACAACTCATCCGCAGGCCAATCACCGGTTCAGCGCGGTCGCGCTCGACCCGTTCGGAGTGGCGGAAGTAATTACGGGCCTCAACCATCAGGGTGAGGGTCTCATCATAAGTCCGGTTAAAGTAGGCGGGCTGCGCCATCGACGACCCTCCTCGCGCGCGGGAGCGCCCATGTCTCGTGAATGTCGCACCGTGACCAGCAGGGTTCAAGGCGGCGGGAGAAATAAATCGTGACAAACAAAGGCGCCGGGGTCGACCTGTGGGGGAAAAGCCCCCCGACCCCTTCTTTTTTTTAGGGATGGAACCGAATTTCCCTCAAGATCGGGGCGGATCGCTTGCGAAGCCGCCCCGATATCCGCTAAGCAACATCGATCTTCCTGAAACCATGGAAACGCCATGAACATAGCAAGCCCCCAGGTCGGGATCGTCAGCCTGGGCTGTGCCAAAGCCCTGGTCGATTCAGAACGGATCCTCACCCGGCTCCGCGCCGAGGGGTATGAGATCGCTTCGACCTATCAGGGCGCCGATCTGGTGATCGTCAACACCTGTGGCTTTCTCGACAGCGCCCGGGCGGAATCGCTCGAAGCGATCGGCGAGGCGCTGGCCGAAAATGGCCGGGTGATTGTCACTGGCTGTTTGGGCGGCGATGTCGCGACCATCCGCGCCCTGCATCCTGCGGTCCTGGCCGTCAGCGGCCCGCAGCAATATCAGGCGGTGGTCGAGGCAGTTCATCAGGCGCTGCCGCCGCCGCATGGTCCATGGGAATCCCTGGTGCCGCCGGGCGGGCTGCATCTGACCCCGCCCCATTACGCCTATCTGAAGATCGCTGAAGGCTGCAACAACCGCTGTTCCTTCTGCATCATTCCCGACTTGCGCGGCCCGCTGGTCAGCCGGCCCATCGCCGACGTGCTGGGCGAGGCCGAACGGCTGGCGGAAGCCGGGGTGCGCGAGTTGCTGGTGATCGCTCAGGATACCGGGGCCTATGGCGCGGATCTGGGCCATGCCGCCCAGAGCTGGCGCGGCCGGGAGCGGCAGGCCGATCTGATCGGTCTGGCCGAGGCCCTGGGCGAACTCGGGATCTGGATCCGGCTGCATTACGTTTATCCCTACCCCCAGATCGAGCGGTTGATGCCGCTGATGGCGCAAGGGACGATCCTGCCGTACCTCGACATCCCGTTCCAGCATGCCTCTCCACGCGTGTTGAAGGCGATGCGTCGGCCGGCCGATCAGGAGCGGGTACTGGAGCGTCTCGCCAACTGGCGGCGGGAGGTGCCGGATCTGGCGATCCGTTCGACCTTTATCGTCGGCTTCCCTGGCGAAACCGAAGAGGATTTCGAGGGGTTGCTGCAATGGCTGGAAGCCGCCCAGCTCGACCGGGTCGGCTGCTTCAAATATGAGAATGTGCAGGGCGCCGGCGCCAATGCCCTGCCTGACCATGTCCCCGAAGAGGTTAAGGAAGAACGCCACCAGCGTTTCACCGAAGCCGCCCGCCAGATCGCCGACCGCCGGGCCGCCGCCAAAGTCGGTCAGGTGGTGATGACGCTGATTGACGAAGTCGATGAAGAGGGGGCGATCGGCCGCAGCACCGCCGACAGCCCCGAGGTTGATGGCGCCGTGTTCCTGGAAGGCGAAACCCACTTGTCCCCGGGAGATCTGGTCGCGGTCGAAATCGACGCGGCCGAAGATTACGATTTGTGGGGGCATCCGGTCGGGCCGCCGCAATGACGGACCGCCCCTTCGCGTCGCGGGATCTGTATCGGGCCGGGTTTGAAGTCTCGCCCCGGCCTTTGGTTCTGCTCGACGCGACCGGGGGGGTGATTGAAGCCAATCCGGCGTTTATCGGTCTGGCCCGGCGTCCGTTAGCGGCGTTATGGGGGCAGAAAATTGACTGGATCACGCCATGGCGTGACGGCCCGACGAAATTGTTCCCGCCCACCGGGCCGGCAGAGGACATTACCCTGATCCTGCGGCCGTTGCCGGACGGGGGAATCATGGCCGAAATCGACCATGAGGCCCCCGCCCGCTACCGCGCCGAACGCGCCGAACGCGAAATGCGGGCGATTCTGGAAAATACCTGCGAATTCATTGGCTTGCTAACCCCGGATGGCCGACTGCTCCATGGCAACCGCACCGCTCTGAGCTTCATCGGTCTGGAGGATGACACCTCCCTGCGGGATATGCCCTTCGCGGATACCCCCTGGTGGTCGCATTCCGAGACGGAGCGGGCCAAATTGTCCGCCGCAATCGCCCGCGCCAGTCAGGGCGAACTGGTTCGGTTCGAGACCTCTCATCCTGGCGAGAATGGGCAGGTCGCCGATATCGATTTTTCCCTGCGTCCGGTGTTCGATGCCACCGGAACCGTGGTCTATCTGGTGCCGGAAGGGCGCGACATCACCCAGCGCAAGCAAGCCGAGGCCGAGTTGCTCTCCGCCAAGCTGGAAGCTGAGGCGGCCAACCGGGCCAAATCAACCTTTCTCGCCACCGTCAGTCACGAATTGCGGACCCCGCTCAATGCGGTCATCGGCTTTTCCGAAGCCTTGCTGTCGAAAGCGGTCGGGCCGTTCGAGCCCGAACGGGTCCATGATTATCTCGATCTGATCCATACCGCCGGCCGGCATCTCGGCGAATTGATCAACGATATTCTCGATGTCTCGCGAGTCGAACTCGGCCATCTCAATCTGGCCGAAGATGAAATCGACCCGATCGCCCTGGTCCTCTCGGTGCGGCGGCTGCTCGAAACCCATGCCTTTGATGGCGGCATCACCTTGTCCACCGACCTGCCCACCGCGCCGCTCCGGCTGCGGGCGGACCCGCGTCGTCTGCGTCAGGCCCTGCTCAATCTGGTGACCAACGCGATCAAATTCACCCCCTCCGGCGGCACCGTGATTTTGCGTGTTCGCGTCACCCATGCCGGCATCGCCTTTGAGGTCGAAGATACCGGTATCGGCATTCCGCCGGAGCATCACCGCCGGGTGTGGCAGCCCTTTTTCCAGGCGGATGCCGAACATGCCCGCTCCCATGACGGGGCAGGACTGGGACTGGCGATCGTCAAACGCTTCATCGAGGCCCAGGGCGGCACCGTCGCTCTCGACAGCGCTCCCGGCCGGGGGACCTGCGTCACCATCCTGCTTCCGCCCAGCCGGCTGATTTTCTCCGAGGACGCCCCCAGCCCGTAGCAGGGCATCCGGGGACCGGGCGGACCGTCCCCTCAAGGCCGTTCCTCAGCTGGGGCGCAAGGCGGCGATATTGGCAGCGTAATCGGCTGATTTGAACACCGATGAGCCCGCCACGAAAGCGGTCGCCCCAGCGGCGATCAGGCGGGGAGCAATCGCGGCATTGACCCCGCCATCGACTTCCAGCTCGATCGGACGGTCGCCGATCATCCGGCGAATCCGCACCACTTTCTCGACCTGGGATTCGATGAAGCTCTGGCCGCCGAAACCGGGATTGACGCTCATCACCAGAATCAAATCGAGCCGGTCGAGCAGATATTCCAGCACGCTTTCCGGCGTCGCCGGATTGAGCGACAGGCCGGCTTTCTTGCCCAGGCTGCGGATCACCTGAAGCGAGCGATCGATATGGACATCGGCTTCGGCATGGACGGTGATGTAATCGGCACCGGCCTCGGCATAGGCTTCAAGATAAGGCTGGGCCGGATTGATCATCAGATGGACGTCAAACGGCTTGGCGGTGTGCGGGCGCAACGCCTTGATCACCGCCGGGCCGATCGTCAGATTGGGGACGAAATGGCCGTCCATCACATCGATATGGACCCAATCACAGCCAGCGGCATCAATGGCGCGGACTTCCTCGCCCAGGCGGGCGAAATCGGCGGAGAGAATGCTGGGGGCGATCTTGACGGACATCGGGCGGCGCTTTCTGGAGAAGAATCGGGACGAAAAAGAAGCCGCCCTGGCGATCGGACCAGGGCGGCCATCACTTAGGCGATCTTCGGGGCGAGTTCGCCGCTGGCATAGCGGGCGGTCATCGCTTCCAGGCCGATCACCTTGATCTTGCTCGCCTGACCGGCGGCGCCGAACGCCTCATAGCGTTCGCGGCAGATCCCGCCCATCGCCTTGATCGTCAGCTTGAAATAGTCGCGCGGATCAAACTTCTTCGGCTCATCGACGAAGAACTTCCGGATCGCCCCGGTCGAGGCCATCCGCAGATCGGTATCGATATTGACCTTGCGGACGCCGTGCTTGATCGCCTCGACGATCTCATTGACCGGCACGCCATAGGTCTCGCCCAGGGCGCCGCCATGCTCGTTGATGATCTTCAGCCAGTCCTGCGGCACCGAGCTGGAGCCATGCATCACCAGATGGGTATCGGGAATCCGGGCATGGATTTCCTTCACCCGCGAGATCGCCAACACGTCACCCGTCGGCGGCCGGGTGAATTTGTAGGCGCCATGGCTGGTGCCGATCGCGATCGCCAGGGCATCAACCCCGGTTTCCTTGACGAAGGCCGCCGCCTCATCGGGATCGGTCAGCAGCTGGGAATGATCGAGCTTGCCTTCGGCCCCGACCCCGTCTTCCTCACCGGCGGTGCCGGTTTCGAGCGAGCCGAGGCAGCCCAATTCGCCTTCGACCGACACACCGCAGGCATGGGCGATATCGACCACCTGACGGGTCACGGCGACGTTATAGGCCCAGTCGGCCGGGGTCTTGCCGTCTGCGCGCAGGCTGCCGTCCATCATCACCGACGAGAAGCCGGACTGGATGGCGCGGATATTGACCGACGGCGAAGTGCCATGATCCTGATGCATGCAGATCGGAATCTGCGGATAGGCTTCGAGCGCGGCCAGGATCTGGTGGCGGAGGAAGGCCTCACCGGCATATTTCCGGGCCCCGGCCGAGGCCTGGAGGATCACCGGACTGTCGGTGGCGGCGGCCGCCTCCATGATCGCCTTGACCTGCTCCATGTTATTGACGTTGAAAGCGGGGATGCCATAGCCATGCTCGGCAGCATGATCGAGCAACTGGCGCAGCGAAACGAGCGACATACCAACGGTCTCCTACTTGAGCGTTTTCGGGGGTGACCCGGATTTAGAGACGGGCCAGCGCCGCATCGGCCACCGCCTGAGCGGTAATACCGAAATGATCGTACAGGGCCGGCGCCGGGCCGGACGCGCCGAAACCGGTCATCCCGATCACTGCGCCGTTGTCACCAACCCAGCGTTCCCAGCCAAAGGTGCTCAGCGCCTCGACCGCGACCCGCACCGTGCCTTCGCCCAGCACCGCCGTGCGATATTCCGGGCTCTGACGCGCGAACAGCTCCCAGCAGGGCAGCGACACCACCGCGGTGCCGACCCCTTGGGCTTCCAGCAGGTCTTTGGCGTCCAGCGCCAGCGCCACTTCCGAGCCAGTGGCCAGCAGGGTCACTTTGCGCTCTTCCAGATCGGATTCGGCCAGAATATAGCCGCCAAACCGGGTCAGATTGTCGTCGGCATGGATCGTCCGCAGGGTCGGCAGGGTCTGACGCGACAGAGCCAACACGCTCGGGCCGGACTCATTTTCCAGCGCCACTTCATAGGCTTCGATCGTCTCGATCGGATCGCAGGGGCGGAACACCAGGACATTGGGGGTCGCGCGCAACGCGGTCAGGGTCTCGATCGGCTGATGGGTCGGGCCATCTTCGCCCAGCCCGATCGAATCATGGGTCAGGACATAGATCACCCGCAGCCCCATCATTGCGCTCATCCGCAGCGCCGGCCACAGATAGTTGGCGAAGATCAGGAAGGTGCCGCCATAGGGGATGAAACCGCCATGCAGGGCCAAACCGTTCATGATCGCGGCCATGCCATGCTCGCGCACACCGTAATGCAGATAGCGGCCGGAGAAATCGGTCGGGGTGATCGATTTGGTCGCCTTGGTGACGGTCAGATTGGAATGGGTCAGGTCGGCCGAGCCCCCGATCAGGGCCGGAATGACCTCGGTCAGCAGTTCCAGCGCCTGCTGGCTCGACTTGCGAGTGGCCCATTTCGGCTGTTCGGCGGTCAGCTTGCGCTTGAAGGCCAACACCGCCGCGCGCCAGCCCTCGGGCAGCGGATGGGCCAGGGTCTGCTCGAACGCGGCCCGATCCGGCGCCGCCGCGAGACGGGCTTCCCAGGCCAGACGGTCTTCGGCGCCCCGCGCCCCGGCCGCCCGCCAAGCGGCGAGGATCTCGGCCGGAATCTCGAACGGCGCATGCGACCAGCCCAGCGCTTGCCGGGCGGCGGCGATTTCTTCGGCGCCGAGCGGCGCACCATGGACCTTTTCGGTGCCGCCCTTGTTGGGAGCGCCACGACCGATGGTGGTCCGGCAGGCAATCAGGCTGGGCCGATCGCTGGTTTTGGCGGCCGCAATCGCCGCCGCGATCGCCTCCTGATCATGGCCATCGACCCGGGCGACATTCCAGTTGGAGGCGGTGAAGCGGGCGAGCTGATCATCCGACCCGGACAGGCTGGTGTCGCCGTCGATACAGATGTGATTATCGTCCCACAGCAGAATCAGCTTCGACAGGCGCCAATGGCCGGCCAGGGAGATCGCTTCCTGGCTGAGTCCTTCCATCAGGCAGCCGTCACCGGCAATCACATAGGTGTAATGATCGACCAGGGTACCATAACGGGCGGCCAGCATTCGCTCACCCAGCGCCAGCCCGACCGCATTGGCCAGCCCCTGCCCCAACGGGCCGGTGGTGGTTTCGGCGATGGCGACATGACCATATTCGGGGTGGCCGGCGGTCCGGGCGCCAAGCTGACGGAAATTGCGGATTTCGGCGATGTCCGACAGATCAGGATAGCCGGTCAGATAGCCCAGGGCATAAAGCAGCATCGACCCATGCCCGGCCGATAGCACGAAGCGGTCGCGGTCGGGCCAACGCGGCTGGCTGGCATCGAACTTCAGGAAGCGGGTAAACAGCACCGTGGCGACATCGGCCATGCCCATCGGCATGCCGGGGTGGCCCGATTGCGCCGCTTCGACGGCATCCATGGTCAGGAAACGTATGGCATTGGCCATCTCGGCGGGGGAAGTCATCGCACGATCCTTATCGACAGCGGGGGGAGAGAAAATAAAGCAGGATTAAAATCAGGCTGACAGCGATTCGCGGGGATGCCAGCTGGTCAACAGCTGCCGCTCCCCGGCTGAGCCACCGATCAGCAGAGTCTGGGTCAACTCGCGGGCGCCCTGGCGTTCAACGCCGGTCAATAACAGGCCGGTGGTAATCCCGGTGGCGCAGAACACGCCCTGATCGGAACGGACCAGCTCCGGAAGATGGTGCCAACGGGTCAGATCGAGCCCGGCGGCTTCGACCTCGCGCTGTTCGCTGGCCAGTTGCGGATCGATCCGGGCGAAGAAATCGCCGCCCATCGCCCGGATAGCGATCGCCGCCAGCATCCCTTCCGGCACGCCACCAGTGCCCATCAGGGCATCGATCCCGGAGTCCGGGGTGGCGGCCATCAAGGCCCCGGCGACATCGCCCGCCGGATAGAGAGCGACCCGGGCACCGGCCCGGTGAATCGCCTCGACCAGGGCGCGGTTGCGCGGCTGTTCGATCACATAGATCGTCAGATCAAGAATCGGCTTGTCCAGGGCGAGAGCGAGCTGGCGTAACCGCTCGGCCACCGGGGCGGCGGGATCAACCCGGCCCACCGCGCGCGGTGGCAACACCAGTTTCTCGACGTAACGGGCCGGGACGAGAATGTCGAGTGTGCCAGAGGGCACCAGCGCGACCGCCGCCATGGCATTGGTCATGCCTTTGGCGAGAAAGCTGGTTCCCTCCAGCGGATCAACCACCAATTCCCAGCGCGGCGGATGGGCGGGATCGCCGAAACGCTGGCCGTGATAGAGGGAGGAAATCTCGTCGCGCGGCCCTTCGCCAATGGTCAGCACGGCCTCCAGGCCAAGCTGTTCCAGCCCGGAGGCCATGGCAGCAACGGCGGCATCATCGGCCATCGTCCGTTCGCCGCGTCCGATCCAGTTATAAGCGGCACGCGCGGCGGATTCGGTGGCACGGCGCAGATCATAAGGGCCGGGAAGGGCCTCGCCCGGTGGGATGTGCATCCGCCTTCATCCTTTCCGCCAGTGGGAGAAATGCCTCCCGCAGCCTGTTTTGCCGGGGGTAAAGCGGCCGGTCAAGTATGGCGATCAGAAAAGAGCGGGCTCCCGCCCGCACCCGGCTGGGGCGAAGCCCCAGACCCCCTTTGTTTTTGAAAAAAGCGGGGGTCTGGGGACGTTAGCCCCCAGGCGGGGACCGGGGCGGCAGCCCCGGCTTCAGTCCTCACGGCAAAATTTCCGCCACTTCGGATTGGGCGGGGCCATCGACTGATCATCGGGGCCGGAAAAACGACACGTCCGCCGCTTGCCATCGGTCGCACGCACGATGGTGAACTCTGGCAGCTCTCCGACCGTTTCCCGTCCCCCCGTCTGACCGATCTTATAGGCGTGATATTCCCATTCGCAGCAACTGGACCGTCCCCCCTCGACCAGATAGCCCTCGAAGGGCTCCAGAGTCGCATAGCCACTGGAGAAAAACAGATAAAAGGCGCGGGCCGCCGGATCGAACCGGTACAATTCATGCTCGCAGTTCGGTCCCGCGCCACACGCCCCGCCAAGATCGATCTGGACGAAGCCCCGCGGATCCCGCTGCCCCAGATCAATCTCCCGGGCTGAATGGTCGGACAGGCTGGTCAGCTTCTGCGGCGGCGTGGTGGGAGTGGGCGAATAATGAAAGGCGAGGCTGTGGGTTTCAGCCCCGGGACACTGATCCGTCACCACCTGGACCACCGATCCATCGGCATTGCGGGCACAGACCGTTCGCGAGGGACAGCCCGCCTTGACCGCCGGGGCCGGCGGAGCCCCACAGGAGGAATCGGCCGCCTGGGCCGGATCGGCCGCCGCCAGGATCAGCACCGCAAGCGAGGCCAGACCGAAACCGAACCGCATCGCTGCTCCCCCCTGCCCCGTCAAAAAAGGCGCTCCCCGCATCGGAAAGCGCCTCTCCTTTTTACCAACCGGCCCGATCGCTCAGGCCCGGGATTCCGGCGGAAGATCGGTCGGAACAGCTTCGGCCAACACCTCGGGCTGAGCTTCCGCCACCGGAGCGGGCGCCGCCTTTGGGGTCCGTTCCCGACGGGACCGACGCGCCGGAGCCGGCGGCGGTTCCGGCGCCGTCACCACCTCGACGACTTCGGCTTCAGCTTCGACGTCCGTTTCGAAGTCGCTCTCGCTCTCCGCCTCGATCTCGTCCTCTTCCTCATCGTCCCGGACGCTGGTGCGCGTGGGCAAGGGGATCTGGATCAAGATGAAATCCGGCACATGATCGCCGAAGCCGATCACATCATCGGGATGCAGCATTTCGCCGATCCCCAATTCATCAATCCGGCCGCGCCGCCGCCGGTTGTTGCGGTCATCGCGATCGCGGAACCGACCACGCGGATCAAGGCGCGGGTTGACCGGACCAGCAACCGGAGTTGGCATTTCCTCGGCCATTGTCACCACCACGGGAGGACGAACTACAGGCTCTTCGCGAACCGGCCGAGCCGGCCGTTCAGGACGTTCCGGCCGGACCGGACGCTCCGGCTTGGCCGGCGGCAGTTTGCTCCGACCGCCCCGGCCCTTGCGGGCGCTCATGTCGAGATCGAGCGGAGGAACCCCCTCAATCGTGATCCGGGTAATCGGCGCGCCAATCAATTTTTCGATCGCCACCACCGCTTTGCCATCCTCGGGCACGGCGATGGTGAAGGCACGGCCTTCCATCCCGGCCCGGCCGGTGCGGCCGATGCGGTGAATGTAATCCTCGGCATGGATCGGCACGTCAAAATTGAAGACGTGGCTGACCGCCGAGACATCGATGCCGCGTGCCGCGACATCGGAGCAGACCATCAGTTTGACATCGCCGCGTTTGAACCCGTCCAGGGTCTCGCCCCGGGCCGACTGGGCCATATCGCCGTGCAGCTGACAGACGTCGAAGCCATGCTTACGCAGCGAACGATAGAGGATATCGACATCGCGCTTGCGGTTGCAGAAGATGAAGGCGTTCTTGACGTTTTCCAGCCGGATCAGCCGGCGCAGGGTCTCGCGCTTGTCGATTTCCTCGACCACGGCGAGCGACTGGGTCACCGTGGTCGCGGTCGAATGACCGGGGGAAACGGTGATTTCTTTCGGATTGATCAGGAAGGCGTCGGCGAGGCGGCGGATTTCCGGCCCGAGTGTCGCAGAGAAGAACAGGGTCTGACGGATCTTCGGCAGCAGACCGACAATGCGTTCGACATCGGGAATGAATCCCATGTCGAGCATCCGGTCGGCCTCGTCGATCACCAGCACCTTGACGTCATTCAGCAGGACGCGGCCACGTTCGAACATGTCGAGCAGACGGCCGGGGGTGGCGATCAGCACATCGACCCCGCGATCGAGCGCGGCGGTCTGATCGCTCATCGATTCGCCACCGATGATCAAGGCCTTGGTCAGGCGATGATATTTGCCGTAATTGTCGAAATTTTCGGCGGCCTGGGCGGCGAGTTCGCGCGTGGGTGCCAGAATCAGCGAGCGCGGCATCCGGGCCTTGGCCCGGCCAGCGGCAAGGATCTCGATCATCGGCAGGGTGAAGGAGGCGGTCTTGCCGGTGCCGGTCTGGGCACAGCCCAGCACATCGCGGCCCATCAGGACCACCGGGATCGCCTGAGCCTGGATCGGGGTGGGATTGGAATAGCCGACCTCGGCCAGCGCTCTGAGGAGCTCGGGGCCGAGACCCAGGTCCTCGAAGGTGATCGAGGCACGTTCCGGGCCGTCCGAGCGGCCATGTTGTTCAGGGGATGTCATGTGCGGTCGCTATATAGGGAAACACACGATCAAGTCAATGAAAATGCCGCGATATCGGAGGGATTGCGTCATTCCGGCCCGACCGAGTACCGTGTGCAGCGCCAAAATGTTCCCACAAACCCCGTGCCAGAGGAAGGACCTGCCGCCATGCTGATCGACGCTGACCGTTCCGGCCTGATGATTATCGACGTTCAGGAGGGGCTGGCCCCGATGATGTTCGATCCGCGTCAGGTCTATCGGGGCTGTGGAATTCTGATGCGTGCCGCCACCCGGCTTGGTTTGCCGTTGCTGATCACCGAACAATATCCGAAGGGACTTGGCCACACCGTCGGCGAATTGCGGGAACTGGCGCCGGACAGCGCGGTGATGGAGAAGCTGCATTTCTCCTGTGCCGCCGATCCGGGCATCCGCGCCTGGGCCGAGGGGTTGGGGCGGCCGCGTCTGGTACTGGCCGGGATCGAATCGCATATCTGTGTGTTGCAGAGCGCGCTCGGCTTCAAGCAGGCCGGGTTTGATCCGGTGGTGGTGGCCGATGCCTGCGCGTCCCGCACGGAAAGCAACTATCAGACGGCGATGGCCCGGCTGACCGCCGCCGGGGTGACGGTTGCTACCGTCGAAATGGTGCTGTTCGAATGGCTGCACCGGGCCGGGACGCCGGAATTCAAGGAACTCTCCCGTTTGATTCGTTAGAGCGAGGGTTGGTTGATGGCTGCGCCGCTGATTCTGCTGCCGGGTTTGTTGTGTGACGGGCGTCTCTGGCAGGGGGTGGCCGAAGCGTTGGGCTGTCCGGTTCAGAGTCCTGATCTCAGCCAGGATGACACGCTGGGGGCGATGGCCGAGCGGGTTCTGGCCGAGGCGCCGCCGCTTTTTGCCCTGGGCGGGCATTCGATGGGGGGGTATCTCGCTTTGGAGATTCTCCGGCGCGCGCCGGAGCGGGTTGAGTGTCTCGCTTTGATCTGCACCAAGGCCGGGGCCGATCCCGAAGCCCAGCGTCAGCGGCGGCAGGATGCGATTGCTCTGGCCAGGAGCGGGCGGTTTGGTCAGGTGGTGGCGGCGCAGATCGGGGCGTTGTTCACGGCGGAGACGGCGCAGGATCCGGTTTTGACCGGTTTGTTCCGGGCGATGGCCGAGGCGATCGGGCCGGAGGGTTTTGCCCGTCAGCAGCGAGCGATCATGGGACGGGTGGATTCCACGCCGATGTTGGCGGGGATTGGCTGTCCGACTTTGGTGGTCGGGGGGGCGTTGGATGGGATGACCCCGCCGGCGCTGCAACAGGAACTGGCGGCGGCGATTCCTGGGGCGGTGGTGGAAATTGTGCCGGAGGCGGGGCATCTGGCCCCGCTTGAGCGGCCGGGCGCGGTCGCGGCGGTCTTGCGGCCGTGGTTAGCGGGGCTGCCGCCCCGCACCCCGCTTGGGGGCTGACGCCCCCAAACCCCTGCTCTTTCAGCAGGGGTCTTCTATGCCGGCCTCGGCCCGGGCTTTGGCGCGGGAGGCTTTTTCCCGTTGGCTATCGGAGCGGAGCTGGCCGCAAGCGGCGAGGATATCGCGGCCGCGTGGCAAGCGGATCGGGGCAGAATAGCCAGCATCCTGGAGGATATCGGAGAAGGCTTTCACCGAGCGCACTTCCGGGGTTTCGAAGTCCGATCCCGGCCAGGGATTGAACGGGATCAGGTTGAATTTAGCCGGCAGGCCTTTGATCAGGGCCAACAGGGCGCGGGCATCGGCCGGGGAATCATTGACCCCCTTCAGCAGGATATATTCGAAGGTAATCCGCCGGGCATTGGAGGCGCCGGGGTAATCGCGACAAGCCTGGATCAGCTCTTTCAGCGGATATTTCTTGTTGATCGGCATCAGCCGGTCGCGCAATTCGTCGGTGACGGCATGCAGGCTGACGGCGAGATTGACTCCGAGTCGGGCACCGCATTCGCGCATCATCGGCACCACCCCGGAGGTGGAGAGGGTGATCCGGCGCCGGGAGATGCCGATTCCCTCGCCATCCATCACGATTTCCAGGGCGGTGGCGACATTCTCGAAATTATAGAGCGGCTCGCCCATCCCCATCACCACCACGTTGGACAGCTTGCGGCCGACATCATCGGGGGTGGGCCATTCGCCCAGGGTATCGCGGGCCACCATCACCTGACCGACGATCTCGGCGGCGGTCAGATTGCGGACCAGCAATTGGGTTCCGGTATGACAGAACCGACAGGTCAGGGTACAGCCAACCTGAGTCGAAACACAGGCGGCCCCGCGCTCTTCCTCCCCATCGGGGATGTAAACGGTTTCCGCCTCCTGGCCATCGTCGAACCGCAACAGCCATTTGCGGGTAGTGTCGCTGGAGAGCAAGGCCCGCTCGACCTGCGGACGCCGGACCACGAAATGCTCGGCCAACGTGGCTTGCATGGTTTTTGAAATCGAACTCATCGCCGCGAAATCACTTTCGCCACGATGATAGAGCCAGTGCCAGATCTGCTTGGCACGGAATGGCTTTTCCCCGATCTCCGCCATCGCCGCCACCAATTGGGGACGCGACAGACCGATCAGGTTGGGTCTGGGATCAGGGCTTTCGTTCATCGGCCGGACAATAAAAGACCTCGCCCCAGCGAAGCCAGGGCAAAAATAAAGCGGAGGTCCGGAGGCGTCAGCCTCCGGGCGGGGCCGGGGCGGCAGCCCCGTCAGGCAGCGGACTCCGCCGCTCCAGCGCACTCCGCCAGTTCCCCCCGCCGCGAACCCCCCGCTCCGCCAGGGTGATCGCCACCGTCAACGGTCGCCCATCCGGCTGCGGCCCAAACCCAGCTTCAACACAATGAGTCAACCGCGCCGCCAGCTCGCCCCGCCCAGTGTCCGGCGCCGCCACCAACAAACGATCCGCCTCCCAGCGGATCAACAGATCAGCCGAAGCCAGTTGATGGCGCAACGTCCCGGTCACCGCCCGCAACGCGGCATCCCCCTCTTCCGGTCCATGCCGCTCGATCAATTCGTCCAACCCGTCCAACACGACCAAAGCCAGCGTCAACGGCACCCCCAGCCGGGCCGCCGTGGCATCAATCCGGGTCAGCAACTCTTCCCCGGTGGCTCGGGCCAACGCCCCGGTGGCCGGATCGATCGCCCCCTGGTCGATCCGCAACGCCAATTGATGCAACTGACTCATCCCGGCCAGCGTGGCCACCACCGTCAACAGCAACAACAGCCATTGCGCCCCGAGATGCGAGGCAAAGGGCAAACCCTGATCACTGATCATCCCGGTCAGGACAAAAGCCGCCAGCGGCAGCAGCCCCAACTGCAACCCTTCCAACGCCGTAATCGGAAACAACGCCAGCCCGGCCACCATCACAAACGGCAGAAAGGTGTAGCCGGTTGCCACCACCTGCGCCCCGGCATCCGGCATCGGGAATCCAGCCAGCAACGGATGACTGACCAGAAAAAACAGAGTCGGAATCCCCAGCAGCCAGGCCAGCGCCAGCAACGCCGGCAATGGCCCGTCCGCCCGGCGGAACGATAAAGCCAAAGCGGTAAAAGCCAGACTGGCCAGCATCCGCAGCGCCGCCAGATCAAACGCCACCGCCGGCTTGAAGATCATCAGATCGAGCGGAATCCATAATAACGTCAGGACCGCAAACAAACCGGCGACCAGCCGGACCCGGCCCAGCGTCAGCCGCGCCCGCTGCACCCGCACCGCTGGAGACAGGCTCCAGGAGGCAAGAAGACCCGGCCAAGGCGGCGCCACCACAGCGGCCCATACCGCGCGCAGTCCTTGCCCTGCTCCCTCGACCATGGTTTCCTCCGTCCGGCCCCCCGCAGGATGGCGCCGAAACGGTACCCGCGCCCCCAGGGGGATGCAAGCGAAACGCCAGAAACGCTTGGACGTGCCTCCCCTGCGTCCAACCTCGGCCTTCGCCTATATATCTCAAAAGCTATAGATATAGTGCACAATCGAAATGCGATTGCGATCCGTGCTTAGTAACTGTGCAGAAAATGCCCTGGTATCGTGCATCAAAGCAAGGCAGCCTGGGGGAAATCGCGATTTTCCTGACGTCAGTTTCGGCACATCGTTTGCGTCAGGGAGGAAGGCGTTATAACGGCCGACGTTATAACGTGACAAAAAGCGTTATTTGATCACGAGACTGCAAGAGAGGCGGCATGATCGAGCAATTGTTGGAAATCACCGGAGGCGTGGCCCAGGCCACCGACGATAAGATTCGTCGTATCAACGGGATCACCCGGCGCTCGCGCATGCTCGCGCTCAACGCCACGATCGAAGCCCATCGGGTCGGCGCCCTGGGGCGCGGCTTTGCGGTGGTGGCCGATGAGGTCAAATCGATCTCCCAGGAAATCTCGCAACTGACCGGCTCGCTGCAAAGCGATCTGCGCGGCCGGCTCGACGATCTGTCGAAATGCGGCGCCGAGATGGCGGCGCGGATTCGCGAGGTGCAGGGCGAACGCCTGTCTGATCTCGCCCATAACACCGTCGAGATCATCGACCGCAATCTGTATGAACGCTCCTGCGATGTGCGCTGGTGGGCGACCGATGCCGCCGTGGTCGAAGTCGCCGCCGCCCCCGATCGCCCCGAGGCCCGCGCCGAGGCCTGCCGCCGGCTTGGCGTGATCCTGGATTCCTATACCGTCTATCTCGACCTGTGGGTGGCCGACCGCAACGGCCGGGTCATCGCCAATGGCCGCCCCGACCGTTATCCCGGGGTGATCGGTAGCGACGTGTCCAATCAGCCCTGGTTCCGCGATGCGATGGCCACCGCCCATGGCAGCGATTTCGCCGTGGTCGATATCGAACGCTCGCCCCGCCTGGGCCAATCCCTGGTCGCGAGCTATTCGACCGCGATCCGCGCTGATGGCGAGACCGACGGCCAGCCGATCGGCGCGCTCGGCATCTTCTTCGACTGGCAGGTGCAGGCCCAGGCGGTGGTCGATGGCGTTCGCCTCGCCCCCGAGGATAAAGCCCGCAGCCGCTGCCTCCTGCTGGATTCCCGCCACCGGATCATCGCCGCCTCGGATCAGACCGGGGTGTTGAGCGAGACCTTCCCCCTGCGCCGGAGCGGGGCGGCCATGGGTTATTACACCGATGAAAGCGGGGCTCTGGTCGCCTTCGCCCGGACCCCGGGCTATGAAACCTATCGCGGCCTAGGCTGGTATGGCGTGATCGTTCAGCGCCCGTAAAAGACAGGCAAAGAGGCCCAACCAAGCCAAGAGCGATAGGAGCTCTGGCCAGACTTACTTTTGTGCTACCTTCAATCATTGATCCTCCCTCGGGAGAGGCGCCCCTTCTGTGGGTCGCTGTCTCCTGACAGCCCCGGTAGCACGGAGTTCAATGATGGCCACCCGCTGCGTCTTCATCGACGAAACTGTTCAGAATTCCCAAACCCTGCTGGCTGGGCTGGAGGCGGGGGACATCTGCTATCGACTAGATCGCCAGCGGGACGGACTGCACCAGATCGCCGCCACCCTCGCGGGCTATCGTGACCTGGATGCCCTGCTGATCTTCGCTCATGGCGAGCCGGGAGCGATCCAGCTCGGCAACGTCACCCTGACCCAAGACGGCTTGGCCCGCTATCCGGAAGAACTGGCAGCCATCGGTCGAGCTCTCACCCCGGACGGAGGCATTCAATTCTATGCCTGCGATCTCGGACGGGGACGGAAAGGCGAAGCCTTCGTCGCCGCGATTGAGAAGGCAACCGGGGTTCCCTGCGCCACTTCCTCGACCCCGGTCGGCCATGCCGATCTCGGAGGAAGCTGGAGCCTTGATGTCGGCACCCTCTCAACGCCGATTTTTGCTAATCCGCATTGGCTCGGAACCCTAGGCTTGACCGTGACCGATAATGGAATTGCGTCCCCGGAACGGAGTGGGGGGGAATGGCGAAATCGGTACGCCTTCGCAGCGCTGCGGGCCGATGGCTCTGTTGTGACATGGGGATATTCAGAACGTGGCGGCGACAGCAGCGGGGTGGCCAGCCAGCTGAATGGCACCATCGACGTAACACAGATTTTCTCAACGGACTCTGCCTTCGCGGCGCTGCGCGCCGATGGCTCCGTCGTCACATGGGGAGATTCATCAGGAGGTGGCGACAGCAGCGGGGTGGCCGGCCAGTTGAATGGCACCATCGACGTCACACTGATCTTCTCAACGTCCGGTTCCTCCTCAACGTCCGGTTCCTTCGCGGCGCTGCGGGCCGATGGCTCCGTCGTAACATGGGGAGATTCAGACTATGGCGGCGATAGCAGCGCTGTGGCCAGCCAGCTGAATGGGACAATCGACGTTACACAAATCTTCTCAACACACTACGCCTTCGCGGCGCTGCGGGCCGATGGCTCCGTCATCACATGGGGAGAGTCATCAGGGGGCGGCGACAGCAGCGGGGTGGCCAGCCAGCTGAATGGCACCATTGACGTCACACAGATCTTCTCAACATGCGGTTTCTTCTCAATGTCTGGTTCCTTCGCGGCGCTGCGGGCCGATGGCTCCGTCGTTACATGGGGAGAGTCATCATGGGGCGGCGACAGTAGCGGGGTGGCCAGCCAGCTGAATGGCACCATCGACGTCACACAGATCTTCTCAACGTCCGGTTCCTTCGCGGCGCTGCGGGCCGATGGCTCCGTCGTCACATGGGGAGAGTCATCATGGGAATGGGGCAGCGACAGCAGCGAGGTGGCCAGCCAGCTGAATGGCACCATTGACGTCACACAGATCTTCTCAACAGATTACGCCTTCGCGGCGCTGCGGGCCGATGGCTCCGTCATCACATGGGGACTTTCATCAGCAGGCGGCAACAGCAGCGGGGTGGCCAGCCAGCTGAATGGCACCATCGACGTCACACAGATCTTCTCAACGGGCAATGCCTTCGCGGCGCTGCGGGCCGATGGCTCCGTCGTCACATGGGGGGGCGTGGGGACAGACTATGACGGTAACGCTTACAATTACGGCGGCGACAGCAGCGGGGTGGCCAGCCAGCTGAATGGCACCATCGACGTCACAAAGATCTTCTCAACCGGCTTAGCCTTCGCGGCGCTGCGGGCGGATGGCTCCGTCGTTACATGGGGGGGCGTGGGGACAAGCTGGGGCATTGCTTACAATTGCGGCGGCGATAGCAGCGGGGTGGCCAGCCAGCTGAATGGTACCATCGACGTCACACAGATCTTCTCAACGGACTCTGCCTTCGCGGCGCTGCGGGCCGATGGCTCCGTCATCACCTGGGGATTTGATGGCGGCGATAGCAGCGCGGTGGCCGGTCAACTGACCGATGTGGTCAGCATGGCAAATCCCTATACTGACGATGTGTATCGTGCTGACACGAATATTGCTCCCGTGGTTTCGGCCGCTCTTTCCGACCGGACAATCACCGAAGGCAGGGTCTTTTCCTTCACGCTTCCGGCCGGGAGCTTTACCGATGCCGACGGGAACACGCTGAGCTATCGCGCAACCCTGTCCAATGGGTCCGCTTTGCCCTCCTGGCTGTCCTTTAACACCACCACCCGCACCTTCAGCGGCACGGCTCCTCTCAGCAGCCCTAATTACACGATCCGGGTGACTGCCAACGATGGCCAAGGCGGCAGTGTTTTTGATGATTTTGGGCTGACCACCACCACGCAGATGGCCACCCTAGCGATTGCCGCGAGCACTCCCAGCCGCGCCGAGGGCAACAGCGGCAGCACCTCTTTCACTTTTACCGTCACCCGTTCCGGCAATAGCGCAATCGCGGCCAGCGCCGCCTGGAGTGTCATCGGTAGCGGCAGCAATCCGGCCAATGCCGCCGATTTCCTCGGCAATAGGGTTCCTTCGGGAACGGTTGCTTTCACAGCGGGCCAGACCAGCCAAACTATCACGATCAATGTTGCCGGAGACCGCGCGGTCGAAGCCAGCGAGGGCTTTACCGTGGCCCTCTCCGCTCCCTCCGCCAACACCACCATCACCACCTCCCAGGCTAGCAGCGTCATCCAGAATGATGACATCCTGCCGGCAAGCCTGGCGATTACCGCAACCACCGCCAGCCGCGCCGAGGGCAATAGCGGCAGCATCCCCTTCACCTTCACCGTTACCCGCTCCGGCAATAGCGCAATCGCGGCCAGCGCCGCCTGGAGTGTCACCGGCAGCGGTGGCAATCCGGCCAATGCCGCCGATTTCCTCGGCAATGTGCTCCCCTCGGGAACGGTTTCTTTTGCGGCCGGCCAGACCAGTCAAACCATCACCGTCAAGGTGGCCGGCGATCGCGCGGTCGAAGCCAGCGAAGGCTTTACCGTGGCGCTCTCCGCTCCCTCTGCCAACACCACTATCACCACCGCCGTTGCCAGTGGGGTCATCCAGGATGACGACCGCTCCATTGCCGCCAATGCCATCACCATGACGGCGGTAGACGGTGACAATCACACGAGAGAAGACGGTGGCCTCGCCACTTACAGACTGAGCCTGAACACTCCCCTGACCGATGGCTCCCTCAAGATTGAGTTGACCAGCCAGGATCCCAGCGAGGGGCTGTTTCAGGTCGATGGCCAACACACGTCCGATCAGACGATCGTCTTTGATGCGACTCATCAATCGGCCACGGTCACCGTCTGGGGGGTACAGGATTATGACCCTGACGGAAGCGCCAGCTATCAGATTCAGGCGCGGGCCAGTGCCGGATCCACACCGCCGACCAGCGCGACCGGATCCTGGACCTCTGCGATCCGGACCTTCAACGGAGGAACAAGCGCTTCAAATGCCCATCACGAGACGCTTTACAATGATCCGGACCTGACTCCTGACGGGAGAGATCGCGATAATGCGGTCTATCTGGTGGGAGATCAAACCGGCCCGACCGATGATCATCTGGTCGGATATGATGGACCGGACCGGCTCTATGGCCAGTTCATGCCCGATTTGCTGGATGGCGGGATTGGCGATGACCGCCTCTATGGCGGCTATGATGACGACATCCTGTATGGTCGCAACGGGAACGACAAGCTGTATGGCGAACAGGATGATGATTACCTGAACGGTGGTGCCGGCAACGATACCCTTGATGGCGGAACAGGCGCCGATACCATGGTCGGCGGCGTCGGTAACGACATTTATTACGTCGATGACGCAGAGGACATCGTCAACGACCAGGGCGCCGCCACCGATATCGATACCATCATCATCACGGAAACCATCCGCTACACTCTGCCCAGCACGGTCGAAAACGCCAGCCTTGACAGCGATAGCGGCAATTCCGGCCTGATTGGCAACGCCCTCAAAAATATTCTGACCGGCAATGACGACAACAACAAACTGAGCGGCGGGGCCGGTAATGACACTCTGATCGGTAACGAGGGCAACGACATTCTGACCGGGGGCCTAGGCGCTGACCGCCTCACCGGGGGAGACGACACCGATATTTTCCGCTTTGCCGCGCCAAACGAAGGCGGAGACACGATCACCGACTTCAGCCGGGGCGCCGACAAAATCCAGTGTGTCCAGAGCGCTTTCGGCGGCCTGACCGCAAGTCAACTGGCCCAAGGCCGTCTGGTGTGCAATGCCACTGGCACCGCCTCGGGCACCGGCGCTCAAGTCATCTTCAATACCCGGACGGGGGTGTTGACCTATGACGGGAATGGCACCGGGAGCGGGGGCGCAACCACCATTGCCACTCTGACGATCCGAACCCTCGCCGCCAGCGATTTCCAGATGGTCGCCTCTTAATTAAAGCGATTCTGGCCGCCCCCTGGCTTGCATCGGCGCCGCCGAGTCGCTATCACACTCCCCTTGCGACTGCGGCAGGGGGACCGCCGGATGACCGATCATGCCAAGGCCCAGCGCCTGGCCGAGCAGGTGGGGGCGCTGATTCATCAGCGTGACGCCTCGTCTCATTTTCTCGGCATCACCCTCGATGCGATTGGCCCCGGCCGCGCGGTTTTGTCGATGAGTGTGACGGACTCCATGCTCAATGGGGTGGGCCTCTGTCACGGCGGCTTTACCTACAAGCTGGCCGATGATGCGTTCGCTTATGCCAGCAATTCCCATAACCGCGTCGCGGTCGGCCAGCATTGCACCATTTCTTATCCGGCACCGGCCCGACTGGGCGACCGCCTGACCGCCACCGGGCAGGAAGTGTTCCGCCAGGGCCGCAGCGGAATCTATGACGTCGTTGTGACCAATGCGACCGGAACCACGGTGGCCTTGTTTCGCGGCCACGCCCGTTTTCTCGACGGCCATCATCTGGCGGAGGAAAGTGCGTGAGGAGGACCCTGGTTCCGGCGCGACACACCCCCCGTCCGTATCGATTTGACTGGCACACTCCGGCCTGTTTGCCGACCAGAGTGGCCCGAACCCCGCGAGGGAGGACCTGATCCTTGACCACCAGCCTTGATCGTCGCAGCCCGCCGCCGGCCTCGCTCCTCGATCCGATCGAAACGGCCAGCCGCGACGAAATCACCGCTCTCCAGGTCCGCCGCTTGTCCTGGTCGTTGCATCACGCTTATGACAATGTCGTCTCGTTCCGCCAGCGCTGTCTGGCGCGGGGAATTCATCCCGACGATTTCAAAGGGCTCGACGACCTCGCCCGTTTCCCCTTCACCAGCAAGGAGGATCTGCGCCAGACCTATCCCTTCGGCAGTTTTGCCGTGCCGATGGATCAGGTGGTGCGGATTCACGCCAGTTCCGGGACAACCGGCCGCCCGACTGTCGTTGGCTACACCCGGAATGACATCGACACCTGGGCGACGGTGATGGCCCGGTCGATCCGCGCCGCCGGGGGGCGGCCGGGCGATCGTTGCCATGTCGCTTACGGCTATGGCCTGTTTACCGGCGGCCTCGGCGCCCATTACGGGGCGGAGCGGCTCGGCTGCACCGTGATTCCGATGTCCGGCGGTCAGACCGAGAAGCAAATCCAGTTGATGTTCGATTTCCAGCCGGAAATCATCATGGTCACCCCCAGCTACATGCTGTCGATGGTCGATGCGATGGAGCGGATGGGCCATGATCCGCGCTCCTGCCCGCTGAAAATCGGCATTTTCGGGGCCGAGCCCTGGACCGGGGCGATGCGGAGCGAGATTGAAGCCCGGCTCGGGATCGATGCGATCGACATTTATGGCCTGTCCGAGGTGATCGGCCCCGGCGTGGCCTGTGAATGTATCGAGACCAAGGACGGCCCTCACGTCTGGGAAGATCATTTCTATCCGGAAGTGGTCGATCCGGCGACCGGTGAGGCGGTCCCTGACGGCCAGATCGGCGAGTTGGTCTTTACCAGCCTGAGCAAGGAAGCCTTGCCGGTAATCCGCTACCGGACCCGCGATCTGACCCGCCTGTTGCCGGGCACCGCCCGCAGCTTCCGCCGGATCGGCAAGATTACTGGCCGGTCCGACGACATGCTGATCATTCGCGGCGTCAATGTCTTCCCGACCCAGGTCGAGGAACTGGTGCTGCGCGACGGCCGCCTCGCCCCGCATTATCAGATCGAGGTCGGCCGCGAGAAACATCTCGATCAGGTGACGGTGATTGTCGAACTGCGCTCCGATCAGACTCTCGATGCGACCCTGACCGAGGCGGTGTCGCGCGATCTCCAGCATCATATCAAGAGCCTGATCGGGATCACCACCCGGATCCGCGTCCTGGCCCCGGACTCGATCGAACGCTCAATCGGCAAGGCCAAACGGGTGATCGATCTCCGCCCGAAGGAGTAAAATGGACGAAGCCCCGGCCCCTTACCGGCTGATCCCCGGCACGGCCGAAGTGGTGATCCTGTGCGATCACGCTTCGGCAGCGATTCCGCCCGAATTAGATGGTCTCGGCCTCGCGCCGACGGCGCGAACCGCGCATATCGCCTGGGATCCCGGGGCGGCGCCGGTGGCCCTGGCCCTGGCCCGGCGGCTCGACGCCTGGGCGGTTTTGAGCGGAATCAGCCGACTGGTGATCGATCCTAACCGCCCGCCCGGCGGTCCCGGTTCGATCCCGGCCGAATCTGATGGGGTCGCGGTGCCGGGCAATCAGGCCCTGCCCCCGGAGCAGATCGTCACCCGGATCTCCCGCTGGTTCGATCCCTATCATCAGGCGATCGCCCACACCATCCGCGCCGCCGGCCCCGCCCCGACGGTGGTGGCAATCCACAGCTTCACGCCCCGTCTGGCCAGTTGCCCCACCCCCCGGCCGTGGCATGTCGGCATCTTGTGGAACCAGGATGACCGGCTCGCCGCGCCGCTGCTGGCCGAATTGCGGTCCTGCCCTGATTTGGTGGTCGGGGATAATCAGCCTTATTCCGGCCGCACGACGAATTACACCCTCGATTGTCAGGCCGCCGCTTTCGGCCTGCCGCATGTCTCGATCGAAATCCGCCAGGATCTGCTGACCGCGCCGGACGCGGCGGACCTGTGGGCGGACCGGCTGGCGGCCTGCCTGAGGCCCTCTTTGCAGCGGCAAGCGGCGGAATGAGCGGGCGCGCCTATCCCGCCCATCCGCTGCCGGGGGTGCTGGCCCTGGTTGAGCGCGACGGACGGCTGTTGCTGGTGTTGCGGGGCCGTGAACCGGATCGCGGCAAATGGGGTCTGCCCGGAGGCCTGATCGAACTGGGCGAGAGCCTCGCCGAAGCGGCCTTACGTGAGTTAGCCGAAGAAACCGGGATCACGGCCGAGGCGGAAGGCGTGGCCGATGGGTTCGACGTGATCGACCGCGACGATTCCGGCCGGGTCCGCTACCATTTTGTGCTGTCGGTGGTGCGGTGTCGCTGGCGGGCCGGAGACGGCACGCCGGGAGATGATGCCGCCGCGGTGGCTTGGGTGACGCCGGAGCAGATCGACACCCCGGACTGGCCTTGTAGCGTCGCGGTTGCCCGCCTGGCTCGCCTGCTGCGCTCGCCGGGCTGAGCCCCTGTTTCGAATCATTACAAAAAGATCACCCGGCGGCCATCGTTCGGTAACCTGGGTTTGGGCATGATCCTCCCATCAGCTTCTGAGCCTCAGCCACTCTGAAGTCCTCCCTCGGATCTAAACGCGCTCTCCCCCCAAGAGCCGTCTTTCTCGAAAGCCCCCGCCTCTCCCCCCAGAGGCGGGGGTTTTTCGATTGAAAGGGCGGGCGGCCGCTCCTAGCCTCGTGAGGGGGAGACCCCCCCGACAGACAGGAAGGGGAGAGGGGTTGACTTCCTCCCCCGCCTAAAGGCGGGGGATTCCTGAGCCTTGCGACACAGGTTCCTGCTTCACGGAGTCCGACCCGAGATGCCGAAGCGCCCCAGGATTTACAGTCTCTCCACAGGCTGTCACCGCCAGTCCGGCGGCCAGAATGTTGCGAGCGGCGTTGATGTCCCGGTCATGGTGCGTCCCGCAATCGGGACACGTCCATTCCCGGTCAGACAGGGACAGCTTGTGCCCTGTCGATCCGCACGCATTGCATGTCTTCGTGGACGGAAACCAGCGGT
>Ga0209373_10001308_pt1 | contig 30366 bp, 22 predicted proteins | sample Higcelweek5metaG_FD_187173 | JGI IMG/M metagenome (GOLD analysis project Ga0209373, IMG submission 187173) | Freshwater pond sediment microbial communities from the University of Edinburgh, under environmental carbon perturbations - High... | ecosystem: Environmental > Aquatic > Freshwater >... | reverse complement strand
CAGCGACAACCGATCCACCATCAATTTTGCCATCATTACCCTCAAGGGTCATATAAGCAGGAATTGGCATAAGATACTCCTTTTTTTGAATGAAAACGTTTAATTTCTATAATACACACAGAGTGTGTGATGATATACAATGAAACTATGAAAGAACACCTGACAGTCAATTTACATTAAGCTCACATATCAAACAACATCTTAGAGCAACTTTATAATTTAAAGGTTAAATTTTCAACTGACGCATTGTCAACATTTCATCTCCAACCTTATGATTTATTAAATACGCAATCACCATGCCAAACTGATGAAAACTTGAATTCTGCCTAAATATGCAAATAAAACCCCATAAATTACTCAAATTCATCACTTTTATCCTGAAATACAATTTTTTTGTGGTTGATCTAAAAAGTCTTAAAATTCTTAAAATGAGAATTTTCTCTTTTTAATTCTCAAAGTGACTGATAATTATTACTCCCTGCATATGGATATAATTATTTTTATCTTTTCATAAGTCAGATTAATAAATTAATACCTCTTATGGACAATCGTCAACCTCAAAGGCACACTTTTATCTTATGGCATATCACTATCTGGAAGTAACCTGCGGACAAGATCCCGGACGACGCTATCTTCTTGCTGATGGAGCTATCAGCCTTGGACGTAATCCTGACAATATTATTTGCATTGATTCCAAAGAGCGAATTGTATCCAGTCATCATGCTATTATCTATAAATATCCCGGCACAGTGACAATTCAGGATTTATCGAGTACAAATGGCACTTATAAAAATGAAGCCCGTATAACTCAGGAAGAACTTGTCAATGGGGATATTATCGGATTTGGTGAGAAGGGGCCGCGCCTTAAATTAATAATTTCAGAAACCGAGCTCCCGACCAATGCATCTTCTAAACCGCGCAAACTGCCGCTTGTAAACACAGATGACACAGATCATGCTTTCAATGAAAAAACCGGCCTTGAACAGGATAACACTGACAACGGCGATAATCTTTTTTCAAAAAAACAACCCGGCAGGAAAAATGATCAAAAAGTCAACAATGTCGGTTCTCTGACTATGGAGATTGAAGACAAGCTCCGGAACAAACGTATTACTGCAGATGAAATGCACAATCTGATGAAGAAAAGTGACAGGGTCGAAAAAATTCTTCAAAAAGGCAACCTCAGTGAAACTCAGGTCCATTTCCTTCACACAGCTTATGGCGCTCACCGCAAATCAAGACGCGGCTTCCTGACAACCATATATTTCATTATCGGAATATCACTTATACTTATAACTTTTTTTACTGTCAGAATGTACCAATACAAAAACCAGGTTAAAAAAGCATACAACCTTGAGAAAGAACTTGACGGGTACGAGCAGAAGATCGCGTCGGCAAAAAAAAGCGGCGCCAATACAAAAGAGATCAAAACTCTTATTACTGAGCTCGAAGAAAAGAAGGGACAGTTCAACTCTGTAAAGCTCACTCTGAAAGAGGAAGATTTTGAACGTTTTTATGAAGATACTGTAGAAATGTACATCAGCGATATAATGTCACGTTTTGGAGAGACTGATTATCACATTCCACCACAAATGACTGAGCGTGTCAAATACCATCTGGGTGTCTACTCCGGTTCGCTCAAATCGGTTATAACCCGCTATCTTGAACGCAAAAAAATCTACTTTCCCATGATATGCCAGATTTTTAAAGAAAAAAAAGTGCCTCTTGATCTTTCTTACATATCAATGCTTGAAAGCGGATTCAATCCTAAAGCATTAAGCAGCGCCGGAGCCCGTGGATTGTGGCAGTTCATGCCTAAAACCGGCCGGTCTTTCGGACTCAGGGTTGACGATGTGGTAGATGACCGCTGTGATCCCAGAAAAGCAACCTACTCCGCCGCGGAATACTTCAAGGATCTCATTGGAATCTTCGGCGGGCAGAGTTCTGTAATGCTTGCAATGGCTGCGTATAATGCCGGTGAAGGCAGGGTGATGGGAGCACTGCGTAAAATTGATGACCCGATGCGAAACAGGGACTTCTGGTATATTTACAGAATGGGATACCTTGCTGAAGAGACAAACGAATACATTCCGCGGGTTCTTGCTCTTATGATAATTGATCAGCATCCGGAGCGCTACGGCTTCAGGGAACTGACCCCGCTTGATGAAGAGAGTCTTACAGCAGAGAACGACTTCATTCCACTTAAAAAGAACATTACGGTTGATTCACAGTAATTGTTTTTTTCATACTTGCACCAAAAAGAGCGCATAACTTTGCGCTCTCTGGCTTATTAAAATATCACTATTCAAGAAAATCATAAGGTTCTGCATCTCTCTCTGATACTTTACTTAATACAATATTTACATTTGCATTTTTATTGTCATTTCTCGATTGACATTCCGTGATGGGAAATCGATGGGTTTTCATGTGAATATTTATTGCCGGGTTGGAATATTTGACGTATGCAGATGAGGAGGATGGCCACACAGGGCCCATCCCTACGGTTACGTTTCATTTTGATCACGTAGGAGGATGGCCCTATGTGGCCATCCTCCTCGTTTAATCCTGCAATTGTATTTCTTCGATTGAATCGTTGTTTGTTGTTTTTAATACCAGACAAATTTTAGCTGCATTTACAAATCATAATAAACAATCCAAAAAAAATTCCCGGCATCTATTTCAACACCGGGAATTCAATTCATTGTGACGCTATTAATATCAGTATCAGTTTATTTTGACAAGTGCACCAGTGACTTCTGTCATTGCTGAACCTTTGACTGCGACTTTAACCCCTGACATTTCAGCGGAAACACTGCCTTTAATGGCCATTTTCGCATCTGCAGAAAGATCAACATTGGTACCCTTCGCCTTGAATGCTGAATTGGCCTTCACGTTGACATTGACACCTGCTATAGAAAAATCGCTCTTTGCCTTCATGTCAACTTTACCCTTTGCAGCTTCCATTTTGATATTGGCACCGCTTATCTCAAGGTCTTCGGCAGCTTTTATAACAATCTTCCCTTTTGATTCAAGGGAAAGTCCCTTTGCTCCGTCAAGTGTGACAGTATTTTTACCTTTACAATCAGTGAGCACCATTGTCCCGCCGTCATCATCAAGCTGAATAACATGACCGGCCTTGGTCTGAATAGTAAGTTTTTTCGCTTTGTCATCTATTTTTATGACATGCCCCTCGCCGCTTGTAACAACAATGCACGGGGAATCATTATACGCCATCATGATATTATGCTTGTCGGCAGTCAGTGTTGTAGTCTTGTTTTTATCATCAATGAGCATCTTGCTTCCATAAGTTGTAACAACAGAAATAAGATCATTCTCATCATCAAAAGTCATGACATTCTTTGCGGCGGTCGTGACATGTATTTTCTGTTTATCTTTTGTATCATCAAAGACCATTTCGTTCTTGCCGGCGGTCCTGATAACGCTCTGCTCCTTATTTGCACTGACAACCGGAGATATTGTATTTGCATTTGGTACAGTACCGATCCCAAGCGGTTTGTCAATATCACCGTCAATACAGGCAAGTATCATCTCGGCACCCTCATGAGAGGGAAAGTGTATTCCGTAGCTGGGGCCGCTGTACGGCTGCGCAAGCCGCACATACTTTGACGCATCATAATTTTTATTATCACTGATATCAAAAGGCATGCGGACTTTATAACGTCCCTGATCGTCAAGGCTCGCGTAATCTGAACCGTTTGCCTCGATCGGTGCGGTTATGATCCCGTTCACCGGCGTTGCTTTATGAGAGTGCTGGGGCGCAAAGAAAGTGATCATCTTCGATGCAACAAGCTGAAAATGATTTATGTATGTTGCCTGTTTGTCAAACCCTGAGGCACTTGTATGCGCCGCTGAATGTGTAACTGACAGAATAAGATAGGTATCGTTGCACTCATTGCGTGAATGTTCATTTAATTTAAAGCGCATACCGGCACGGAAACCACGGCAATCACTGCTTCCTGTAATATCAGAAACTTCCTGTGAATGCTGTCTGGCAAGTAACGCAGCCTCTTTCTGAGCATTATCAGTATCACGGAATTTTCCACCGTACTGATAATCTTTTCCAACCATGCCGCCCTCGATCGGCTTCTGTCCATTAAGCGCAACTTCAGGTGTGCGGTAATTATAATTCTTTACAAAAGTACTTTTGGTGACAACATTTCTCTGAATATTAAGCCTGCTGCAGTATTCTTTATCAACAGCGGCATTGCTCTGAACCATTCCTGATTTAGACCGGTAGACAATTTCATTATCTCCGGAAATATTTACAAATGAATCGGGCTTATCTGAAATTATGAGTTTATCTTTGCCGACACTTTCCAATTCCTCTTTTAAAATAGGCAGTTCCTTGAAAAAGTACCATATTCCGGCCTCTTCAAGTAAACGCTGAATAAAATTAAGATCTGTTTCCTTATGCTGGACAACAAACTCCCGTTCAGGATAACTTCCCTGTAAATCGAACGTGTAATAGTCGGATAGTCCGTTATCGTCAAGCACCTTCTTGACAATGGCATCAACTTTCATTTTCTGAAATACACGCGACTGGATATTGAGCCCCGCAAGCCAGAGATGCGGTACGAGATGAACAACATAGGTTGAGAAATCTGTTGACGTTTCCACATAGGAGAACTTTGAAACAATTCCTGAGTACGGATAGAATTCATCATCGCGAAAAATAAAAAGCGATGCCGGTTTGTTAAGGATATCTTCAGACTTGATATCCGGGTCGGGAGATCTGAGTGTAATGGTGTAATCGTAGCAGTCGGAAATCTTGTCGACTCCTGCGAATTCCACTACATGAAATGTCTCAACTTTCAAAGAACCACATAAAAATACAAATTGCACCTGATTTGCTTTTGCCGACTTCATTTAAGTGCCTTTCCTTGACCTCAGAAAGAAGCGAGTTTCTGATTTGCCAATTTAAAACGTGGGTGATCGGGTTGTGAAATATACATCCTTTTCAAGGTATTCCAAGCCATAAGCGCCTGTTGTCGGGACTCCGGCGACTTTGTGGCATTGTACCTGTTATCGTACGTAATTGCAGTATAGTAAAGAGCATCATTTCTGACAGTCTGAATGTTGCGGATAACACTCGGACGAGTCAATGCGAGCTCAAATTTGTCAAGAGCCAGTTTATCTTTCCCCTGCATGAGGGCAACGCGGCCTTCGAGCAGCACATACCAGGCATCCTCGCTTGTAAAACTTGCAATAATCGATGATGCTTTGGCAACCTTGCCCTGCTCAAGTAATGCGTATGCCTGAAGTATATACCCTTTTTCCTGATTTGGATGTCCTGGAGGCATATTGTCAATTGCAGTTACAGCATCGCTGAACGCGGATGTCCTGCATGCGGCATCAGCGACTGCAACCATATCAGTTTCATTATATTTTTTCACCAGCTGCTCAGTTGGAGAATCCGACTGAAACGATCCTGGATCTTTTACAATCTGAGAACTACCTCCCGGTTGTTTCACAGGTTGTTTGACGGGTTGCTTGACAGGCTGTTTAACCGGTTGCTTGACAGGCTGTTTTCCCGTTTCAAAATCCGTATCAGCAATTGTATCGTGCCTGACAATTACAACTGTATCATGCTGCTGCCGGGGAATAGTCTGTCCAACCCCAGAATCACTTACAGCAGGTGTTGTATCCCTGACTGTTCCGCCAGGTATTGTTCTATCCGGATTTGACGGAGGAAATGCAATAAGCAGTCCGGCAACAGCGCCGACAACAGCAATGGCTCCTGCCCCGATCAGAATGCGGTTAAGGTGCTTGATCCTGAGCGGCTTTTTCTTTTGCAAAGAGGTAAAGTTCAATGGATTATCGATGTATTGCTTTACAAGTTCATCGGCCCCGTCAGATGACAAATGCTCATAGGCATTCTGAAGTGCTTTTTCCAGATCATTTGCAGTTAAAAAACGTTCGCTTTTATCCTGACTGAGACATTTTTCAACAGCCTTGCCAAGATGGGGATTTATATCAAGTGAAAAGGAATCAAATTTCCTGTATGAATTGATTATTTTCATACGCATCAGATTTGTTACAGTCTGCTGTGGAAATGTTTTTTCCCCTGTCAGTGCTTCATAAAGAATTGTTCCAAGCGAGTAGATATCACTTCTCTGATCTATTTCACTTTCGTCAAGCTGCTCTGGTGAGAGATACGGCAATGTTCCGACGATATTGCCCGCAACAGTATGCAGACCGACCTCTGTGGGTCTTGCAATACCAAAATCCATCAGCTTGACAACACCATTTGTGCCGATCATGATATTTGCAGGTTTCAGATCGCGATGAATTATTCCATTGTAGGTTTTACCATAAATTAGAAATTGCTGCGTATGCGCATAACCAAGGGCATCGGCAACCTGAATACCAATAGCCGTGACAATTGATTGCGGTATCTTTCCGTATTCGTGTATAAGATAGTCTAATGAAACACCTTCGACCAGCTCCATTTCAATATATGGAAGACCGTTCCAATCACCCACAGAATATGTTTCAACTATGTTGGGATGATGAAGCTTTGCGGAAATTTTAATTTCTGTTTCAAAACGTTCCATCAGTTCCGGACGTTCTGTCGGAAGCAGTACCTTGACAGCGCGATACATTTCAAGTTTTTCATTCCAGACACGGTAAACTCGTGCCATTCCACCTTCACCAAGTGTTCCGGCAATAATACCTGAACCAAGTGGTATCTGCTCATTGCCATCAGGAAGTTTTGCTATTGTAGTTGCAGCATTAAGTGAAGTTTTTTTCAATCCTGCCTGAGAGTATGGATTACCAGCACCACTCTGATTCGATGGAGGCATATTCATTCTGCCCATCTGACTCTCATCAAGTGTCTTATCGAAATTATTCTGATCCTGCTGTCTGCCGAAATTATTTGACCGGTCCATCATAACAAAATACAATCCCTGCTTTTAAAAAAATGCGACTATCTCAAATCCAATTACGCACAAAGAACCTGCGGCTATTCCAATCACCATTTTTGTACCGGATCGTCCGGCCTTACTCCATTCATGATTAGCGCGGCTGGTCTGACGATTTCCGCTTTCCACAACAGCCCAGACAAAACCTGCAATTGCTCCGGCACCAAGCGCAAGCCTGAGCAGATCTTTTTTGGTGAATGGATCTTCAATAACCACACTGTCTCTAATCAGCGTATCTGCAACAATTGTGGCCACCCCTTCAGTAATTACTACATTTGTCTGTGCCGGGTGATACTTCAAATCAGGATGCTTGACTTCAATGATATACTTTCCGGGATTTATAAACTCGTTTACAAGAGGCGTTTTCCCAAGCGGCATTGTCATATATACATCGGCATCTTCAGGTATGCTGTTGATTTTAAGCGTTCCGAATTTTGGTTTTAATTTCTTTTCAATGACGACTGTGGTGTTTGCGATAATCATCACCTGTTCAATCTGACTTATTCTCTGAACAGGATCAATAAGTTTTACAACATAGCGGCCGACAGGAACTTTTTTCTCGACAACAGGTGAATTACCAATGTAATTATCCCCGAGCCAGATCTCCACACCCTCGGGATCAGTTGTAACTGTCAATTTCCCTTCATCAACAGCATAAACATTACAGAACAGAAGTGTGATAACAGCTGCAAACAGTGATGAAAATCTTTTTTGTATCATATCGACCCCGGTGATAAAGAAGTGTTTTTATCAAATCAATTTACAGAATTCCTGATTTATCACACTTAACAAAACAACGCTTTTGGTAATTGTATCAGTTATCCATAAAATTCGGTACTAAAATAAAATGTTCCTACGGTTAAAAAGCGCACACTGTATATTATAAAAGATTGATTGGTACATCAAAAAGTCTCATCAATCAATTGTTCACTTAATAAGGTAATTCGCGTCATAAACATATGTACGGTTTAATAATATAGATTATCACACCATTCAGCGTGAAAGTTTTTTGAGGAGATTGAAATTATGTTCGTAAATGATAAGGTAATCTGGAAAGAAGGACTGTTTTTACAGCCACAGCACTTTCAGCAGTCTGAACGTTTTATTCTCAGCTCAATGCAGGCACGATTTTCTGCATATGATCCGTTTTATTTTGGATTTCTGAGTTACGAAATAAATAATGATGCTCTTGCAAATAATACATTCACATTGACTCAGGCACGCGGTGTTCTGCCCGACGGTACATACTTTTCAATTCCTGAGAGCGCAGGGGCTCCTCATGCACGCACATTTTCAGAGCATTTTTCACATGATCAGATGACTCTTGATGTCTTTTTAGCGCTTCCGCAGATTCTTCCGGGCCGTCCATCAGTTGCAGAACAGGAAATCTCAGTAACAGGGACACGCTATAAAACCAGCAAGCCTGCGTTGACTGATGAAGTTTATGGACAGATTAAAAAAGAAATAGAGGTTGGCAAAGCCAATTTCTCCATACTTTTCGGTAATGAGTCCCGTGATAATTTCAGCGCAATTCCTGTTGCCCGTCTTATCAGGTCTGCAAATGGACAAATAATACTTGATTCATCATTTATCCCTCCGCTGCTGCGGATCGGAGCATCTTCTGTACTGTGTAATCAGCTCAGATCTCTGCTTGAAATGCTGCTTGCCAAAGGGATTAACCTCTCACAGAGCAGACGCCAGTTAAAGGGCGGCTTCGCAGAATTCGCTTCAGATGAAATCACGTCTCTTACACTTCTTCTGACAATCAACACTTTCACGCCGGTACTGAATCAGTATTATCATACGTTAAACATTCACCCGTACAATCTGTATTCAATACTGCTGCAATTTGCAGGCGCGCTATGTACATTTTCAGCAACTGTCGGAATTACGCAGCTTCCGGGATATGACCACACTGCCCCCACAATGTCGTTTGTTCAGCTTGACAAATCGATCCGTGAAATTCTGGGCGCTGACATATCCGCCGGATGCGTACCCATTCCTTTAAAAGAGGTCAGTCCTGCAACATTTGTTGCACAGGTTACAGATACAAAACTATTTGAAGTGGCGACGTTTTTTCTTGGTATCGCCGCAGATGTTCCCGAAAGAGAACTGGTGGTCGGATCACTTACACGTATCAAGATGAGCTCAAGAAATCAGCTTGACACATTAATACAATCTGCAATGCCCGGTCTGCCGCTTATGCATGTAATGGCACCACCTCCCAATCTTTCATCAAAACCGGGATACGTTTACTTTTCATTGAATCAGCGCAATATGTTCTGGGATACAATCCGTGCAACAGGAACAATTGCAATGTATTTTCCAAATAACTTTCCAAATCTTAAAATGGAACTGCTTGCGGTTACAGCATAAAGGTTGACTTATGGCTACAAACTCATTTTCAAAAACGATCATTTCACAGACAATGGATATAAACCTCTCCAAAGGCGGAGGGGCGAAAACTGAAACACTGACTACACTTTGCACCGATATATTTCTCATTGTCATTAAAATGCGTGATGCAGAAGATCTCGGCGACACAGCTTCTCTGAGGAAACTTATCCTTTACTACCTCAAACAATTTGAAAAAAACTGTTCAGTAATAGGAATTCCCCCCGAAACTGTTGATGCTGTCAAGTATGCCCTTATTGCCATTCTTGACGAAACTGTACTTTCCATTCCAAGTGAGGCGCGAAATTTCTGGATTGTCAATCCGATGCAGCTTGAAATCTACGGCAGTAACAACGCAGGTGAGGAATTTTATCGAAAACTTGATGGATTACTGGAAAGTCCGGAAGCAAACCGCGACGCATGCGAAGTGTTTTATATCTGCCTCTGTCTTGGATATCAGGGCAAGTACATTTTTGGAAATACTGACGAACGTGAGGAAGTCATAACAAAACTCGCGCGTACTCTTGTCAAGGCTGGAAACCTGCAGATCGACCAGCTGTCGCCTCATGCAATACGTAAAACTTTACTCAAAAAAGCTACTGGCGTTAAAAAAACCATACTGATTCCGCTTTGGGTAACAGGTTCTGCACTTGCAGCAATTCTTGTAATTTCCTGGATTACAGTAACTGTACTTTCAGCTACAAATGCAGGTCTTATCACCGGCATGATCGGCCGCTGAAAAGTTTTACAGGTATTCCTCATTAATTTACAGCACATATAATTTCAAACTGACATCTGTAATCAATTACAGATGTCAGCTGATTGATTTCTCAGCCTATTTAAGAGCGCCTGTTGTGATAATCGGCAGTACCGGATCAATTATTATAAAATTCTTTACTGTTACAGTAACACTGTCACAGGCACTGCTGCAGGACCCGTTTTCCGAGCGGACATAATACTTGGTTGTCACTGAGGGCGACACACTTGTACTTGTCAATGCAGTTTCACCGCAGCTCCCGCTATACCATTTTGTAGCTGTACGGTCGAAGATTGAACTGATTGAATTAAGTATAGGTTTTATAATTAACGCCGAAGTGGATAATTCAACAGTATCACCTAAACTGATAATTGTATCGTTCATTGGAACTGGTTTTGACGGAACAGACAGAACAGTAAGTGTGACACTGTCAATTGTAGTATTACAGGTACCTTCAGCACGAACATAATATTTGTATGTTCCGCTCTTTGCCGGCTCTACAGCGATTTGACTATTGTAAAGTGATTTAATCATTATACCGCTGCTGATTAAAGCCGTGCTGCACTGAGGATCAGAATACCATTTCCATCTTGGTGCACCTGTGCCCAGAGTCCCGCCGGTCACTCTGAGGATGGAGGTATTGCCCGCGCATATGCTTGACGGATTGGCAGTAACCGAAGCAGGTTTGACAGATGGAACAGACACTGTCACTTTTGCGACACTGCTTGTAACCTGCCCACCTGCATTCATCACAATACAATCATAATTTCCAGAATCAGCCGCAGTCAATACTGAAAACGAAAGCGCTGCGCCTGTTTTTCCTGCAACTGCGGCACCATCTTTACGCCACTGATAATTTAATGTTCCGGCGCCTGACGCTGCAATACTTAATATTGCCGGCTGAGATGCACATGTTGCAACTGCCTGAGGCTGTAAAGTAATTACCGGTGCAGCGATGTTGCTCACTGTAATTGCAATATTCTTTACTGTAGTATCATGACCGTCAGAGGCAATAAATGAAAACAGATACGTTCCCTGTGCCGATGTGCCAAAAGTAAACAGCCCGGTCAATGGATTGAAAGCCGCACCTGATGGTAATGCAGAAACACTGATCGTAATCGGATCATTATCAGGATCGCTGAATCTCAGAGTATCAGTAAGCAGTTTTGATGGAGTAAGAGTTGTATCGTTTACACCGGATATAACAGGATACCTATTGACATTAGGCACTCTGACTGTTACTTTCATGGTATCACTGAAAGCACTGTCTGATACGATCAACTTGACAATATAAGCACCGGAGTCTGTAAAGCCCGGAGAATACAGATAGTATTTATTGTCAATAACAGTATCACCGGCAGGCAGACCTGAAATCAGTGTATACTTCAATGTGTCATCATTGAGATCAACGGAATTTGATTCAAGGTCAAGTGAACATACGGACATTTCATTGACAGTTACAGTCATCGAATCCTTCTTCCATGACGGAGCTACATTTCCTTTACCGACAAATACATTGACAGGTGCAACAGCGCTGTCAATTCCATCATCTGCAACAAGATCCACTTTGTAGCTTCCTGAATCACCTGATGCGGAAAGCCATTTGAAAACTCCGTCAATTGCTGACAATTCAACGGTCGCACTTCGCGGTAAAGTGATATTTTTCAAGGAGTATTTCACCATGTCACCATCGGGATCCACTGTATTGAAAAACACAGCCAGTGTATCTGTTTCAAGAACAAACTGGCCTGACTTCGGAAGATCAACAAGAAACACCGGAGCCCGGTTTACATTGACAACATGAAGGTTTATCCTGAATGTATCAGTATACACGCTATTACCTGCTGCAATGCCTATACTGTAATCACCGGAATCCAGGTAGCCAGGTGTAAACATATAATTTTTTTGTGCAGTGATTGTATCCATTAATGAATCAGTGCCGATAAGCATGAATTTCAGACTGTCAGTATTGGCGACTTTACACTGCGACGGCAGTGAGAGCTGATACTGCTGACCCTCTGATATAGAAACATCAAATGAATCTGAATTCCAGACCGGATTTGACAGATTGAGACTACTGACAGTAATAGTATCCGACGACACTTCACCCATGCTGTTTTTAGCCAATACATAATAGAAATACGCACTGTCGCTGACTACATCTGTAAATGTTGTATCATATATCGAATTACGCAGAACATAAGAAGAGCCTGATGACCTGAATATGAGAAAATTGCCTGTGTAGCCTGCCGTATTCCATTTAAGCTTGACAGACACAGCTTTGCGCTCCAGAACAATCAGATTCTGCGGCTTTAACGGTTTAGGCAGTGTCAGATTTACAGCAAGCGGAACTGTCACAGAATCGGACAGAGGCGGGATACCGCTATCCGTCACTTTAAATGTAATATTGAAAAGACCAGTATCTGAGGGCGATGGAGTCCAGATGAATTTACGATTTACAAATGTTGCTCCTGCAGGATAATTATACATACTGTATGCAAGATTATGACTGTCATCCGTTCCATTGACAAAAAGGGTACACGGACTGTTTGGAACAGGATTCCTCTGACCTGACACCTCAATTGACGGTTTCTGATTCTGTAAACCATCAATTACAATTACGCCTGATTTGTAAATTGTCGTGCTGTCTTCAATATAGGCGGTAATCTGTACAGATCTTGTCCCGCTGTATAAAAACTTATAAGAATAGAAAATTGTATCATATCCAGTTGTCTGCACAAGGTTCATGAATACTGTATCTTTTTCAATCAGATTACCGCTGATGAGCATTTTTAATCTTAATGAATCAATAAATTTCGGCATATGACAAATCATCCCTATCCGCACAGTATGCCCCGTGGAATCGGCAATCATATTATCACTCTGTACAAAATTCGATGACTCCAGGAGAAGATTCATTTTTACATTGGAGGGCTTGAACGGATTCTCCGGAACATCTGCACAGGAAAAAAGCATAATTGTCAAAAGAAAACATAAATTTATTAAAACCCATGTTTTTTTCTGAACCGGAAAAAAATGTTTTTTTGTTTTCAAAGTCATATCCTTTTTAAAGACAATAAAAATTTGCATTAACAAGAGCAATGATATTGGAATACTATATATAAATCAGTGTCCCCTATGTATGCAACACTTAACATTTGTAAAATTTTTTTTCTTATCTGATACTCCACAATCCTCTCTCTTCAATTCTACCTGCAGATTGCTTATTTTACTTTTATACATTGACTCCGAGTATAAAAACTTGGGATTATTATTTATGATTATAAATATTTATCTGCAAATGTTTCATTTTGAATAATTAATTGAACATCTGTTGCAATTGTTATATTTTATTAATTCTGAAAGCTTTAATATATTGTCTGTCTTCTTCACTTATGAGGTAATCTATGGGTAAACCAGCTGCAAGAATTGGTGATATGACTGCACACGGCGGATCGATTACAGTCGGATTCCCGACTGTGCTTATTGGTGGTATGCCTGCTGCACGTCTGGGTGATATGCATGTATGCCCAATGGTTACCCCCGGAGTTCCACCTATTCCTCATGTTGGCGGACCGATAAGTCTCGGAAGCGCAGGCGTGCTTATTGGCGGAATGCCTGCAGCCAGAATGGGTGATATGGCTGTCTGCGTTGGCCCCCCAAGCAGCATTGTACTCGGCTGCATGACTGTTCTCATCGGTGAAACAAGCGGCGGAGGAGGAGGTGGCGGTGGTGGAGCCGGAGGAGGAGGAGGAGGGGGGGGTGATGTTGCAGCGGTAAAAGCAGCTCTTATAAGCGGGGCCATTGCCGGAAAATGTGATCCTGCTGATGAAACAAAAGAGCACTTCCTTGATGCTGAGTTTTTAGATAAAGCAAAATGTCCGGTCGGTGGTTTACAATATAAAATAAAGGATCCTGCCGGCAAGGCTGCATCAGGGATTCTCAGCGGTGAAATCAAAAAATCAAGCGTCAGTGAAGGCTCATATGAAGTTTCGCTTCACGGAATTGCAAATGTCAAATGGTCGGTAAAAGAGGCAAATGTCGGCGATTCTGTTGATGCGATAGTTGAAACATTGGGAATAGATGACGGTACGGAAGCAAAAATTGAGATTTACATCCGCGATGGCAACTACACTGACTATCTTTTGAAAACAATCAGTTCAAAAGTCAGCGGTAATAAAGTACAGGAAAACTGGACAATAGAGGTTGATGAACAGCTGATAAAAATCTGCGATTCAAAAGCAGCAAAGAAAAAATTTTCACAGCCGTTCTTTTTCTTCAAAGTCAACCTAAGCGGTATTGATGAACGTTCCGGGATGCTTTACGTGCAGGACTGGACAGAAGTTGAGGTAAAGGATGATGACGGTTCTCCAATAAAAAATACAAAAGTCAAACATATTTCTTCGAGTGGGGAATGCAAAGAGTACACAACTGATTCTTCCGGTAAATTTAAAGTTGAAAAGATTCCACCCGGAGTAAGTGATGTCTCAATTTAAAAATAAAATTATTGTCATATTAAAAATAGTTTTCACATTAACATTGCTTTGCAGTAAAGCATGATCTGTAGTTCTTAGCGGTAAATCAAATTCATATGTGATATAGTTTTATTAATAAGGAGTACTTTATACTGATGAACAACAACACATTTCAACTGACATTTCCTGATGAATGGAAAGAGACAACAGTTTACACATTTGAGGGACCGTTTGACAGCGGTATCCAGCATAATTTAGTCGTAAGCGTTCTGCCTGAGCTCGAAAAAAACGGATCCCTGCCGGATTACGCAAAGGCACAGACCTTGACAGGCGCACAAGCTCTGCCCGGATTTCAGCTGATTTCCCAAAATGATTCAACAATTTTTGAAAATACCCCGGGCTATGAAATTCTTTACAAATACATACCTTCTGACAATGTCCAGTTTTTTCAGAAACAATGGTATTTTGTCATCAATAAAAAAACTTACCTCTTTACATCCACATTCAACAAGAAAACAATCAATACAATCATTCATGATGTTGAGGAAGTAATCAGAAGCTTACTGACAAATAGTACATTTGAAGCTTGATTGACTCACACAATATTGCAGATATGTCAGTTGAAGAAAATCAGTCCGAACTGAATCATTCCGTTTTTTGAAAAACGGGATTTACCCTGTGCGACAGATGGCTGATTTACAGGAACCGGTAATTTATCAAGATGGTAATCTGTATAAAAACAGGCTCCACGGTATCCGCGGGAGAAAAATGCCTTGAGCCCTGTAATCTGTTCGCCGTACCAGTTTGTATTTTTTTGTGCAATAAAATCAGCTGCAGGATCATATATTCCAAGTTTACTCTCTGAATTTATCTCAAATATCCAGCTTCTTGTTCTGAAAACCGAATAGCGAAATCTGCAGGAAATATCCCATACATAGGGATTGTTGCCATTGAGTTTATTAGTGCTCACTATACCGAAAAATTCTCTGAGATAATAAGACAGTTCGCTATCCCATGCAAATCTGTTCTTAAAACTTAACGATGTATCGTTTCGTAAAGTACCCCAATAGTCGCTGAGCTCATAGTTTTTCGAACAGCCATCGATAAACAACCGGTTGAAATGAACAATTGGAAATTCTTTTCTGTCTATTTCATGAATACACCTGTGAGCGATTCCGGCATCAATATAGTTATTTTTCAACATGACCCTTATGGCAGGTTCAATTCCGAATTGTATGTCAAGTACTGTAAAGACAACATTGTCCGGAAGCTCTCCAAGTCCGAACTGGAAATCAGCATCCCATACAGATGCGATACGGTCTTTATAAGAGAGAAAACAGAACTGGAGTTTGGGGTGCGGGGCCGCAAGATAATTTCTTTTTTGAAAAGAGTTCTGATGCAGCATGTAACTTGACATATCAAAGGCAAGATTATACTCCGGCAGCAGATCAAATTTGGCTATGATTCTTTCTTTAAGCGAATCAAGCGAAATAGCATGGATTGATACTGCTGTAAAGATTAATAAAACTATCATTTTTCTGATTATTGATAACGCCTGCATTAACAACTCCCTAATTATGTATAATTTGTTATTTACAAATACGCACGACTGAAATGTTATTTACAACTTGAATGAAGCTCCGGCTTTTAAAAGACACGAAACACTTGTACCGAACAAAGCGCTGCTTTCAATGTTGAAAAAGACCCATTTATAACCAAAATTGAATTTACAGCCGATTCCACCGAAATACAATCTGCTTTCATAATCATCATAATGATTGTCATATGAATAACTATAAAAGCCATTATAATCTGAATACCAGAATCCACCCATAAAACCTGGTGCGATTGATACAATATCTTTAAAATTAAATCTATAGTGATATTTGAAGCCGGCTCCGCCAAGAAGATAAGCCTCGTCAATTACTCCCCAGGTGTAATCTATACCAAAATAGTGATTTTTATACTGAATCCCCAGGTCAACCGACGGCCCGATAGATCCCCCGTTTTTATCAAAAAAGAAAGCCCATGATGTTTCAACAACAAACCGGGTAGGTCTTTCAACATTCCTGTTCAATTGAAAAATCTCGCCATTTTTAACAAGCACATAATCTTCTGCCAGACTCGTTTTTGTTTCAAGGCGAACAGAATAGATACCGCTTTTTAAATTTTTTACAACCTGATTTCCATTTCCGACAAAAACAGTATTTATATAAACATCAGCATCTTCAGGGTAGACATTTATTCGCAGCGCTCCAATGCCCGAGCTGTCAAATGTCAACGGCCTGATCGACTGCAGCTGCGGATCAGCGCCGGACTGTTTTGTCCCTTTCTTTTTTTCAATAACAGGTTCTGCCATCAGAGTGTCAACTTTTTTTTCTATGGAATCAGGAACAGATGATACTGCTGGTACTGCTGCTGTTGTTGAATCATCAGACAGCGCCTCATCCTGCGCAGAAACACCAATACAGAGAAGTACCAAAACAGCAATTATTCTGATCATGATTACCTCTGAGGTTAGATGTGTAACTATAATTTTAGCTGGTTTGCAAATGTATTTAATAAAGCGTTAAATCAAGGCATGCCTGCTAATGACGAATAATATACTCAGATTTATTAGTCAATGCAATCAATTTATTAAGCCGGGGTTTTGGAATAATGTAAAGTCTGTAATAGAAAACAGGGCACCGGTTGAGACCTGCCAACCGATGCCTTTAAGTATTAAAAAAACGCACTGAAAAATCGATACCAAATTCTACTTTGTCAGAATAACACACCGATCGTTGAGTGAAGCCGAAACGATCGCTATTTCGCGAATTTTCACTTGCTCATTTCGACTCCGCTCAATGAGCTTACAAAAGTTATTTTCAGTATTCTTACAAAGTAAAACTATGACTGCTTATAAGTCTGGAGAAAATGTTTCATTTTTCCAAGCGCATCGCGCAGCTCCCCTACACGCGGCAGAAACACTACCCTGAAATGATCGGGATGTCCCCAGTTGAAACCTGTACCATGCACAAGAAGAATCTTTTCACTTTTAAGAAGATCCAGCACAAAGCGTTCATCACTTGTGATGTTGAATTTTTTTATGTCAATCTTAGGAAAAAGATAAAACGCTCCCGACGGCTTTACACATGACAACCCGTCAATTTCATTTATCAATTGGTAGCATATATCCCGCTGCTCTCTGAGACGCCCCCCCGGTTTTGTCAGATCAAAAATACTCTGATACCCGCCAAGAGCAGTCTGGATAATTGACTGTCCGGGAACATTGCTGCAGAGACGCATTGACGCAAGCATTGTAAGCCCTTCAATATAATCCGCGGCAATCTTCTTGTTTCCGCTCAGTATCATCCACCCGACCCTGAATCCGGCAATTCTATACGCTTTTGACAATCCGTTAAATGTGACAAACAGGATATCATCGGCCAGTGATGCAGTGGCAGTATGCTCCGCCCCATCATAAAGAATTTTATCATAAATTTCATCAGAGAAGACAATCAGCTTGTGCTTGCGTGCCACTTCTATTATTTGTAAAAGCAGTTCCTTTGGATACAATGCACCGGTCGGATTATTAGGATTGATTATTACAATACCTTTTGTGTTTGCGGTAATTTTACTTTTGATATCATCAATATCAGGATACCAGTTCGCCTGTTCATCACAGAGATAATGTACTGCAGTGCCGCCTGAGAGGTTTACAGCCGCAGTCCATAGCGGGTAGTCCGGTGACGGAACCAGTATTTCATCCCCGCTGTCAAGAAGTGCCTGCATGGACATAGTAATGACCTCACTGCCGCCGTTACCGAGAAAAATATCTTCTATGTCAACATTTTTTATCTGTTTCTGCTGGCAGTACTGCATTATCGCCTTACGTGCATTGAACAATCCCTTGGAGTCACTGTACCCCTGAGTCGTCTGAAGATTTATAATCATGTCATGAATGATCTCATCAGGCGCAAACAAGCCGAATGGTGCCGGATTCCCGGTATTTAATTTCAATACCTGAAAGCCCTCTTCCTCAAGCCGCTTGGCTTCATCGAGCACCGGGCCGCGTATATCGTACAAAACATTAGCTAATTTTGATGACTTCTTTATGTTTGCCATTTTTTTACTCCTTGTTAGGTATCGGCTGTAAAATCAGTGTTTTTATTATACTATTATGCCGACACGGCAATAAATATACAAATTTACTGCCGTTACATACAAATTAAGCATGATATTCATTTAAATGCAGCCAGAATTGCTTTTTAATTGTCTATCCCCTTTTTAATGAGCATAATATGAAACTATTACAATTTATCACATTAAAATTCCTAACCGGCGATAAAGAATCCTCTTCGTGAAATAAATTCTCAATAAGTAAATATTGTTTTCCGTTATTTTTTCATCTTGCGCCACAGGGTAGCCTGGCTTATGCCAAGAATTTCACATGCTTTCCGCTGATTGCCATTAGTCAACTGCAATACAGATGCAATATGACGCATTTCGAGCTCTTCAAGTGAATATATGTGATTGGGATCGAAATTCTGATGTTCAATACCCGCCCGCGATGTACGAAGCACAAGGTTTTCCGGACGTATCACACCATCAGTGCAGAGCAGTGCCGCACGTTCAACAGCATTTTCCAGTTCACGGATATTTCCAGGCCAGTCGTATGATTGCAGAAAGTCAAGGCATGACGCGTCGAAGTGAAGATCGGGCATCTTGAGTTTCCGGGAAAAACTCTTTACAAAATGACGTGCAAGCGGCAGAATATCCTCAAGACGCTGACGCAGCGGCGGGATATTTATTTCAACTACAGCAAGCCGATAATACAGATCTTCCCTGAAAACACCGTCCCGTATAAGCTTCAAGAGATCCCGATTAGTCGCGGCCATGACACGGACATCAACAGGGCGCGGCCTGTTCTCTCCGATTCTGACAATTTCATGTTCCTGAAGCACACGCAGAAGCTTGACCTGAAGTGTAGATGAAATATCTCCGATTTCGTCAAGAAACACTGTCCCGCTGCATGCTTCTTCAAATATACCGGCACGTTCCTTGTTAGCCCCTGTAAATGCACCGGCAGTGTGTCCGAAAAGTTCACTTTCGAGAAGTGTTTCCGGAATAGCACCGCAGTTTATCGGAAGAAAAATACTTTTACTGCGTGCCGAGATCGAGTGAATATGACGGGCTATAATTTCTTTTCCGGTACCGGTCTCGCCTGTAATCAGAAGCGATGAATCGTATGGCGCAACACGTTCCGCAAGATGCAGGACGCGCAGATATGATGTGCTGCGCACTTCAGGGTTTATCATTGACGAAGGGGATGGATTTTTGAGATTTTTACGCCGCTGTTCATCAAGCTGCAGCGTCTTGAGCTTTAATTCCTCAGATAATTTTTCAACCCTTGCCTGGACATCATCAAGCTCAAAAAAATTGAGGTGCGCACTGATTGTATCACCCCAGCTCTCTTTGTCCTGCCCGGTTGCAGAGCAAATTCTGTCCCCTTTTGACATGCACTGATCTTCTATAAAGTAAATCTCACGGTTAAGACAATACGATGCAAACCCGCTTGCATATCCGACAAGCTTCCAGCACGACGCCTCTTCAGTCGGACCATCGGCAATAAGCTGCTCATTTACTTCAACAGAATCATGCCATATGATTTCCATCTTGAACTTTGTATCAGTGGTATCTATTGCAAGTGATTTAAGTACTGATTTGGCAACACCTGAGAGTGTCTGAAGTCGTGGCCCGGCTTTTAACAGCTCTTCAACATTTGCCCAGTTAAAAGACCGCTTCAGTGCAGCAGCATCGGCCTTCCCCCACCAGTATCCGAAACGGGTCAGAATCTGCCGTGCCTGATCCTTGCCAAGCATACGCAGAAGATCACGGCGCAGCTCTGCGATAGCATGAATATCATGCAAAACAAGCCGTCTTCCCTGAAGACTGATATCGCCATCAGAAAATTCAACAAGTTCCGAAAGATGAAGGTCATTGGCAAACATAATTTGTCCAGGATAATGATTTCAAAATGAAAATACAATGTTTTCAAAATGAAATAAAGTAAAATCTAATACAATGAAATTAAGCTCAATAAAGCAACAAAACAATTGGCAGGTTTTTTGCTTTATTAAATTACATCTTGAAAGATGAATTGTTGGCAGTCTTGAGGGTCGGTTGACTGGCAGGAACGCAGGCAAGCAGATATAAAGGTATTTAATGTATTCGTTACTTCGTGAAAAAGCATCTCTTTATGAGAATGCGCTTATTCAATTTGCCTCTGAACTGGTAAGTATTCCTGCAAACCAAAATTTTAAGGATGATATTGTTGGTGACACAGTCATTTCAACAATGAATTCCCTTGGCTATGACAAGGCTTTCAAGGATAGTTTTGGAAATGTTGCGGGGTGCATTTTCGGCCGCGATTACAGCCCCACCCTACTGCTTGTTTCCCATATGGATACTTTCAATAGCCCTTCTGTAAATAGTGACACTAAAGTGCGTATTGACGAAAACAATATATACGGATTTGGCGCATCAGATTCAAAAGGTGCACTTGCAGCGCAGGTTTTTGCCGGCAGGCTCATTAAAGAGTGTATCCCTATGTTTGGAAATATTATTGTAGTGGGAACTGTTGCTGAGCTTGACGGTTGCAGTGCCGGAATACGCTATTTTTTAAAGGACACGCTTCCAACACTTGGGCTTAACGCATCATTTGCGATTCTTGGAGAACCGACAGATCTTGGACTTTATTATTGCCATGACGGATGGGTTAGTATAGAATTGAAGATTACCGGACAATGCCTGAGTGATATTGAGCGAGCTTCTATTGAATTATACAATTTCCTGAATAAAAGTTCAGCCAATGCATTGAACGATTCAGAAAAAGTTGAAGAAATTCAGATCGCAAAACCTCAAATCCTATCAGTCAATGATAGCCACAATGCAAGTATCAGGATCATGCATCGTTTACGTAACAAGAATGAGCTGCTGCATCTTCTGTGCCGTTTCAGAGAAACTGTGCGGCTTGTGTGCCGGCCTTATACTTCAGTGTCAGCATCTGCCGGTATCAGTCGTAAAGTAATACAAAGTAAAGAAGGCGGGCCGCTTGTTGTCAGGCAGCTTTCTTTACCATGGGCAACAGATCCGCTTAATCCATATTTTGAGGAAGCCCGCCTTGCTCTCAGGGCCGCCTCCTGTGAGATCCGCGGAGGGAATCTGCCCTGCGGAAGGCTTGGTATGAGCAGCGCAGGAAATGTTCTTACAGATATGTATAATATTCCCACAATCGGATATGGACCCGGTAAAGAAGAAATATTGCAGGGTTCTGATGATTATATGACAATTGATAATTTAAAAGAGGCATTCTATGGAACCGCGGTAATTGCAAACCGCATTACAGGAATGCCGTCAGTAAACAAGACAGAAAAAAATGTTTAAAACTACAAATAACCACTTATTTTCAGGAGTTTGCATCTTATGACACATGTAATAGAAAAAGCCCTACCGGCATTTTTCGAACCAAAGACAGTCGCCATCATCGGCGCATCAACAAATCCGGCAAAAGTCGGTTATACCATTTTGTCAAATCTTCAGCGCGCCGGTTACACCGGAACAATAGTTCCTGTAAACCCTGGAGCCGACAGCATACTTGGTATCAAATGCTACAAATCAATTGAAGATTTTAGCGGTACAATTGACCAGAGTGTCATAGTTGTACCGCGTAAATCTGTCATGGATTCTGTCAAGTCATCAATTGCAAAGGGTGTCAAGGCAATCACTGTTATCACAGCCGGTTTCAAGGAACAGGATCATGAAGGTGCTGAACTTGAAAAGGAAATGGTTGCTCTATGCCACAAGGCCGGAGTGGATCTGCTTGGTCCAAACTGCCTTGGTCATCTCAATACAAGCTTCAACATGGACCTTTCATTTGGCAACAAGTGGCCGCAAAAGGGTAATATTTCCTTTATTTCACAGTCCGGAGCTCTCTGCTGTGCAGTTCTTGACAATGCAGCAAAACGCAAAATCGGTCTTTCAAAACTCATCAGCGTTGGAAACAAGGCCGGCCTTTGTGAAAATGATCTTCTCGGCGCACTTGCCAATGATCCTGACACAAGCGTGATTGTCTGCTACCTTGAAGGTATCACCCACGGAAAGCAGTTTGTCGAAATTGCATCTGATGTATCTGAAAAAAAACCTATCATAATGTTCAAATCAGGCGTTACAAAATCCGGCTCAAAAGCAGCTTCTTCACATACAGGAAGTCTTGCCGGAGCAGACATCAGTTACGAAACCGCTTTCAACAAGAGCGGCATTATCCGCGTGTCAACATACGAGGAAATGTTCGATATTGCACAGGCATTTGAATACCAGCCGCTGCCAAAAGGCAGACGTGTTGCGATCATCACAAACGCAGGCGGCCCCGGCATCATGACAACAGACGCGATCGAGCTTAGCGGAATGTCAATGGCTGAACTCACTCCTGAAACAACCGCAGCACTCAAGGCATTCCTCCCGGACGCTGCAAGTGTCAAGAACCCGGTTGACGTTCTCGGTGATGCGGATCCTTCACGTTATGCAAAAGCACTCGAGATTGTCCAGAAAGATCCGAATGTGGATTCCATTGTTGTGCTTCTCACTCCGCAATCAGTTACAAAATCTCTTCCGACTGCTGAAGTGCTCTGTAACGTTACAGATCATCAGAAGCCCATTGTCGCATGCTTCCTTGGCGGCGAGGATGTCGGCCCGGCACGCAAGCACCTTCATAAAAACCGTCTCCCGGACTATGCATCACCTGAAAAGGCTGTCAATGCAATTCGCGCAATGGTCAAGTATGTCGAGTGGAAGAACCGTGATAAAGTCAGCTATGAACATATCAAGGGTGATAAGGCAAAAGTCAATGAGATCATTGCCAAATACCGTGCATCTGGAATGGTTCAGATAAATGAACCGGATGCAAAGCAGATTCTTTCCGCATACGGAGTTACTATTGGTAAAGGCGCACTTGTGCATAGCGCATCTGAAGCCGCAGAGAAGGCTGAAAAAATCGGTTATCCTATTGTAATGAAAATTGTCTCTCCTGACATCATTCACAAATCAGACGTCGGCGGAGTCACTCTTTTCCTCAAGTCAAGCCAGGAAGTTTCTGATTCTTATACAGCAATGCTTAATAAAATCAAGACAAACTGTCCGGATGCTAAAATCACCGGTATTTACATTGAGAAAATGGCCGGAAAGGGAAGCACTGAATGTATCGTCGGTATCACACGCGACCCGCAGTTTGGTCCTATGGTGATGTTCGGTCTTGGCGGTATTTTTGTAGAGCTTCTTAAAGATGTCAAGTTTGCACTTGCACCTCTGAGCAAGCACGATGCGATTGACATGATCAAGTCAATTAAAATGTACCCGCTTCTCAACGGTTACAGAGGGCAGGCAAAAGTTGACACAGACGCAATTGCAGAGATAATCATCCGCGTCGGCCATCTTGCTGCAGATTTCCCGGAAATCGCAGAACTTGACATAAACCCTGTAATGGCGTATCCTGATGCAGCAAACACTGTTGCAGCGGATGCGCGCATGACACTTTCAAAGAAATAGTCGGAGCAGTTTTTTCAGGTTGACGATAGTTATATTAAGTAAAGTAAGGGGCTGGTTTTTGATCAGTCCCTTCTTTTTTTGTATCTGTTTGTAAAGACAAAGAGACGGACGTTATACTGCTATACATAATAACAATTCCTGCAATTGCACTTTGTGAACAGAAAACGAAACGACAATAATGGCACGCACTCGTGCGTTGCCAGTGCGTTTGTCCAGTTACTTTATAAAATATACTTTTCAAAAGAATTATCTGTCTTTGCTTGACAGTATTTACTGGGTGATATAGTTTTCTATTTGTCCCCTGCGGGATCTGGATTTGCGGCCTTGGATAATGCTTCGCTGCGGGGGTGGTGTTTGATTGTTTTTTTAAGGATTTGTCTATTTATTTGGATGTTTGAAGTTTTTGAGGGTGCAATTTTGTACGGCGTTGATGCAGTTGACAAAATGTTATGCCGCATGAAGACATGAAAAAACTTAAAAAATAGAACGTTTTGAGAAATATGGATAATGAGTTTACCAATAGTAACAAAAAACGATAAATTTATTGCAATTTCTGATTTTGAAATACACTGCCTTAAACATTGGGCTGTTCCGTGCACAGGTTCTTTTAAATGTAAGACACAAAAGGGAACTGTATTTATTGCATTAAATGACACTTGGCCCAAGACTCACGGTTTTTATACTCTTCCAGAAAATTCAGAAGAATTTAAATTAAAATATGCCCCTGAAAATGATCAAAATGCACCAGAATATGGTGGCTATTCCTTTGTATTCTATTTTAAGGACATTGGAAAGAAAATAGGAAAGGTTAATTAATATTTACCAATGAGTGATATAAAAAGTACAAACGAGCTGCATCATTACACTTCAAGCAAAGAAAATTTATACGGCATTTTAAAAAACGGTTTCTGTCCATCTTTTTGCCGTGAGACTTATTTGAATGTTAAAGATTATTGGCTCCCTATGGTTTGCTTCAATGATTTACCCTTAGAATTAGCTGGTGAACATAAAGAATGGTATGGTGATTATGTGATCGCAATGAAGCCTGAATGGGTAATAAAAAATGATATTCACCCTGTTCACTATATTCAAAAACCTTCTAGTGATAACCAGCATAACTTAATAGCTGCTTCTAACTATTTGCTGCACAATTACATTAATACAGTTAGGCCGCAACTTGACGAAATATTAGCTAAAATGAATCCTATTGAAACAGATGATTCTAATGGGCGTGTTCTTGCGGGCCTGGTACAAACAGCTCAAGTCTTAGAGACAATGAACGAGGTTAATTCTGTCTATTATCCAATTACTATTATAATGGCGTATCAAAAAGCCTTAAGGGGCAAGCAATACAATCGAAAATTGAAAACCCTTTTAGATAAAAAGTTTTATGACGAAAGGGAGTGGCGTTACATCCCTTCAATTGATGAGTTTAATGATTACTTTTCCAATACGCTATTTGATTTTTTTTTAGATATAGTTGTACAAGGTAAATACCTCGCCTATCATATCGAACATGAAACTATTGAGAAATTAGTTGGACTGAATGTTTCAGAGTCACTAAATGGCAAATCATTCAATAAAGTAATAAAATACAGCCTTAGATTTTTACCGCAGGATATCGAGTATATAGTTGTCAATACTCCAGAAGAAAAAGATTTCTTGCTCGAAATGTTATCGGGCTTTGAATTAATTGAATTCAAATATTGGAGCAATTTACAAAAGCATATAAGAGCGCGGTGCAAAACATGAAAAATGCGGCGTAATACATTGGCCAACACAGAGAATTAGTGCGACACAAGGTCGCATTGATTGATAGTCTTGCTTGTTAATATATTGTTAACATGTCAAGACCAGATGCTTCATCACCTGATTCTATGGGGAGTCGAATGAAATCTCTATTCCGAATTGTACTGCTAATTAATACGATTCAATTAATTGGATGCAGTTCCTACTATTCCGGCCTCAATGATTCCAGCCTTTTCCATGGTCTTCAATCCCTCGAAGATCGGCTGACTGTGTCGGATACCTCATCTATAGCGCAGAAGATAATTATTGCCGCAGGGTATCCGGTCGGGCACATCAAATCAATAAATGATTCGGTCACAGTATTAGCTTTGGGAAAAGCCGAATACAGTGCCGGCGACAATTCGTCAACCTTTACAACACAATCATATGTGTCAACAGGTTCAGGTTCTGGCTACTGGGCAACCACAAAACATACTACTCCTGCTATTCCGGCTTCTGTATCAATCAAACCGACTAAAGAATATTTTGTTTACAACTATAGGTTGCCGATATTGAAAGTGTTCAGACTCATTCCACCAAAGATGGTGCCATGTTTTTACTGTTTTGTCGGTGTGATCTCCCCCCTTTCATTGGAATACAACAATAAAAATATTCGTATAATATCTCCTTGTATTCATGGAGGAGATACGGTTTCAAATTCTGAGGAATGTGAAATCATGACAAAGCTACCTTCTGCTGAAGGATTCAATCTTCCTGAACTTCCCGTGCATTTGAAAAATCTCAGTATTTCACCCGCTATCATTATCAATGAATATTATCCTCTTGGACGTCCATATGCAGTAGTACCTAATGATCTTCGAATGATTATTGATGTCCGTAAATCTATAAAATTATATACAATTCTTTCATCCGGATATTCAGAAAATGATGATTCTACATCCAAAACTGATGCTGCTCGTATGCTTTCCTGGCTAAAAGCATATGACTTAACAGAGAAAGCAAAAAAATATTTTTTAGGAAACAGCACACCTTTTTTTTGCGGAATTGACAACCAAGAGATTTTTTTTAGAAAAAGGACCCATCGAGCTTATGAACTATATCTTGAAGCCGCGGGTTGCGATTCCAACTGGAGTTATGCTAAGGAAAAAACTTCGGAAATGCTGCAAAGACTCAGTGACAGTTCAAACAATTACTCTGTAAAGCCCTCATCAACTAAGTCGTCAAAGCGCAGATGGCGAATCGGAAACAGTATACGATTCAGCGGGTATATTACCGCCGGCCGATCCTCCGAGGCTCAACAGAGAAAAAGAACATATCCGTTGACCCTATCGGGAGCTTATCTACTTTCAAAGGATCTGGCACTTGAGATGGATTGGCGCCCCTTTGATATGGAAGTGAAGACCACCAACCATGGAGAAAGTTACGATTTTTTTAAATTTGCCCGTTTCGGTATTGGTTTTCGATATCAAACCCCCGTTCGCGTTCAATTATGGAATATGGGGACACGTTTCTGTATCAGTTCGAAACTGTGCCTTGACCAAAATTCAATTACTCTTGGTGGCGGTTACGGCTCCGACAGTACTTCCTATGAATACGACGGCTTAAAGGGAAAGGCTACAGCAGTTTGTTGGGACGTTGGAATGGGTTTTATAATGAGAAAATCCATATTTGAGCTAAGTTCTCCCTATTGTGCACTTGAACTTGGATATCGGTTTGGCCGATTCACTGAATTCACGACAATGTTTCAAGGCAGGGAAACTGTGCTGCATTCCGTAAATGATGGTAAGAAAATCAGTTTTGATCCGTCAGGTTGGTTTATTAGTATTATCACTCTGTTTTAGCTCTGGTATCAACCATATATTAACAATAGTAGGTTATTCTAAAATTGTAAACATTTTCTATCGAAGTAATTTACTTTAAAATAATAGGTTATAGAATTGGCATCATAATAAAACAACTTAAGAACGATGCACAACAGTCGCGAAATATTTTGTCCTCTTTTTTGCTAATAATATGTTCGTAATTGAGATTGTCCGTTGATGTTTTGCAGCGGCGCAAGAGTTGTGCTGCATTATCTACGTAGTTGTCAACTTCTGTTTTCTCCTGAATTAATTCGTGCCACGAAACGATACTGCCTTGTTCACATTGTCAATATTGAGAATGCGGCTGTTTGCAATTGCAATACGGTGAGTGTACGATAGCAGTTTTCCGCGAAACAGTTTACTTACGACTTTTACTGGGAACAGAAACTTATTTTTACATGAAATCCATCTATTGTCATCATGCACAGCCACGAAGACGCCTAAAATCTCCACTAAAAATTTGATTTTCTGCATATGGTGTAGTATATTTTAATTAATTATTAAGGATTATATACTACATGAAAACATTAAATGCCGAAAGTATTCTGTTTCAGATAGCATCCTCACAGGGAGGTTATTTTACTGCTTTCCAAGCCAAACATGCTGGGTTCAGCGAAAAAAACCATCTATACCATATTCGAGCAGGCAACTGGACACGCGAATGGCGTGGAATTTATCGGTTGGTTAGGTTTCCACTTCAAGATGATGCTCAATATTCACTATGGGGAATTTGGTCACTGAATCGCAGCGGGACTCTCAAGGGTGTATTTTCGCATGAAACAGCTTTATCACTTTTTGATTTGAGCGATCTTCAGCCGGACAAACTCCATATGACTGTACCTCGCGGTTACCGTCGCCATAGTTTAATCCCAAAAATTTTAATCCTACACCATACAACCATTGAACCCTCTGAATGCGAAGAAAGAAGAGGCTACAGAGTCACAAAACCGTTTAGAACCATTGCCGATATTGTGCGGGCGCAAGCAGTATCCCCTGAATTTATAAAACAAGCTGTAAATCAGGCACTTAACAAAGGGTATCTCACTCATGCACAATATCGAAAGCTCAAGGACCAACCGAGAATTGGCCGTAGGCTGTCAGAAATTATGGGGGAAGTTCCATGAACCCGGAGCAGAAATATCTATCGGCCCAGAGTATGCGCGTTGCACTTGAAGACCGTCTGAATCGCATGGCAAAGGACTATAGCGCAGATATTATGCGGCTTCGTCGGCACGTAGCGTTTGATCGCCTTCTTGCGCGCCTTTTCTCTGGACATACAGAGGATTTGATTGTCAAAGGTGGATATGCTCTTGAGCTTTGGATTAACAACGCACGAACAACAAAAGATATTGATATTTCGTTTAAAGGAAACTTAGAAGGCGTTTGGACTGGTGAGCGATCTTCCAATCCAAAGGCGCTCCAGGATTACCTTCAGAATCTTGTATCTATTGACACAAAGGACTTCTTTGAATTTATTATCAGGAATGCGGTTCTTGATCTTGAAAATGCTCCCTATGGCGGGTACCGATTTCCAATTGAAGCACGTATGGCAGGCCGTGTATTTATTAAGTTTGAGATAGACGTTGCTGCGGGAGATACTTGGCTTGAACCGCATGAAAGAGTAAAAACACAAGATTGGTTCGGATTTGCAGGGATTGAAGCGCCAATGATACCGGTCATTTCTCAAGAACAGCAGTTTGCAGAAAAAGTGCACGCTTATACTTTGCCCCGCAAAACGCCCAATTCGCGAGTCAAAGATCTTGTCGATATTCTGCTCTTGATAGAAAAGGGAGCATTAAAAACCGATAGAATCAAAAATGCACTTTTAAAGACTTTTCAAAGAAGAAACACTCATCCGATTCCACTAAATTTACCCGAACCGCCAGAATCATGGAAAACGCCGTTTAGAAAAATGGCTGAAACATGCGGAATCCCGGATGATATAGATTTGGCAATCGACCAAATTCAACAATATTATAAAATCTTTACAGAAGATCGCGGCGAAGAAACAATAAGGCAGGTGCTAATCTAAAGCAAACAAGTGAGCATTCAATCGGAAATGCTACTTAACAAATAAATAGAAAAGGCCAGTTCATTTCTGATTGAATCTGCTCCACCGAGCCCGCGTCAGCACTGAAGTTTCTATTCCCACCTCTATGGGTTTTTCTTATTCTCTCACTGTAAATACATATATAATACCTCTGTTGACATTTAATTTTAACGAAATTTCTGCAATCATAGCAGCATATGATTCATTAACATTCTGACACTTTTTACTCATTTCAGGCGATAAAATCAGACGACTGTAAAATTTTTACGCATAATAATTAACCAATTTAAAAATACTCCAGCCTGATTTTTTAACTATTATCTGTCATTCGATCAAACTCATAGTCTCACAGATCTCTTTTCTGACAGATTGCACTAAGTGCTATTATTTTTCTATGTCAGTTGAGTGAATGCTTTGTAAAGCTATTATTCTTCTCCCCCTCTTCACTGGCCCTTTTATCATCTGTAAAAATTGTCTTGCCCGTGCCTGTTTGAACGTAGGCTTTGCGGAGTGAGTTGCACGGGCTATTTTTACAGATGATAAAACGTTT